>ENA-UOOI01003763-UOOI01003763.1-fermentation-metagenome-genome-assembly--contig:-NODE-3763-length-10921-cov-3.651758_pt1 | contig 10921 bp, 12 predicted proteins | sample MGYA00245779_ERZ724027 | MGnify/ENA primary metagenome ERZ724027 (study PRJEB28704, sample SAMN03018318) | fermentation metagenome | biome: anthropogenic terrestrial biome; feature: soil; material...
GAGACTGTGTAACGTCTGCCGCTGATTGTGATCAAGAAGGATGGCAGCCGTCAGAGTTTTGAGAAGGACAAGGTGCTGCGAGGGATGATCCGTGCTTGTGAAAAGCGTCCGGTAGCTATGGGCACCCTGATGAAGCTGGCGGATGAAATTGAGCAGGAGCTGCAAAACTCCTTGGATCGTGAGACCAGCACCAAAAAAATTGGAGAACTGGTCATGGAAAAGCTGAAGGATGTGGACGAGGTAGCTTATGTCCGCTTCGCTTCAGTTTATCGTCAGTTTAAGGATATCAACACGTTTATGGAAGAATTGAATAAGCTTCTGGCGGAACGTTAGTGGGAGTGTGACGTTTACCGTGGGGAGCTTGTGAAAGGAGCAGGTAAGCCCAGAAGGACAGACCTGCTCCTTTTGTAGGAAACGGATAGCCTTTTCAGACTATAGAAGATTCTCCAGGGTGAGATCCTCCATCTCAAACAGGTGCTCTACCTCTGCAATGAGAATACCGTTGGCGGCGCTGTATGCCAGTGAGGATTTCCACTGGAGCAATTCCAGCACCTCTCGGAATCCAGTGTTAATCTCGTCGGTAGTGCTATGGCACTGCGTCACATAGAGATAGGGGGAAACCTGTTCCCAACGCTGTTGTGCCTGTCGAGTCAGCTGTTGCGCTTCTTGCCAGTTTCCACTTTTCGCTGCGGCTTCCGCCTCGTTCAGGCTCGAAACAAGCTGACCGGAAATCTGGGAAACATAGTGAATATTCCACAAACATCCAAGGAACAGAGCCAACAGGATGGCGAGGGAAATCCAGAGCCGTTTCATGGGCACCCCAACTCCTTTGGTACATAATAGGTACTGCCCGATTCGTCCACGGTCAGGAGAAACACTTCAGAGGGAGAGGTTTGATTGTGTTCCGCAAGCTGTTTTTGAAGCCACTTCTGATCCAGGTTCCGTTGCTTTAGGTTTTCCCGCAGCACCCTGCCGCCACTGATGATGATCAAAGGCAGTCCCTCATCCTCTACTGGCAGCTGCATCTGTGCCGGAGTAACTGGCTGCTGATTGGCATAAAGCATAACCGATAATCGACCGGAATTTTCCAGGATGGCGTATTTGACGGTAGAGAGGTCGGTAACACCTTGGAGCCGCAGCTCTTCCAGCAGTTCGTCTACGGTAAAACGGTTTTTGGACAGCTCATCCTGTAAAATAGAGCCGTGTTCCATAACTACGCTGGGTCTGCCGCAGATTAAATTGCGGAAGCGGATACTTTTCAGGGACAGTACGGAGAGGATCATAGTGATAGAAAGCAGTGCGATGATGGGAACCATGCCGAAGAGTAGTGGAATCCCGAAATCCTGCATGGGGACTGCGGCCAGATCCGAAATCAGCATAGCGAAAACCAGTTCTGTGGGTTCTAGCTCTCCTACCTGTTTTTTTCCCATCAGCCGGATGCCAATAATAATCAGAGCGTATAGAATTACAGTTCGCGCAAAGGCAACGGCCATAAGCGTCCCCTCCCTTCCGATGCACAGCCTTGTTAATATACCCAAAAGAGGGAAGTGATATGTGATTGTGTGGGGAAGAATGACAAAAATAAAGTTTGGTCTTGAAAAAACAAGTTGCTTTGTGTCATAATATTCATAATAATGAAGATGAGAATGAAAAGATATGCATGATCAGGATGAATTTACACATATTTATTCATTTCGCAACTGTGACCGGCGACAAAAAAGGTGGTATGTGATATATGAAGGCAACGTTAATTTTGGAAAACGGACAGACCTTTGTTGGCACTAGCATTGGCAGTGCGGAAGATCGTATCTGTGAGATGGTGTTTAACACTTCCATGGTTGGGTATCAGGAGATTCTCACGGATCCGTCTTATGCGGGACAGGGTGTCGTTATGACCTATCCGCTGATTGGCAACTATGGTGTAAACTGCGAGGACAACGAAAGTGGACGGCCTTGGGCGGAGGCGCTGATTGTCCGGCACTTGGCTGCACGGGGAAGCAATTTCCGCTGTGAAGGTGGCTTAAACGATTACCTCAAGGCACATAACATTACCGGAATCGAGAACATTGATACCCGCGCTGTCACCAGAATCCTGCGGAAACAGGGAACTATGAACGGCATGATCACCTGCGCTGAGGAGTGCGATCTGGATGCGGTACTGGTGCAGCTGAAGCAGTACCGAGTGTCCGGTACGGTGGAACGAGTTTCGATCCAGGAGAAGGAGTTTTACCCCGGCGCAAAGGGCGGCAGCGGCTACAAAATTGCCTTATACGATTTTGGCGAAAAGCGCAATATGACTCGTTGCTTGAACAAGCGGGGCTGCGATGTGACGGTGTACCCCTGCCATACTCCGGCACAGGAGGTGCTGGACGGAGGGTTTGACGGCCTAATGCTTTCCAATGGTCCCGGGAATCCGGCTGATTGTGTAGAGATTATAGAAGAACTGAAAAAGCTCTATGCCTCTGATCTCCCTATCTTTGCGGTATGCCTGGGTCATCAGCTGATGGCGCTGGCCACCGGTGCGCAGACTGGACCGCTGCCCTATGGGCATCGCGGAGCGAATCACCCGGTGCGGGATCTGACGCGGAAACGGGTATATATCACCTCTCAGAACCATGGCTACTATGTGATGAAAGAGACCGTGGATCCGGCAGTTGCGAAAGTAGAGCATGAAAACGTCAACGATGGCACCTGTGAAGGGTTGAGCTATGTGGGGAAGAATATCTTTACGGTTCAGTTCCATCCAGAAGCTTCGCCCGGACCAGTGGATTCTGATTACCTCTTTGATGAATTTATGGATATGATCGCACTGGCGAAGAAGGGGGGCATCCGGAATGCCTAAGGATACGAGTATTAAAAAAGTATTGGTCATTGGTTCCGGCCCTATTATCATTGGTCAGGCTGCGGAATTTGACTACGCTGGTACCCAGGCCTGTCGTTCCCTGAAGGAAGAGGGGATCGAGGTTGTCTTGGTAAACTCCAACCCGGCTACGATTATGACCGACAAGGATATTGCCGATCATGTGTACATCGAGCCGCTGAATAGTTATTCACTGACGCAGATTATTCAGAAAGAACATCCCGATGCAGTGCTGCCTACCTTGGGTGGTCAGATTGGCTTGAACCTGGCCATGAACCTGTACGAGGACGGCACCCTGGACAAGTACGGTGTGAAACTGCTGGGCACTTCCGCTGAGTCCATCCGCAAGGCTGAGGATCGTCAGGGCTTTAAGGACACCATGGAGGCCATCAACCAGCCCTGCGTAGTTTCCAAGGTGGTCAACAGCATAGAAGATGCCGTAGACTTTGCCAATGAGATTGGTTTGCCGGTAATTGTGCGGCCTGCCTATACCCTGGGCGGCACCGGTGGCGGGATTGCCTACGATGAGTTTATGCTGCGGGAAATCTGTGACCGTGGTCTGAATCTTTCCCGGGTTCATGAGGTGCTGATCGAGCGCTGCATCTCCGGCTGGAAGGAGATCGAGTTCGAGGTCATGCGGGACTGTGCCGGCAACGTCATCACCATCTGTGGCATGGAAAACCTGGATCCGGTGGGCGTTCATACCGGCGACTCCATCGTGGTTGCTCCTTGCCAAACCCTGGCCAATAAAGAGTACCAGATGCTGCGTACTGCAGCACTGGATATCATCAGTGCATTGGAAATCGAAGGTGGCTGCAACTGCCAGTTTGCCCTGAATCCTGACTCTTATGAGTACGCGGTCATTGAGGTTAACCCCCGTGTGTCCCGGTCTTCGGCTTTGGCCTCCAAAGCCACTGGCTACCCCATTGCCAAGGTGGCGGCAAAGATCGCCTTGGGCTATACATTGGATGAAATCCCCAATGCGGTGACGGGAAAAACCACGGCCTGCTTTGAACCGACTCTGGACTACTGTGTTCTGAAAATTCCCCGTCTGCCCTTCGATAAATTCACCACTGCAAGCCGTACCCTAGGCACTCAGATGAAGGCTACCGGCGAGGTCATGGCCATCGGCAATAGCTTTGAGGCGGGGTTGATGAAGGCCATCCGTTCTCTGGAGCAGCATGTCCATTCGCTCCAGCTGCCCAAGCTCAACGAGCTTACCGACGAACAGGTTTTCAGAAAGCTGTCTGACATCGACGACGAGCGGATTTTCGTGGTGGCGGAAGCCCTGCGCAGAGAGATAAAGCCGGAAGAAATCAACGCCATCACCAAGATCGACATCTGGTTCATTGACCGAATCCAGATTATTGTGGACATGGAGAAGGAACTGTCCCAGGGTCTGCCGGGACAGGATACCCTGCGTATGGCCAAGGAACTGGGCTTTGCCGATACCTTTATTGCGGAGCTGGTTGGTACCAATGCCAAGGCCATCAAGGAACTGCGAAATAAGTACCATATTCAGCCTGTATTTAAGATGGTTGACACCTGTGCAGCGGAATTTGACGCCCAGACACCGTATTACTATTCCACTTATGGTGGGGAAAACGAGGCCATTACAGCGGATAACGGCAAGAAGAAAGTGTTAGTTCTGGGTTCCGGGCCCATTCGAATTGGACAGGGAATCGAGTTTGACTACTGTTCCGTTCATTCGGTTTGGGCGCTGAAACGGATGGGAATGGAAACCATTATCATCAACAACAACCCGGAAACGGTTTCCACAGACTTCGACATTGCGGATAAGCTATATTTCGAACCACTGACCGCAGAGGATGTGGAACATGTGGTAGAGCTGGAAAAGCCCTGGGGTGCTGTGGTACAGTTCGGCGGACAGACCGCCATCAAGCTGGCAAAGGCACTGACTCAGATGGGCGTTCCCATTCTGGGCACCTCAGCCGATGGCGTGGATGCGGCGGAAGACCGGGAACGGTTTGACGTAATTCTGAACAAGTGCGAAATTCCCCGTGCGGAAGGACGTACTGTCTTTACTACAGAGCAGGCTCTGGCTGCGGCCAACAGTATTGGTTATCCGGTTCTGGTTCGTCCTTCCTACGTCCTGGGTGGACAGGGCATGGAAATTGCCTATAAGGATCAAGATGTTATTGACTTCATGAAGATCATCAATATGACGGTGCAGGAGCACCCCATTCTGGTGGACAAATACCTGATGGGGCGTGAAGTGGAAGTAGACGGTGTCTTTGATGGGGAGGATGTGCTGATTCCCGGCATCATGGAGCACGTAGAACGTTCCGGCATCCATTCCGGTGACTCGATTGCAGTCTATCCGCCGATCCATGTGGATGAGGCTCACAAAGAGGTCATTTTAAAGCACACCAGAAATTTGGCGAAGCATCTGGGTGTTATCGGTTTGATCAACGTACAGTTCATCATCTATAACGATACCGTTTACATCATTGAGGCCAATCCCCGTTCCTCCAGAACCATTCCTTATATCTCCAAGGTGGCCAATGTACCCATTATTGACCTGGCCACCAAAGTGATGCTAGGGGCCAAGCTGAAGGATTTGGGGTATGGTACCGGATTGTATCCTGAAGCGGAGTACTTTGCCTGTAAAATGCCGGTGTTCTCCTTCGAGAAGCTCACCGATGTGGATATTAACCTAGGGCCGGAGATGAAATCTACCGGCGAATGCCTAGGTATTGCGGAATCTTATCCTCAGGCATTGCTGAAAGCCTTCAAGGGTGCTAATATGAAGGTGCCGAAGAAGGGGGGCCGCGTCATTATCACCGTGAAGGACGAGGATAAGGGCGAGGCAGTGAGCGTAGCACGGGAACTGAACGAATTGGGAATTGAACTCTTTGCGACTAAGGGAACCTATGAGTACCTGAACAAAGTCGGAGTAGAGGTGAAAATGGTCAACCGGTTAGGGGAGGCCCATCCCAATCTCCAGGATATGATTCAATCCGGTGCTGTAGATATGATTGTAAATACGCCGCGGCGCAGACATCGGGAAGGCGGAGATGGCATTAAAATCCGTCGTATGGCGGTAGAACACTCCATTCTTTGCCTGACTGCGATTGATACTGCCCACGCGATTCTCACAGCCCGTGAGCAGGGGCGGAGCGTGGATCTGACCCCCATTGATATTACAGAGATTTAAACGCTGAGCAAAATGCGCAAAGCGATCGTTCTCCGGCACGAAACTCAGTTATCGTGTCGGAGAACGTGTTTCCAGTTGAAAGAGAGAAGAAAGGATGGTTTGATACCATGCATCATGAACTCGTTGTTGTCCTGGATTTCGGAGGGCAGTATAACCAGTTGATTGCGCGTCGTGTCCGTGAGTGCAATGTCTATTGCGAGGTAAAGCCGTATACGACTCCCTTGGAGGAGCTGAAGGCGATGAATCCCATCGGGGTTATTTTTACCGGTGGACCGAACAGCGTCTATGCTACCGATGCGCCCAGCTATGCGCCGGAAGTTTTCCAGCTAGGCATTCCTATTTTAGGAATTTGCTATGGTTGTCAGTTGATGGCACAAACCCTGGGGGGAATGGTGACAGCCGCCCAGGAGGATACTGCGCGAGAATACGGTAAGACGGTGACCTATTATCAGATCGGTTGTAAATTGTTCAAAGGGATCTCGGAACAGGGAATTTCCTGGATGAGCCACAGCGACTATATGGCGAAGGTGCCGGAGGGCTTTGAGCTGATGGCGCATTCCAATGCATGTCCTAACGTGGCCATTGCAGACGAAAGCCGTGGATTTTATGGCGTACAATTCCATCCGGAAGTTAATCATACAGAAAACGGTCTGAAAATGCTTCACAATTTCCTTTATGAGGTCTGCGGTGCAGCTGGTGATTGGACTATGGGCGATTATTGCAAACAGGCGATTGCCTCTGTCCGTGCGCAGGTTGGACAGGGAAAAGTGTTGCTTGGATTGTCTGGTGGCGTAGATTCCTCTGTTGCAGCAGCGCTGCTGGCAGAAGCGGTGGGCAGTCAGCTGACCTGTGTGTTTGTGGATCATGGTTTGATGCGCAAAAACGAAGGAGACGAGGTAGAAGAAGCCTTCGCTAAGTGGGACATTAACTTTGTCCGTGTAGATGCCGAGCAGCGTTTTCTAGATAAATTGGCCGGTATTTCTGAGCCAGAGCAAAAGCGGAAGATTATCGGCGAAGAGTTTATCCGGGTCTTTGAGGAAGAGGCAAGAAAAATAGGCAAGGTGGATTACCTAGTACAGGGTACTATTTATCCTGACGTAATTGAGTCTGGTGCCGGTGATGCCGCTGTGATTAAAAGCCACCATAATGTAGGCGGACTGCCCGATTTTGTAGACTTCAAAGATATTATCGAGCCTCTGAGGATGCTGTTTAAAGATGAGGTGCGCCAGTTAGGGCGGGAGCTAGAGCTGCCGGAATATCTGGTTATGCGTCAGCCTTTCCCCGGGCCTGGTCTTGCGATCCGGATTATTGGTGACATTACCAAGGAAAAAGCGGATATTTTGCGAGATGCAGACGCGATTTTCCGGGAGGAAATTGCGCAAGCTGGCTGGGATACTCAGGTCAGCCAGTATTTTGCTGTGCTGACTAATATGCGTTCCGTAGGTGTAATGGGAGATGGCAGAACCTATGACTATACTCTGGCACTGCGCGGCGTAACCACCAGCGACTTTATGACTGCAGATTGGGCAAGGATTCCTTACCATATGCTGGACAAAATCTCAGTGCGGATTGTAAACGAAGTCAAGTCCATCAATCGCATTGTCTACGATATTACCTCTAAACCTCCTGCAACCATAGAGTGGGAATAAGACACTGACCTAAAATTAAGACCGCGAACCCGCATGAATACAGGGTTTGTGGTCTTTTTGTGTCTTTACTGATACTATTTTGATACTGTTTCTTTAAAAGTACGAATAATGTCAATCTTCGTCCTCGTGGAATTTTCGCAGTAAATCTTCTTTTGCTCGCTCTAACTGTTCCGCTTCTATCGTGACATGTATGCAGTCAGCACACGTTCCAAGCGTATCAATCGATATTGAATTTAATATGCAATTGTCTTCTTTACAGTAAATGCAAAACTCATTTTTACATCGCATAAAAGCTACCTCTTTTGACATTTAGTAAGTGTCATATACATGGCTATTTTACCATATAATAAACACATTGACAAGCAGTGGATGTCAATGTGGAGGTGGATATGTACAAAAATAAGAACCAAGACGGTACTTTAAACATTTGCGGTGTAAAGATTAAGAAATTGCGAATGTCATTAGAACCGCCTGTGTCCCAAAGAATGCTGGCTGATAAGCTGCAACTGATCGGAATTGATTTAGATAAAAATGCGATTCAAAAAATTGAAAGCGGAAAGCGGTTTGTTACTGACATTGAGATTGTTGCATTTGCAAAGATTTTTCAGCTTACGACCGATGAGCTATTAGCAAAAGAGTAAGTCCCTACAAGGCTGTATAAAACAGTTTTGTAGGGACTTTGCTTATTTTGATGAAAATTGAGGATTGTCACGCAGCCTTGAGTTTACTTAATTCACTTCGCCGTTTTCAGGAACTTCTTCGAGACTTTCTTCGATATCCGATGACAAAGCTTGCTCGAATTCGATCTTTGATTGAGGTTCAGCCTCAAGCAACTGTTTTCGTTTTTTCAAAGAAGTAACTGCTTTCTTACCAGCATAAAATAAACCCATTGTGATTGCTCCACCTATGAGCAATAATCTGGGGGCAGCCTTTGCAACAGCTATTTTTCCAATATTCGAATATAACGTGTTTATACTTCCGTTTGCAGCTTGAAGATCTATTCTAACTTTATTGTAGTCACCTAAATTTTCAATACGCCTACCCATAACGCGCCTACCCATAATTGTCAAATGTCTGTATAGCCTATTCTTCCATAATTTCAGCCAAAAGGGTCGGACTATTAATCAATGTTTTCCTTGTTCCATCATGCAACGCCGGAGGTTCTGCTCCGTTCTTGCTGACATTTGCTTTATAAAGATTAAACGCATTCTCTTGCTCAATAACTCTGCCAACTAGGCGGTTAATGCCGCTATTTGCAAATTTAAGCCGTATAGACGATAAATCTACTTGTCCATTTTGAGCAGTATACTCCCACTCTAAACCAAGCTGATCTTTTAACGCATAGAACACAGCCATAAAATCTCCGACTGTTTCGAAATCAACGGTTCGGAGTTCTTCTTCATAAAAAAATGAGGGATTCATATTTAGAGCACGAGCGAGTTTTAAGACTTGCTCTTTTTTTGGATTGCGTTCCCCTGCTTCATATTTACGAATAGAAATTTCACTGATACCAGACAATTCAGCTAACTTCTTTTGGGTCAAATTATTGTTATTGCGGAAGAAACTTATTTTTTCGCCAATCGTCATGCAATGCACCACCTTTGCGATACTATTGTATCACAAGAAATGATGGATGTAAATAAAATACTTGACAGATACTTCTGTATCTGATATATTATAGATACGATAGATACAAAAGTATCTAAACGATAAAGACAGGGAGGTGCGCCAATGACAGATAAAAGATTTATCACTTCGGAAGAAGTGGCAAGAGAATTAGATGTGTCAAAATCATTGGCTTATAAGGTTGTTCGACAGTTGAACGATGAGCTTAAAAGCAATGGATTTATGACAATCGCAGGTAAGGTGAATCGGAATTTCTTTGAAAAGAAGTTCTATGGAACCCATAAGGAGGGAGCAAATGCCGGTATATAAAGACGAAGCAAAGGGTACTTGGTTCGCTGCTTTTTATTTTAAGGATTGGCAGGGGAAGCAAACCAAAAAGATGAAGCGTGGATTTGCCACCAAAAAAGAAGCTTTGGCGTGGGAGCGAGATTTCTTGCAGCAAAAGACTGCTGACCTCAATATGAACTTTGGCAGTTTTGTTAAGATATACTGCAATGATATGAGAAATCGTTTAAAGCGCAATACATGGCTAACCAAAGAAAGTATCATTGATCAGAAAATTTTGCCCTATTCTAAGGACAAGCGGATAAATGATATCAAGACGACTGATGTCATCCAGTGGCAAAATGTGATGATAAATTATCGTAACGAAAGTGGTGGGCCGTATTCTCCGGTGTACCTCAAGACACTACATAATCAATTATCTGCCCTTTTCAATTATGCGGTTAGGCATTACGATTTATCGGCAAACCCCGCTCAAAAAGCAGGGAACATGGGAAAGGAACGGAACAAAGAGATTGAGTTTTGGACAAAAGAGGAATATCTCAAGTTTGCCGATTCCATGATGGACAAACCAATTTCCTACTATGCGTTTCAAATGCTGTATTGGTGTGGTTTACGATTGGGGGAACTGCTGGCACTTACTCCTGCGGACTTTGATTTCAAAAACAAAACAGTCAAAGTTAGCAAGTCTTATCAAAGAATAGAGATGGAGGATGTAGTGACGTCACCCAAAACGGAAAAAAGCAATCGTATCATTACCATGCCGGACTTCCTCTGTGAGGAAATGAACGAATATCTTAATTCTATTTATGAGGTACAAGATGAACAGCGGATTTTCCCTATATCAAAAAGCTATCTTCATCATGAAATGGATAGAGGTGCTAAGGCTACAGGTGTAAAGCGCATCAAAACCCAAGGATTGCGACATTGGCATATTTCACTTTTGATTGATATGGGCTTTAGTGCAGTGGCAATTGCCGATCGGGTTGGACATGAAAGCATTGATATTACCTATCGGTATGCACACCTATTTCCCTCAAAGCAGCAGGAAATTGCAAATAAACTTACCATGGAGGATGAATGATGTCTGCAAAAAATATGGATATACACAACAGATGGAGAAGCAAAACCGTCGCCTTTCGTATGTCACCACAGGAAGCCGCTCAGTTGGATATGCGAGTAGCGGTATCTGGATTGACAAAACAGGAGTACCTAGTCAATAGAGTGCTGGAAAAAGAAATCATTGTCAATCCCAATCCAAGAGTGGAGAAAAATTTGAGGATTTATCTTCAGTTAATTACAGCCGAGCTTGAAACCATCATAAAA
>ENA-UOOI01003764-UOOI01003764.1-fermentation-metagenome-genome-assembly--contig:-NODE-3764-length-10919-cov-21.351068_pt1 | contig 10919 bp, 14 predicted proteins | sample MGYA00245779_ERZ724027 | MGnify/ENA primary metagenome ERZ724027 (study PRJEB28704, sample SAMN03018318) | fermentation metagenome | biome: anthropogenic terrestrial biome; feature: soil...
CTGCGCTGTCTTATTTTAGTTGGCTTTTCAATCCAACTTATGAATTTTTCTCTTCAGCCCAGTTGGCAGGATATGTACAATACAAAAATCTTGCATGTTTTGGAGCAGAAAATTTAATTTTAGAATTTCTAGGTATCATAATAATGTCTCCCCTGCTTCCGGAAACCTTCTTATCACCTATCACGATTTCAAGAGTTCCTTCAATAACATAGTCTATTTCTTCATAATTGAGTGTCCAATCAAACGTGGTTTCAGTCATTTCCATAACTCCGCATCCCATATACGGGCTTTCATCAAGAGTCAATATATCTGTAAGAAGAACATTGTCTCCTTCCTTGCCAGTGTCAAATTTCTGGCATTTTACAGTCCCGGTCTTTACATGAACAACTCCTCCAGGGCCTATCTCTTTCTCCATGATATTATTATTGGATAATTTTTCAGTTATAATTTTTCTCACTATTTCTTCAACAAACTTTTCATCAATTTCAGCCAATCCAAACACACCTCTCTTTAAGCATTTTGAGCTATTTTATCATTTTGAACTTTGCTTTTTTTAGCAGTGCTTTTAGGAGCTATAAATGAAGCCACAGCCACAGCACTTATTCCTGCGATAAGCTTTCCTACTATCATCGGGAATATAAGCTGCTTATTTACGCCTGCAGCAAATCCAAGATGATCCCCAAATACAAAAGCCGCACTTACTGCAAATGCAAAATTCAATACCTTTCCTCTGTCATCCATATCCTTTACCATCTGAATCATGGGTATATCATTTGCGAGAGTTGCAACCATGCCTGCTGCTGCAACATCTCCCATGCCTAAAAGTCCGCCGAGTTTCATAAGCGGCTTTTTAAATATTTTCGTTATGACATAAACAAGCGGGAATGCGCCGGCCAGCATGATTGCAATATTTCCTACAATCAGCACGCCGTCAGACAATGGAGCCATTCCAGGTATCACTACAATGCCTGTAAGTGTCTGAATTATTATAGCTGCAAGACCGACGGTTATCATTATCGTGACAAGTTTTCCAAATACATTAAATCCCTTTATCATTCCATTTGGAGCTTTCCATAGTCCGAAAGCAATGAGAGCAGCAAATATTATTATAGGTACAAGGTTCCTTAGTACCATAACCACATCGAATCCGGCCAAAAGCCCGCCGAAAAAACATCCTATAGGTATAGTTATTATACCTGCAAGTACGCCTGTGGCAAGAAACTTGCGGTCCTCTTCTTTTATAATTCCAAGTGCTACGGGAATCGTAAACACAATGGTCGCGCCCATCATGGAACCGAGTATCAAACCTGCGAATTGTCCTGCTTCAGGTGTAAGCGCAAGCTTCATTGCAAGAGGATAACCTCCCATGTCGCATGCTAAAAGTGTAGTTGCAAACATTGCCGGATCAGCGCCTAATGCAGTATAAAACGGTACAATAACCGGCTTTAGTATGTTTGCAAGCACAGGTGCAAGTGAAACAACTCCAACCATTGAAATTGTAAGGGAGCCCATGGCATTAAATCCGTCCTCAAACTTTTGGCCAAGCCCGAATTTATTTCCTATACATCTGTCCAAGGCACCGAGTACCATAAATATGACCATTATATATACAATCACTTGATTTATACCCATATTAACCCTCCTATATTTAATAAAATGAATGATTTTTTAACCAAAAAGGTGTTTGATGAGATCATTATCAGGAGATGATATAATAACACTATTGATAATTCTTCTTTTATCAACTTTTTTATTTACAGCATGAAATGCTTCCTGCAAGGAGCTTGTATCTCCCGAAATTATAAAATAAGATTTCCCTCCTATAAGCATTCCGATTTTAAATTCGAGTATTTTGACATTTGCCGATTTGAGCGCTGCATCACATGCCAAAATGCCTGATGTGATACTTGAAAATTCTACTATTCCAATTGGCTTACCATATATCGCATTTTGCTTCTTGCCATTAAGCGCGGGTAAAACATTTTCATGCACTGCCGGAAGTACAAGCTTGTTCAATGCATATTTTCCTGCACTTTCAGCGCCTTTTTCCATAGCTTCATTAACTGCCCCGGCATCTCCGCTTATTACTATGATATATTTGCCGGGGCAAACCGTTTTTGAAATAATTATATTGATTTTTGATGCTTTAAGCATCACATCCATTGATTCAATCCCTTTTGCAATGCTGCTCAGCTCAAGTACGCCGACTGCGATTTTCTGCATTTTATTTGCTCCAATTATTCCGATACGTCTTTTTCAACTTCAACGTTATCTATGATGCCAACAATTGTTGCATCAACAGGCATATATTTTTTCCCGAAACACACCCTTGCAGAACTCCCCTTTACTACAAGGACGGTTTCGCCGATGCCTGCACCTATGCTGTCTGCTGCTACAAAGGTCATGGAATCATGTTCAGAATAATAATCTATGGGTTTCACGACAAGAAACTTTAATCCGTTCAAGTTTTCATCCTTTCGTGTAGCCCATATATTGCCCACTACTTTACCTATCTCCATATAAATTTACCTTCCTAATATATCAATATATCTTATTTATCTTTATCCCGTTTATCTTTGAACAATCAATGGCAAGTGAAGTTATTATGGCTTTCTTTGGAATGTTTATCTCATCATATCCGCCTTCACAGGCTTCTTTGATATTTGATTCAGTTAAAAGCTTCTTATTCTTTAATTCAAGGACACTCTTGTTTTTGTTATTATCCTCTTCTTTTGATACAGGCTTGCTTTCCTTTGGTGCGCATCCATTAAATCCTTCAATAAAATTCTCTTTCTTAAAAATAAATATCCCAAAGTTTTTAAGTCTCTTCTCATAATCTTCATAGAGTTTAAAAAGAACCTTGTTCGAAGTTTCTTTATATTTCCTATATGATAAACCTTGTTCAATCAAAAATACTTTTCTGCCGGATAAAAGCGATTCAAGAACTATTTGTTCTTTCTCATCGCATCCGATTCCCATAGCTATATTTACAAGTTCCCTATTGTCAAGCGACGTTATGACAATCCTGTCATATTCCTCAATGTCTTTTTTATCTTCTATGCTGCCTACTTTGTAGCCTATAAAATTTAATTTTCGCTCTATTGTTTTATAATTTTCACTATCATGTTTTTCCAGGACTAAAACTTTTGCAATCGGATCCATAGAAGCATCCTCTTTGGAGCCCAACTTTTTCATGACTTCTTTTGTAACTGCATCAACAATAGAATCAATCTCCATTTAATCACCTTCTTTGTCAGAACAGTTTAAAGCAATACCTATCGGGGTTATTAGCAGCGGGTTTGATGGTTTAACTGTTTTGATGCCTGTCTCTTTTTCAATCACATTCTCAAACCCTTCCAGGCAGCATGTACCGCCTACCAAATAGACAGTATCAACTTTAAAGGATTTGATATGTTTTCTTATTATTGAAGCCATTTTCTGTATTACAGGTCTTACGACATTGAAAATTTCTTTTTGCCTTTCCTTCGTTTTTTTCAGCTTTTCCGCCTCATCAAAACTAATCCTGTATTGGCCCGCTATCACAAGCGACAAGTGTACGCCTCCGGTCGGTTCATCTGCCGTATATACTGGCCTGCCGTTTTCAAATATCGAAAGGCCTGTAGTACCGCCGCCGATATCAACAACAACGCCATCGGTTATATTAAGCACGGAATTGGCTGCAGTAGGCTCATCAAGTATTGCCGTGACATTCAGGCCCGCCCCCTCTACAACATATCTATGGGCATCGGCATCTCTCTTTCCCGTTCCCGGCGGAACAGCAATTGCTGCTTTAGTAAGCTCAATTCCTGTCCTCTCTTCGATATTTCTCTTCAATCTTCTAACTATATTGCTGGCTCCGGTAAAATCTACAACAAGGCCGTCTTTTACAACCTCAGCATATTCCATATCACAGGCCACGGGATTTCTCTTGCTGTCAAGCACCACGATCACTATATATGAGGTCCCGAGATCAACACCTGTCAAATATTCTTCGCCTTTCACAGCATGTGCTGGTGATTTTATGCTCTTTTCAACATCGCTTACAAACCTATTGATCCTCTCAAGATCCATACTATCTCAGCATCCCCTATCTGATGAGCTTTGCATTCATACCTTTTAAGTAGCAGCATGCATTTGCTTCATCAAAATCAATATGCATGGCTGCTTTATACTTGTCACTTACCCTTATAACCACATCATCAAATATTAGTGATCTTTCTCCTTCAATTTTCACTTTCACTATATCTCCATTTTTTACCCTGTATAATTTTGCATCAAACGGAGTCATGTGAATATGCCTCTTTGCCACAATGACGGACTCATCAGCCTTTATAATGGAATTCTGTGCAACAATAAACAGTGATCCGCTCCCTTTCAAATCACCTGACTCTCTGACCGGAGCTTGAATTCCAAGAGCAACTGCATCTGTCTTTGAAACTTCTACTTGAGTATGAACTCTTACAGGTCCAAGTATGGAAACATTTTTTATAACGCCCTTAGGACCTATGAGCATTACTTTTTCATTGCTCTGAAATTGACCGGGTTGAGAGAGTTCCTTTTTTTTCGTAAGACTATAACCTGCACCAAAAAGGCTTTCCAGATCCTTTTGACATAAATGTACATGCCTGCCTGATGCCTCTATAGGAATCGGCCTGTGATCCAAAATTTTTTCTATTATTCTTTCTGCAATAATATCTATATCATGGTTATCCAACAACTCCACCTCTTTACTTGTACAATCCTGCCTTATACTTGCACATCATTATATAAAAGCAACTGCTGAGCCTATTTAGATACCTGACAATGTCTTCCCTGGTTAAAATTCCATCCGCATTTTTAAAAGCTTTAAAAGCATATATTTCAACTTCCCTTGAATAGCTCCTAAGCGAGTTCAATGTCACTATCATCTCTCCCATGTTGGCTTCCGTCATAAAATGATCTACATTGAAATATTTATTCGGATGATGCGACATTTCCCTAAGCTCGTCTTCATTCATTCCAAGAAGTACAAATTTCCCAAGCTTTTCTTCAAGGACCTCTGCCCTCAAAATATTTCTTACAAATTTAAGAACTTCATCTAAGTCCTTCTCAAGGCTCAAACATCTGTTTTTTTCCGCCTTTACCTGGGCCTCAAGTATTTTGGATTCAAGGCTGTCAAGCTTGCCTCTGAAAACTATCCTCGGATGATCCTTGCAAACGAGCTTGTTCCCATACAGCTGTGTCATGAATTCAGGTTTCTTTTCATAATAGCCGCCCTGAAGCGTTACATATACGGGTTTTATCCTTTCATCTATCGGTTCAACATTATTGGGGAGTACATTTTTTTTTTCGTCTTCATCCTCTTTGATAACAAGTTTTATATTCTTGTCATTCAAATACTGCCTTGCAGATGGAGTTACGATAACATTTTTCCCTATGACATATTCAGATACATTCTTATTTCTTAGTTTGCTCCTCAACTCATATTCAGTTAATACACTCATATTTTCACATCCTTTTAAGAATGTATGTTACCCGGGTGTTTGACCCGGGTTTTTTATCTACTCTTCCGGCTTGTCAAGTTTAGGTAAAATGTATTCAACTTCACTATGAGGTCTTGGTATCACATGTACTGAAATAAGTTCCCCGACTCTTTCGGCAGCTGCGGCGCCTGCATCGGTTGCAGCCTTTACGGCACCTACATCTCCTCTTACCATTACGGTCACGAGCCCTCCGCCTACATGAACCTTTCCTATAAGCGTTACATTGGCTGCTTTGACCATAGCATCGGCAGCCTCTATTGATGCAACTAGTCCCTTTGTTTCAATCATTCCTAAAGCATTTGTATTTGTCATGTTAATTCCTCCTTAAAATTTATAAATTGAGCTTTTCAGCTATTTTTTTAGTTATAAGTTCAATATATTGGTCAGATATCTCTGAAGATGCTGATGCATTGCTATTGCATTGGCTCATAGAATTTTCTATGTCCTCTAATTCTCTTGCACCATATGCGAGCCTTTTGATATTTATAAGATTCATAGGCCCTATATTATCAGAAGTCGCGCTTCCTCCGACCGCTCCGCATCCAAGCGTGAGGGCGGGAACAAGATTTGTGGAAGCTCCTATGCCTCCAAGCGATCCAGGCGTATTCACAAGTATTCTTGATACAGGCTTTTTAAGTCCAAATTCTCTTATTACTTTTTCGTTGTTCGAATGTATTATAAGCGTATGGCCTATGCCTTCATTGTTTAATAGTTCAATACACCTCTCACAAGCTGCTTCCCAATCTTTTTCACAATAGAATGCCAAGATCGTCGTAAGTTTTTCCCTTGAAAACGGATTGTCTCTCCCGACTGTTGTCTGCTCAGAAATCAGCACTCTCGCATCAGGATCCACATTTATGCCTGCCATCTCTGCTATCTTTTGGGCCGACTTCCCAACAATCTTTGGATTCATAGTGCCGTTTCCTCTAAGTATGAACTTTGCAACCTTTTTAGATTGTTCTTCTGACAAGAAATATCCGCCCTGACGTTTCAGCTCTTCAACAACTTTATCCTTTATGCACTCTTCAACTACTATGGACTGCTCTGAAGCGCATATAACTCCATTATCGAATGTCTTGCTGTCCAATATCCTTTTTACTGCAAGTTTTATATCAGCCGTTCTCTCTATAAAGGCCGGTGCATTTCCAGGTCCAACGCCTATTGCAGGAGTCCCTGAACTATATGCTGCTTTTACCATGGCCGACCCGCCTGTAGCAAGTATCAGGGAGACATTTTTATTTGACATAAGTTCATGAGTTCCTTCCATGGTAAGTATGCTCATTCCCGATACAATCCCTTCAGGTGCACCTGCTTCCACCGCAGCATCGCTTACGACTTTGATTGCTTCAGTAATGCAGTGGATCGCCTTTGGATGCGGACTAAACACGATCGCATTTCCGGATTTTAAGGCGATAAGGCTCTTGTAAATCACTGTAGAAGTAGGATTGGTTGAGGGTACCAGCCCTGCAATAACACCTACCGGCGAACCTATTTCTACTATTTTTTTCTCCTTATCTTCTCTTAAAATCCCTATTGTCTTTAAATCTTTCATGTTCTCATATACAGTTCTGCTTGCAAATTTGTTTTTGATTATCTTGTCATGCAGGTTTCCAAAAGTTGTCTCTTCAACTGCAAGTTTTGCAAGCCTTTCAGCTTGTGATTCAGCAACTTCTGCTACATGCTTTACAATCTGATTTATTTTATCCTGTCCTAAGCTGCAATACTTTTCTTGAGCATCTTTTGCCTTTTGAGCAAGGCATCTTGCTTCCTGTATGGACTGCAAATCTTTATCCATAACTTCCATCTATTTTGACCTCCTTGTGTAATGGTCCAAAATTGCCTTGATTAATTGCCTTTTCTTTGCAAATTTAATATCTTTCCTCGTCAATGAATTCAAATCCATTTGTCTTGCCAAATTTCTGAGCTCAACAACTTTCATTTTTTCAAGCTCTTGTCGCATTTTAAAAAGTGCTTCACTTTTATCCTGCTTTTTAACTTCATCTTCTGTTGGTACTATGATTTTTTCTTTGGCTTGTACTGTTTCGTTTTCTGATGCAGCCTCTTGCTTTAAATCATTTTTTGATGCGGCTTTTTCTCTATGCTCACAAAAAATCTCAAATACTTCATCAGCAGGCTTTGGTATGACAAATGATGAAATCAATTTCCCTACTTTATGTACCGCTGCCTCTGCAGCCTCAATAGACGCATTTACCGCGCCTACATCACCTGTGACCTTGATTGTCACAAGCCCCCCGCCTATAAGTTCACAGCCGGCGAATTCAACATTTGCAGACTTCAGGGATACATCCAATGCTTCTACCGCCCCTATATACCCCAGCGTTTCAATCATACCTAAGGCTTCCATCTATTTCTCCTTAATATAGCTAAAATTGAGTCGGGTTATCGGCCACAAATTTTACTGAATTGGCAAAAGCATCGCAAGCAGCTTTACAAGCGGACTGGCTTCCGGTCAATAAACCCCCGCCAAAGTTAGTTTCTGAAGGTGGCCCATAGAATGCTGCAAGCTTCACATCAGCTGCTTTTAAAGCAGCATCCAAACCATACATGGCCTCAAGCGGCGGTGCTATCAAATATGCTATTGCTTCTCCTTCAGGTATTCCAGCTATTTTTGAAAGATATGAACCTGTTCTCGATATGCAATGTGCATAATAAACAATATTATCTTCATCGTTTGCACTGTAAAAGCATGCTCCATTATTTATAAAATCGACTGCTGCATCCAATCCGCTTCTGATTTCCGCAGGATTAGGACCGGCAAGGATTCCTATAAATTCACCTGCAAGTTTTGTGCTTGCATTTGAGGAACCTGCATACATGGATCTTGCATAAATTACTTCAACATCTGCTTTCTTCGTAGCTTCATCAATTGCTGTATAGGAAACATCATCAATATCAGAAGTTATAAGCCCTAAACTTTTTTGATTTGGCTGTAATTTTAACGATTGTGCCAAATCTGGATCAACATTAGGAATAATTTTTACGCTCAACACATGAGCTTTTACCGGATCATTTTTCATACACTTTCCCTCCTAATCAAAGTTTCAAATTGACTCCGCTTACTTTCTTTTCCAATATGAGCTTTATGATATCCGCAATATGAGCTCCCGCTTCCACAGGCGGCGTTCCACCTCTATGGATATTGGAAACAACAGTTCTTCTTGCTTCAGGCATATTGACTTTTCCTCTGTAAGCCATATATGCGCTCATGCTTTCAGCTGTGACAAGTCCCGGTCTCTCTCCTATAAGAACGCATGTTACTTCGGCATCAAGCACTTCTGAAATAACATCCATTGCAGGGACTCTTCCATACTTTACGAAAAACGGGGTCCCGACTTTTATTCCATAACCTTCAAGTCCCTGGATAATCGCCGGCAGAACATCGGCCACATTTGATTCAATCGACGTTGAACTTAATCCATCAGATACATAAATTTGAACTTGGGGGCTTGCTGTGCATTTTTCCTTTATCTTATCGATTTCTTCCTTATCAAATTGCCTTCCAAGATCAGGCCTTGTAAGATACTCATCCTTGTTCTTGCACTTTGTTTTTATTGAAAATAAATTCATTTTCTTAAGAAACTCTTGCGAAACATCTGTAAAAACAGCATCCATTGCAGCAGCATGGTCTGCTCTGAATCTTAAGAGCGTTTCGGTCTTATACCTTGGACCGGCCCTCCATACGCCAAGCCTTGCAGGAGTCTTTTCTTTGGCTTTCATATATTCTTCTCTATTTTTTGGATCTGGAACATATAAAAGTTCCTTTAAGCTTCCCTCTGTTATGTCCGGTAAAAAGGCATCTGATACAGTACTGTCCGTGCTTTTGCCTATATCCGGTCCATTTGAATCCGTTTTTTCGCCGGAAGTCATCTCACAAAGGACCTGCTCAACCATCTTTTTCAACTCATTCTCTGATATCATTATTCTCACCCCTTATTATTTAAGAAATATAGATGCATCTCCAGCAATTTTAGTAAGCCTTCCGTTTTCGGTTATGCCCATTTTTTCAAGCCATTGGTCAAACTCCTTGATAGGCCTCAGTCCCAATAATTGCCTTAGCGTTGCAATATCATGATAGCTAGTGCATTGATAGTTCAGCATTACATCATCGCCAAAAGGTACGCCCATAAAGTAATTACATCCGGCCGTTGTCAGAAGCACTGCCAAATTTTCCACATCATTCTGATCCGCTTTCATATGATTTGTATAGCAAGCATCGCATCCCATAGGAATACCTGTAAGCTTGCCCATGAAATGATCTTCAAGTCCTGCTCTTATGACCTGTTTGCTGTCATATAAGAATTCAGGTCCTATAAAACCAACAACCGTATTTACTAAAAAAGGACTGTATTTCTTTGCAAATCCATAGCATCTTGCCTCAAGCGTTACCTGATCCGCTCCATTATGGGAACCCGATGAAAGCTCCGAGCCCTGTCCGGTTTCAAAATACATGACATTCGGGCCGGTTGATGTTCCTTGCCTTGTCACGATTTCTTTTGCTTCACTAAGCATATCAGCGGTTATGCCGAATGCTTCATTTCCCTTTTGTGTACCGGCTACACTCTGAAAAATAAGGTCTGAAGGTGCTCCCTTCTTTATAGCTTCCATTTGTGTCGTTACATGGGCAAGCACACATGCTTGGGTAGGTACCTCCCACTTTGCCTTGATTTCATAAAACTTCTTTAAAATCTTGCTTACATTATCTACTGTATCTTCAACAGGATTTAATCCTATTACCGCATCGCCTACTCCATATGACAAACCTTCCAAAATCGAAGCTACTACGCCGTCGATGTTGTCAGTGGGATGATTTGGCTGCAGCCTTGATGAAAGCGTGCCTTCAAGTCCTATCGTAGTATTGCAGTGAGCCGTCCTTCTTATCTTCCTTGCGCCGTAAATGAGATCCAAGTTTGACATCAACTTTGCAACTGCAGCGACCATTTCGCTTGTAAGACCCCTGCTCACCCTTTTAATCTGTTCGGTAGTTGTATCGTTGCTTAATATCCACTCTCTCAATTCGCTGACAGTCCAATTTTTGATCTCGTTGTAGATTTTCTCGTTTACGGAATCCTGTATAATTCTTGTAACCTCATCCTTGTCATAATCGACTACAGGATTATTCCTCAAATCAGCTAAAGTTAAATGGCTCAATACCACCTTGGCTGCAATTCTTTCGGAAACCGTCGATGCAGCAATGCCCGCAAGCTTGTCTCCTGATTTCTCCTCATTTGCTTTAGCAAGAACTTCCTTAACTGATTTAAATTGATAAACTTTACCAAATAATTTGGTTTTTAAAATCATTTTTTTCACCCCTTTTTATGAACTAAATGCTAATGTTTTAATGACCACAGGAACAACACGTCCATTCATAAGCGGCTT
>ENA-UOOI01003766-UOOI01003766.1-fermentation-metagenome-genome-assembly--contig:-NODE-3766-length-10911-cov-2.562178_pt1 | contig 10911 bp, 8 predicted proteins | sample MGYA00245779_ERZ724027 | MGnify/ENA primary metagenome ERZ724027 (study PRJEB28704, sample SAMN03018318) | fermentation metagenome | biome: anthropogenic terrestrial biome; feature: soil; material...
ATTTATGTTAAGGATGTTATGCCGCTTTTTGAGAAAGTTGATATCAAGGGGATGTGCCATATTACAGGCGGTGGTTTAATAGAAAACTTACCCAGGGTATTCCCCAAAGGTATAGCTGTAAAAATAGATACTAAAACTTGGCAAAAGCCGCCGATTTTTGATTTTATGCAAAAAATTGGCGAGGTTCAGGATGATGAAATGTACCGCGTTTTCAATATGGGTGTAGGTTTTGTTATCATGGTTAAGCCAAGTGATGCCGATACGGTATTACAGGCTTGCCCCGATGCTTTTATGATGGGTAAATTTGTAAAAGCCACTGATGATAAAACAGTAAAAATATACTAGGAGGCAATTATGCTTAAAATTGCTGTATTAGCATCCGGCAGCGGTTCAAATTTGCAATCTATTATAGATAATATACAAGCAGGCAAGCTGGATGCTCAAATTCAATTGGTATTAAGTGATAAAAGTAATGCTTATGCCCTTAAAAGAGCTGCCTCAGCAGGTATTAAAACTTGTTATATGAACCCTAAGGATTATGATGATAGAGTAAGTTATGATAAAGCACTGGCTGAAGAAGTTAAAGCCAGCGGAGCTGAGCTTGTGGTTTTGGCAGGTTTTATGCGTATATTAAATAAGGTTTTTTTAGAAGAATTCAATAACAGGGTCATAAATATCCACCCTGCACTTTTACCCAGTTTTCCCGGTTTGCACGCTCAAGATCAGGCTTGGTCCTATGGGGTTAAGGTTTCGGGTTGTACGGTACATTTTGTGGATTGCGGTACAGATACGGGGCCTATTATTGCCCAAAGAGCTGTGCCCGTGCTTGATACCGACACGGCGGATGATTTGGCCAAGCGTATTTTGGTTGAAGAACATAAAATATACCCTTATATTATTCAGATGATTGCTGAGGGCAAAGTTTGGCTTATAAACAATAAAGTAAAAATAAATGAAGCCTAGGAGGTAGCAAGAAAATGAAAAAAAGAGCATTGGTTAGCGTATCCGATAAAAGAGGTGTTGTAGAGCTGGCACGGCAACTTGCGGATTTAGATTTTGAAATAGTTTCCACGGGCGGCACCTATAAAACAATAGTGGATGCAGGAATCCCCGCTACCTATGTTACTGAAATAACCGATTTCCCTGAAATTTTAGGTGGCAGAGTAAAAACCCTGCATCCTTTTGTTCATGGTGGTATTTTGGCTATGCGTACTCCTGAACATTTGGCACAGCTGGATAAACTGGGTATAGCTCCAATTGATTTGGTTGTGGTTAATTTGTATCCTTTCAGAGCTACTATTGCCAAACCAAACGTAACTTTGGCAGAAGCTATTGAAAATATTGATATTGGCGGCCCCACCATGGTTAGGGCAGCGGCCAAAAACTATAAATATGTTACCATCGTGGTAAACCCCGAACGTTACAGTGAAGTAGTGGAAAAACTTAAAGCGGGCACTTTGGATGAATCTACCCGCCTATCCTTGGCTTTGGAAGCGTTCAACCATACGGCAGAATATGACAGCTATATTTCCGCTTATCTGAAAAACGTTGTTGGCACTAAAGAACTTTTTCCTGAAACAGTGGTTTTATTAGGTGAAAAAGTACAAAACCTACGTTATGGTGAAAACCCTCATCAAAAAGCAGCTTTTTACCGTGCTTTCGGTGCGAAGGAACCTTCTGTGGGTACTGCTGCACAATTACAGGGCAAGGAACTTTCCTTCAACAATATAGTAGACTTGAATGCGGCTTTGGAACTGGTTCGGGAATTCAGCGATCCCGCGGCTGTTATCGTTAAGCATACCAATCCCTGCGGTACGGCTTTGGGACAAAATATTTATGAAGCTTATACCAGGGCCTATGATGCTGATTCCAAATCTGCTTATGGTGGTATTGTGGCCTTGAATAAAGAAGTTGATGAAAAAACCGCGGCCAAAATGGCAAAAACTTTTTTGGAAGCTATCATAGCGCCTTCCTTTAGCAGTGCTGCTTTGGAGATTTTAAGCACAAAAGCAAATTTACGCTTATTAACAGTAGGTGAATTTACTAAAGCCGAAGATGCTGTGGATGTTAAGCGTGTTAACGGTGGTATTCTTTTGCAAACAAGTGATAATGCTCAGGTAAAACGTGAGGAATTACAATTTGTAACGGAAAAACGTCCTACCCAAGCCCAAATAGATGAGCTTTTGTTTGCCATGAATGTGGTAAAACACGTGAAATCCAATGCTATAGTTGTAAGCAAGGGTAGGCAGATAATTGGTGTTGGCGCAGGACAAATGAACAGAGTAGGTTCAGCTTCCATAGCTTTTGAACAGGCAGGAGATGCTACTGAAGGAGCAGTGTTGGCTTCCGATGCTTTCTTCCCTTTCCGTGATACCATAGATGAGGCCTCCAAACGCGGTATCGCCGCGGTCATTCAGCCCGGTGGTTCGGTTCGTGATCAGGAATCTATAAATGCGGCCAATGAAGCAGGTATAGCTATGGTATTTACAGGCATTCGCCATTTCAAACACTAGAAAGAGGTGCACTTATGAAAATTCTTATAGTTGGCGGTGGTGGCCGCGAACATGCTTTGACTTGGAAAATAGCTAAAAGCCCCAAAGTTAATAAAATATATTGTGCGCCCGGTAATGCGGGCATGGCTGAAATAGCCGAATGTGTAAATATAGCTGCTGAAAATGTTGATGGGCTTTTGGCTTTTGCTGAAAAGAATAGTATAGATTTGACTGTAGTAGGCCCGGAAGCTCCTTTGGCGGCAGGTATTGTAGATAAATTCCGTGCTCATGGCTTGAGCATATTTGGTCCAACTCAAAAAGCAGCTTATATAGAAGGTTCTAAAGCCTTGGCTAAAGAAATTATGGTAAAATATAATATTCCCACAGCCGCATATGGTGATTTTACGGATTTGAATGAGGCTCTTGATTATGTACGCAAAGTGGGCGCTCCTATTGTGGTAAAAGCGGATGGCTTGGCGGCAGGCAAGGGTGTAATAGTGGCAATGGATCTGGAAACGGCTTTGGCTGCCGTTAAAGATATTCTGGGTGATAAAAAGTTTGGTAATGCGGGCAGCCGTGTGATAATTGAAGAGTATTTGGAAGGCGAAGAAGTAAGCGTGCTTGCCTTTACAGACGGTAAAACTGTTATACCTATGGTATCCTCTCAGGACCATAAAAGGATTTTCGATGGTGATAGGGGTCCCAACACGGGTGGTATGGGTGCTTATTCGCCTGCTCCTGTTTATACAGAAGAAATGGCTGTATGGGTAAACGAAAATATATTGCAAGCCACAGTAAATGCCATGGCGGCGGAGGGAAGGCTATATGAAGGTATACTTTATGCGGGCCTTATGCTTACTACTAAAGGAATTAAAGTTTTGGAGTATAATGCCCGTTTCGGCGATCCTGAAACTCAAGCGGTACTAGTAAGATTGGAAACTGATTTGGTGGAAATCATAAAAGCAACCATAGACCATAAGTTGGCGGATATGCAGGTAAAATGGTCTTCCGAGCCAGCTGTTTGTGTGGTTATGGCAGCAGGGGGATATCCTGAAAAATATGTAAAAGGTGATAACATAACAGGTTTGGCAGAAGCTTCCAAAACAGCTATAGTTTTTCATGCGGGTACGGCTTTAAATGATGGTAAAGTAGTTACCGCAGGTGGCAGAGTGCTGGGTATAACAGCAAAAGGAGAAACTATAAAAGCGGCTGTGGATAATGCTTACAAGGCGGTAACGCAAATAAATTTTCAAAATGCTTTTTACCGTAAGGATATTGCTTACCGTGCCTTAAACAGGTAAAAAATTTTAATTTTAAAATTTTTAAAAATAGCTGTAATTTAAAGCAGGATTACGTTAATAATTTGTCGAATATTGTTGTGTGTATTTATAATAGTAACGCAGTAAAGTATTATTGAATAAACCTGTTCAATTGTGAGGAGGGATTATATGGCTTATAAGAGCAAATTAAAGGATCCTTTTTTGGATGAATTTTTTGAGGCTGTTTTATTATTGAAAAATCAGGAGGATTGCTATAGATTTTTTGAGGATATAGCAACAGTTGGTGAGCTTAAATCCTTATCTCAGCGTTTAGCTGTAGCTAAAATGCTTACACAAGAGGAAACCTATACGGTGATCTCGGAATCAACAGGTGCTTCTACTGCAACTATAAGCAGAGTAAAACGTTGTTTGAATTATGGTGCAGATGGTTATAAGCTGATTTTGGAAAGATTAAAGAATAATGAATAAGATTATTATATTATAAAAAGTATATGATTTGAAAATTTGATTTTAGAGCTTTAAGACAGCTAATCCTTGGATTAGCTGTCTTTTTACCTTATTGCTTAATTACCTTAAATTAAAGGAAATAAGGCTTGTTTGCCGAAATCATATGAGTTGAATATTTTTATAAAACTTATAAAGGTGGTATAAATGGATATATTAAGGAATCTCAATAAGGCCCAGAAAATGGCTGTAGAGACCATAGAAGGACCTTTATTGATATTGGCAGGAGCAGGCAGCGGTAAAACCAAGGTTTTGGTAAGCAAAGCAGCCTATTTATTACAGGAAAAAATTGTTAAACCAGGTAATATACTTGCCATTACTTTTACAAATAAGGCAGCTAATGAAATGCGTGAACGTATGGAAAAAATGACGGGGATATCTTCCCGCAATATGTGGATAGGTACCTTCCACAGTATTTGTGTGCGGATTTTACGCAGGGAAAGTGAACACTGTGCTTTTGACAGCAACTTTGTAATTTATGATGACCACGACCAGCAGGTTCTTATTAAAAAATGCCTGCAGGAACTTGGTTTTGACGATAAAAAATATAATGCCAGGGCTGTTTCTGCAAATATAAGCAAAGCCAAAAACTTACTTCTTACACCTTATATGTACCTTACAGAAGCTTCCAATGAATGGGAAGAAAATATAGGTAAAATTTATGAATTATATCAAAAGCGTTTAGCAAATAATAATGCTGTTGATTTTGATGATTTGATTATGTGTACAGTTAAGCTTTTTGAACAGAATCCCCAAGTTTTACAAATCTACCAAAATCGTTTTCAATATATTTTGGTAGACGAATATCAGGATACGAATACCAGCCAATATACCTTTATAAATCTTTTAGCTGCATCTAAAAAAAATATTTGTGCGGTAGGTGATCCTGACCAATCTATTTATGGCTGGCGGGGAGCCGATATTAAAAATATCCTTTCTTTTGAAAAGGATTATGAGAATTGTCGTGTAATCAAACTGGAGCAAAACTACCGTTCCACCAAGAATATTCTGTCTGCTTCCAATAGTGTTATTGCCAACAACATTCAAAGGAAGGAAAAAGATTTGTGGACGGAAGCGGAAGATGGCGAACTTATCCATTATCATGAACTTCCCGATGACCGCAGCGAAGCCGCTTTTGTGGTTGAAACCATTGAGCTTTTGCGCCGTATGCATGGTTACGAATATAAGAATTTTGCCATTATCTACCGAACACATACCCAATCTAGGGTATTGGAGGATGCGCTGGTAAAATATAAATTGCCTTATAAAATTTTTGGCGGACAACGTTTTTATGAAAGAAAAGAAATTAAGGATACATTAGCTTATTTAAGGCTTTTGATAAATCCTACCGATGAAATAGCCCTTGCCCGTATTATCAATGAACCTAAACGCAGTATAGGTGCTTCCACGTGGCAAAAGCTGGAGACTTCCGCGCGTGCTAAGGATATTTCTGTTTATAATGCGCTTGATGATGAGGCAACGCTTGATACTTTAACGCCTTCGGCACGTAAAAATGTGCTTGGCTTTTATAATATGATGGAGGAATTGAAAAATAAAGTTAACAAGATTTCTATGGCTGAACTGTTAAATGAGCTTTGGCAGGTTACGGGCTATAAAAAAGCCTTGGAAGAAAATGATCCTATAGCAGGCGAGGCAAGGCTAGAAAATTTAATGGAATTTGTGGCGGCAGCTGTGGATTTTGAAAATACCGCTAAACTTGCGGAAGTTTCCGATGAAGAAGATGCTTTAGCAAATGAAGCGACTTTGGAAAATTTTTTGGCACAGATTTCTTTAGCTACTGATATGGATAACTGGGAGGATAACCAAAATTTTGTTTCCTTGCTTACCATGCATGCTACCAAGGGTTTGGAATTTCCCGTGGTTTTCATGACAGGGTTGGAAGAAAAGATCTTCCCTCATAGCCGTTCCTTGTTGGATGAAACGGAAATGGAAGAAGAACGCCGTTTATGTTATGTAGCCATGACCAGAGCGGAAAAGCTTTTATATATGACGCGTGCCAAAAGCCGTAACATTTACGGTAATTATCAAAGTATGCAGGAATCTCGCTTTATTAAGGAAATACCCGAAACTTATTTGGATGCCCACTGCATAGATTTTGCACCCATACGCTCAAGATATGAATATAAGAACTTGGATAAAACCAACCATCTTTTTACGGGCAGGGCAAAGCCCAATTATCAGGGCAATACGAATGTTCAGCTTATAAATATAGGGGATAAGGTTCAGCACGCTAAATTTGGGGTTGGTGTTGTGGTACAAGTTCAAGGCAAAGGCGATGATATACAGTTAAACATTGCTTTTCCCGGACAGGGCATAAAGGTACTTATGCAAAAGTATGCACCGCTTAAAAAAGTTTGAGTTGAAGGGGATCAACTATGGAGCCAAAACAAGCCAAAAGCAGGATACAAGCTTTAAGAGAACAGATTGCTGTTCTTAACGATGCGTATTATAATGAAGATAAGCCCTTACTGCCTGATAGTGAATATGATATTTTAGTGCGCGAACTGATTGCTTTGGAAAAAGAGTTTCCTCAGTTTCAAAGCAAAAGTTCGCCTACAGAAAAGGTAGGGGGCAGGGCAGACAACCGCTTTGCCGAAGTTAAGCATAAAATACAGCTGCTTTCTTTGGCTAATGGTTTTAATGATAATGAAATAAGAGAGTTTCATAACAGAGCCGCTAAAATAGTAGGCAATAGCTTACAATATGTTTTGGAACCCAAAATAGATGGTTTGACCATAGCCATAACTTATATAAATGGCTTGCTTGATATTGCCGCTACCCGTGGTGATGGAATAGTGGGCGAGAATGTTACCGCAAATGTAATGAAAGTGAAATCAATTCCCCAAAAATTGCCTAAACCGATACCTTATTTGCAAGTAAGGGGCGAGGTATATATGCCCAAGGCGGCTTTCGCCGAATTAAATGCGGCTAGGGAGGAAGCAGGTGAAGCTCCCTTTGCCAACCCCAGAAATGCTGCGGCAGGTTCCCTAAGGCAGTTGGATGCCACAATTACAGCCAGCCGTAAGTTAGACGCATTTATTTATGATATTTTGGTTGTAGATGGCGTTAATTTAAAAACTCATTTGGCAGCTTTAAGTTTTCTTTCCGAAATGGGTTTTCCTGTTAATCCTCTTTATAAAACAGGCAGTATAGAGGAAATCATTCAAGGTATAGATGATTGGCAGGATCTGCGTCATCAAATAGATTATGATATAGACGGGTTGGTCATCAAAGTAAACGATTTGGCAGCCCGCCGAGAGCTTAGCAATACTGCCAAAGCCCCCCGCTGGGCACTGGCTTACAAATTTCCTGCCGAGCAGGCGCAAACTAAAGTAAAAGCTATTTCTGTAGGTGTGGGGCGTACGGGTGTTTTAACTCCGCTTGCCGTACTGGAGCCTGTTTGGGTAAGCGGTTCCACTATAAGTAAAGCTACTTTGCATAATGAAGATATAGTAAAAGAAAAAGATATTCGCATAGGGGATACTGTGGTTATCCATAAAGCAGGTGATGTTATCCCCGAGATCATCAAATATATTCCCCAATTAAGGCCCCAAACAGCAGAACCTTTCCAAATGCCTTCCCATTGTCCGGAATGCGGCAGTAAGGCGGTACGCTTGCCTGAGGAAGCGGCTTGGCGCTGTACCAACAGCAGCTGCCCTGCACAAATACGTGAAGGCATATTTCATTTTGTTTCGCGCACCGCTATGGATATTGATGGCATGGGACCCGCTATTATAAACCAGCTTATTGAAAACGGGCTCATAAAAAATGTAGCTGATATTTATTATTTGGAACAGGCGGAATTGGAAAAGCTTGAACGTATGGGTAAAAAATCTGCCCAAAATTTAGTTGGGGCGATTGCCGAAAGTAAAAAGAAGCCGTTGTCTAATTTGCTGAACGCGTTAGGTATAAGATTTGTGGGTGAAAAAGCGGGTAAAATACTGGCCCAGCGGTTTGGCAGTATAACGGATTTGCAAAAGGCTTCCTTGGAAAAATTGGTAGTCATTCCGGAAATTGGTGAAAAAATAGCTGCAAGTATAGTTGCTTATTTTAATGAACCGCATAATATTGAGCTTATTCAAAAGCTTGCTAAAGCAGGCGTAAATATGGAAGGTTCGCATGAAATCAACCAAACCGAGCAAATCTTTAGCGGTTTGACCTTTGTGCTTACGGGTACCTTACCTACTTTAAGCCGTGATGAAGCTAAAGCTATTATAGAAGCTCCTGGCGGTAAGGTTTCTGGCAGTGTAAGCAAAAAAACCTCCTACCTGCTTTTGGGGGAAGACCCCGGTTCGAAGTATGATAAAGCCGTTGAGTTGGCTATTGAAATAATAGATGAAGCAAAATTAAAAGAACTTATAGGTGAATAGCATGCATGAAATGAGCTTGATGGAAAATGCGCTTCAGGTTGTAGATGACCTGATGGTAAATTATAATGGTGCCAAAGTTAATGAAATAGTGCTCAAGGTTGGCCGTTTGGCCAATTGCATACCCGGAGCCTTGGAGTTTGCTTTTGAGGCATTGACCAGAGAAGGGCCTTATAAGGATGCTAAGCTTGTTATTGAGAAAGAGCCTGTATTGCTGAAATGTGCCGAATGCTCTCAAGTGTTTGAGGCGGGGGAGTTCCCCTGGACTTGTACCTGCGGCAGTAATGCTATTGAAATAATAGGCGGTACCGAAGTTTATGTGGCAAACATAGATATAGATGAAAGTGAGTAGATGAGCATGAAAATAGATGTTATGCAGGATGTTAAGGCGGTAAATGCGGCTTATGCGGAAGCCAACAGAGAAAAATTGAAAAATATTTTTACCGTCAATATTATAAGTTCACCCGGTGCAGGGAAAACCACGCTTTTGGAAAAACTGGTAAAAAAATTGGCAGACAAAGTGAATATTGCCGTAATAGAAGGGGATTTGGCCACAGCGCGTGATGCCCTGCGTGTTCAAGCCTGTGGTATTCCTGCTATTCAAATAAATACCAATGGCGGCTGCCATTTGGATGCCAAAATGATTGCCAATGTTTTACCCGGTTTTGATTTGGCTAAACTGGATTTGCTGATTATAGAAAACGTAGGCAATTTAGTTTGCCCTGCAGATTTTGATTTGGGCGAGGATATTAAAATAGTGCTTTTAAGTGTAACAGAAGGCGGAGACAAACCTATAAAATACCCGATAGTTTTTCTAAAATCCAGCTTGGCTATAATAAATAAAATAGATCTACTGCCTTATTGTGATGTAGATATGTATGCTTTGCGTAAGGATATTTCCGAAATCAACCCTAAAATACGGCAAATGGAAATTTCCTGCCGTGAGGAGAAGAATATAGATGAAGTTGCGGAATGGTTTTTAAGCCAAATTATGCTTAAAAAGCAAAAAAGCATTTTGTAAAGGTATGAAGTTGAATGAAGTGTATAAGTATTTCTATAAAAGGTATAGTGCAAGGTATTGGTTTTCGGCCATTCGTGTATAATTTGGCTGACCGCTTTGGCTTAAAAGGCTTTGTCAGAAATGACGGTAGTGGTGTAACCATAGAAGTTGAAGGCAGCGAGGAAAGGCTGGCTCTTTTTTTGCAAAGCCTGAAACGTGATAAGCCACAGCCTGCTTTTTATGATGAAATCATAATTAGTGATTTGCCGTTAAAGGGCTATGAAAATTTTTGTATTATGGCCAGTGAAGGTGGTGAAATAAATGCCTGGGTAACGCCTGATTTGGCCTTATGTGAGGATTGTTTGCAGGAGCTGAAAAATCCTGACGACCGTCGTTACGAATACCCCTTTATTAATTGCACGAATTGTGGGCCCAGATTCACTATTATAAAAAATATTCCATATGACAGGCTGAATACTACCATGACTGATTTTATGATGTGTGAAAACTGTAAGGCTGAATACATCAATAATGAAAATAGGCGTTTTCACGCCCAGCCCAATGCTTGTTCGGTATGCGGACCTAAAATTTGGCTTACAGATAGGGAAAACAACGGTATTGAAGGCAAGGTTTGGGAAAATATCCATACAAGATTAAACAAGGGGGAAATCCTGGCTTTAAAAGGTTTGGGCGGCTTTCACCTAGCTTGTGATGCGCTGAATGAAGAAGCGGTTTATCGCTTGCGGCAAAGGAAATGCCGTTGGGAAAAACCCTTTGCCATCATGGTGCCTGATTTACAAACGGCGAACGAGTACTGCTATATAGATAAAAAAGAGCAGGAGCTTTTGACTTCTTCCGCTCACCCTATAGTATTGCTTAAAATAAAAGCAAATAATGCTTTGGCCCCATCCGTTGCCCCTGATAACAAGCGTTTGGGCATAATGCTGCCTTATACTCCAATACATCATCTGCTTATGCAAAAAGAAAAAGCATTGGTGATGACTAGTGCCAATGTTTCTGATGAGCCTATTGTATATAATAATAAAGAAGCCCTAAAACGCTTACCTAAAATAGCAGATTTTTTTCTTATGCATAACAGGGATATTTACCGCCGCTGCGATGACAGTGTGGCAGTTGTTGTGAATGGTGAAACGATATTGATACGCAGGGCAAGGGGATATACACCGCTTTTATTGCCGCTTTCCAAAACAGGTTTGGAAAGCGGCAATAAAAGCGGTGTATATCCC
>ENA-UOOI01003767-UOOI01003767.1-fermentation-metagenome-genome-assembly--contig:-NODE-3767-length-10910-cov-20.045693_pt1 | contig 10910 bp, 10 predicted proteins | sample MGYA00245779_ERZ724027 | MGnify/ENA primary metagenome ERZ724027 (study PRJEB28704, sample SAMN03018318) | fermentation metagenome | biome: anthropogenic terrestrial biome; feature: soil...
GAATAAGCGGCATAAAAAATGCCGCTTATTCTAATATATTTAATGTGCTAACAAAACACAGTCAATTTCACATTGAGCACCATTGACCAGTATTGTCTGAACAGTTGTTCGCGCCGGTCTAGGCTCTGGTATATACTTCAAATAAACCTGATTAAACTTATGAAAGTTTGAAATATCAGATAAATATGCATTTATCTTTACAACATCATTAATAGAATAACCTGCCTTATCAATCACATAAATTAAGTTTTCAAAGGTCTGTCTTACTTGTCCTTCAAAAGTATCTGATGGTTCATCACCTCCGGCAGGACCTACAGGACCCTGCCCTGATATAAATACCAATCCTTTCGCTTCTACGGCAGGAGAAAACCAACCGTCTTTTTTAAATCCTATGCAATTTCTCATGATACATAACCTCCTGTCATTTTTTGTTCTTTTCTAACCACTCTGCATATGTTGCGATGCCATCTTCAAGAGCGACCTGTGGAGCAAATCCCAACCAATTTCTAGCCCTAGTGCAATCAAATGGTCCGAGTAAGTCATATCCCAAAGCACCGCCTTTGATTTCGATTCGACATTCTGGATAAATCTGTGAAACTATATTCCCTATTTGAATTATTGAAGTGTTGATACCTGATCCAATATTAACTTCATTATATGGCAAATTTTCTGCTTCCAGCGCAAGGATAACCGCCCGTGCACAATCATCGACATGAAGATATTCAAGCTCCTGGCCACCTCCCTCTTTCCATATGACATTCTGTCTTTTTATAGCACTATTTAATATATCACGCATCGCGTCAGGTTGGTATCTTCCTGGCCCGTATATGTAACAAAGTCTTAACGAAACTGTCTCCAATCCATATCTCTCTTTATAAACACGGCATAAACCTTCACTTGCCAGTTTCGTAACACCATAAGTTGTCGTTGGAAAACATGCATCAGTTTCACACATATGATCAGCCTTGCTATTACCGTAAACAGCTCCTGAACTTAAATATACAACTCGTTTAACTTTTAGTATTCTGGCTGCATCAAGAATATTAACTGTACCTACTATGTTCGTTTGAATAATATTCCAATGTTCATCTGCACTAATTAGTGGGTGTGATATACCACCAGAATGTATAATATGAGTCACTCCATGTTTCTGCATAACTTGCATTATAGAAGACAGAGAGGCCAAATCTCCCTGTTCATAGATACATCCATTCACTGGATTACTTGGTTTTGAACGAGAGTAGCCGACACAGGTAATTCCTTTCTTAACTAAATGATTAATAATGGCTCTTCCGCAAAGTCCAGTGGCACCAGTCACTAATATAATCATAATTTATCTCTCCATTCTCCTCTATTTATCCTGCAGTATTACCGCCATCAATAACAAGTGTAGTACCAGTTACAAAAGACGATTCATCACTTATTAAGTAAAGTGCACCATATGCTACTTCCCGAGCTGTTCCTAACCTTCCTAACGGATAGTTACAGAGCATTTCCTTCAAAACTTTTTCAGGGTCAGATTGGTTGGCCATATCCCTCCGCAGCATTGGCGTATCTGTTGCACCAGGACATAATACATTTACACGTATTCCGTATTGTCCAAGTTCTAATGCTGCGCTTTTTCCCATAATAACAATTCCACCTTTTGCAGAGTTATATGCTAGGCTACCTCGAGCACCAAGAATTCCCCTCTGTGACGCAGTAAGCACAATAGAGCCACCAGATTTTAACATTGCATTAGCTGCCGCACGCAAACACAGAAAAGTTCCTTTAAGATGTACAGAAATCACCCTATCAAAATGAGAATCATTGCAGTCAAGCAGTCCATAGGATGATTCTATTCCTGCTGTATGAAACAGTCCATCCAGTCCTCCAAAACGTTCTTTTGCCCTATTAAATAAATGTGCTACACTTTCTGCATCAGTTACATCTGTCTTCACAAATTCAGATCCCTCTAAATTTCTGGTAAGATTCATTCCAATATCTTCATTAAGATCAGCTAGTATCAATTTTGCCCCTTCGGCATGAAACATTTTTGATGCCTCTGTACCTATTCCACCTGTTGCACCTGTAATAATAATCCGTTTGTTCTTAAGCCGCATTTTCACTGCTCCTTCATCTTTATACTTTATTAAGGATTCTCTAATCACTTTTGTTAGTTGAATGCCTATTACTATGCATTGACATCAATCTTAAACGGAGCTCATTTAGTTGTTCAGGCTGCAATAAAAGTATAATGACAACTGCCAAATATGGTATCATCAATACGATATATGAAGAGATATTTAAAAGCTGAACCTGGTTGGAAAATGTCTCCGATATACCAAACAAAACTGAAGCTGCTAAAACACCTAAAGGTTTTCCTTTAGCAAGCAAGATAGCTGCAATGGCAATAAATCCACGCCCTGCTGTCATATTCTCAGAAAACATTGTGAGGTATCCCAGGGATAATTGAACTCCTGCAAGACCACATAATACCCCGGTAATCAGTACGCATATCCAGCGGATACGCATAACCTGTATCCCAACTGATGAAGCTGCTGATGGATTTTCTCCGCAGGCACGTATATTCATGCCAAACTGGGTTTTGTAGATGAGCATATATGTGAAAGCGATAAAAATCCAGGAAAAATAAATAGTAAAGGGTTGGCTCGTAAATAACTGTCCTAAAACCGGAATATTCTTTAGTAAAGGAATGCTAAAAGGTTTGAGACCAACAATTCTTGAATCTATCAATGTTCCTGAAGTATGAAATATTGAACGAAGTAAAAAGGTCGTCATACCCAAGCAAAGGGTATTAATTGCAAAAGCAGTAACTGTAGCATCTCCTTCTAATTTGAGATGAAGGAAACCAAAAAAGGCATTAACAAGAACTCCGCCTAATACTCCAAACAATATACCAGCTATCGAACTATTAAAGTAATAACTTCCAACTACACCTGTAAATGATGCGAATAGCATCGCTCCTTCAAGAGTAATATTAGGGGCACCAGATAATTCAGAATAAATTCCTCCTGATGCACAAAGTAGAATTGGAGCCGTGACACGTGCTATGACTGCTAAAATTGTTGCATTGATATCCATCTTTATGCCTCCTTAACTTCAGACTTCTTCCGCCTGGTAAACTTAGGAAGTTTAATTCTATCAAATATCCCCAAAGTACGAACTGAAACGAAACATATAACAATGCCTTTTATTACGTCGGCTAGAGCTCTTGACACATTGGTAGTTCTTTCAATGGATAGAGCACCTGCCTTTAATGCACCCATAAAAATAGCTGATAAGGTTACACCAAGTGGCGTACTATTACCAAGCAAAGCAGTTAGCATTCCATCAAACCCAAAATCCGGTGAAAATTTAGAAATAAATCTTCCTTGAACCCCCATAATTTCCGCTGCACCACCAAGACCCGCTATAGCACCGCTAATAAGCATCACACTGATCCTCACCTTATCGACGCTAATACCGCCATAACGGGAAAAGTCAGGATTAACTCCAGATATGTGGACTTCATAACCTTTTACACTTTTATTCATGTAAATATAAAACAGCATAACCATCAATAAACCCATTAAGAGTCCTGTTGTAACAGAATATGGAGGTACAAGCTTTGTCAGTTTTGCTGACTCGTACAATTCTCTAGTAGCCAATGAATCACCCATACTATCACGAGAAAGAAAAAAAGTCTTGGTTAAATAGTTAGTCAAATTTATCGCAACATAGTTTAACATCAATGTAGTAACAATTTCATTAGCTTTTAAATATACCCTCATAAATGCCGGAATAAGTGCATAAAGCGTTCCTGCTATTACTGCAGCCATAAAGCACAATACAACAGTTAATATATGTGGACCATTATACGAAATGCCTACAATAGTAGCAGCCATAGCTCCCAGATAAAGTTGGCCTTCAACACCCATATTGAACATGCCACCTCGGAACGAAATGGCAGAAGCAACTGCAGTAAATAATAGTGGAGTTGACCATCTAAGTGTTGACGATATAGCAAAAGCGCTTCCAAAAGATCCCTTGAGTAATTTAGCATATACATATGCTGGGTTATTGCCACTCAATAATACTATTACTGCTCCTATAAGTATTCCGATAACAATTGCACCAACTACTGTTCTAACTTTCATTGGCTTTTGCCTAAACTCTAAACTCATCTTTAATTCCCCCTGTTCAATATGATGTTGTAATACCAGCCATCCATAGCCCCAGCTGTTCTTCTGTAGCATCAGTCTGGTTAACTTCACCAACAAATGTACCTTTATAAATGACATATATCCTATCGCTAAGAGACATAATTTCAGAGAGATCGTTTGATACCAACAGAACAGCATTTCCATCATTGCGCTGTTCAATCAGCTTCTTATGAATAAATTCTGTTGCGCCTATATCCACCCCACGAGTTGGTTGAGCTGCAATCAATAATCTAGGTTTAGCATATATTTCGCGGGCTACAATCAGTTTTTGAAGATTACCGCCAGATAGAGAATAAGCTGGGTCTTGGATTTTTCCATAGCGAACATCGAATTGCTCAAGTAGCTTAATGCACGTATCATCTATCGCTTTATAATCTAAAAAAATACCTCTTTTAAATTCCTTTTTCTTATAAATATTTATAAGAAAATTATCCCGAATACTTGCATTAAGCGCTGAACCAATATTTTGACGGTCTTCTGAAATATGGCCAACCCCCAATGATCTACATCTTGCAGGTAAATTTTTACCTCCTAAAGTATTTCCTAGAATCTCAATAGAACCTTGATATACATTTCTTAAACCGGTTATAGCTTCGATTAGTTCAGTCTGTCCATTACCTTGTACCCCAGCTATACCAACAATTTCTCCACTTCTTACCTCAAGTGTTATATCCTTAACTACTTGAACACCACGATTGTCATTACAACTAATATTGCTGACTTTTAAAATTGTATCTCCAGATTTTTTATATTCTTTATTCACACGCAGTAAAACTTCACGTCCTACCATCATTCGAGCAATTTCATGTTCGTCAATATCAGCCGTATTCGCATGTCCTGTGATCTTTCCAAGACGCATCACGGTAATTCGATCAGTAGCCTCTTTAACTTCTTTAAGTTTATGTGTAATCAAGATAATTGACTTGTTCTTCTTTTTTAATGCTTCAAATGTTACAAACAATTGAGAAATCTCTTGCGGAGTAAGTACGGCAGTTGGTTCATCCATGATTAAAATATTGGCACCAAGGTATAATGCTTTAAGAATCTCAACTCGTTGCTGTAAACCTACAGGCAGAAGTTTAACAATTGCAGCCGGGTTAATATCAAGTCCATACTTTGCACTCAGTTCTTTTACAATTTCAATGCTTCCTTTTTTATCGACCAATCCATTTTTCTTTTTTGGTGGATTACCAATCACAATATTTTCAGCTACTGTCATCGATGGAACGAGGCTAAAATGCTGGTGCACCATGCCAATACCTGCACTAATAGCATCTTTAGGACTATTCAAACGGCATTCTTTGCCATTGATAATAATTTTACCGGCATCTGGTTGATATAAGCCATAAAGTATATTCATCAGAGTTGTCTTCCCAGCTCCATTCTCACCACATAGGCCATGAACCTCACCCCAGTGTAATTCAAAATTGATATTGTTGTTGGCGATCAAGTTTCCAAATTTTTTGGTGATATTATGCATTTCTACCGCCAATACCATGTATTTATTCTCCTCTCCATAATGGTTAGATTATAAAGTGGGCATAAAAGCCCACTTTATAATAAACGTAAATCTTTATTCTTGATATTATTTATCTTTAGACGGTATAGGATCAACCTTAACTTCACCGTTAGCAACCTTTTTCGCAGCTTCTTCACATGCCTTCTTGACATCATCAGGTACTTTGAATTGATCATCGGTGGGCAACGTAAGTCCAACATAGTCTCCATCAACACCAAATTCATAGACACCTGCTTTGAAAGCATTTTTTGCAACCTGTTTCATACCTTCATAAATCCACTTGTCATATGCAATCGTCATGGAACCAATTACTTGACCTGGTACCAGGTCATTCTGATTAACATCACAACCAATAGCATATTTACCAGTTTCTTTAGCGGCATCAAACATACCCAATCCAGATTTTGCGGCAGCTGTATAGACAATATCAGCACCTTGGCTATATAGCATCAGCGCTAAATCCTTGCATTTTGTAGGATCCTCAAATGAGCCCACATAAACTGCATCAATTTTAATATTTGGATTGACAGATTTTGCACCCTGTTCATAACCTGCAAGAAAACGGTTTATTTCAGGATTATCCTGACCTCCTATAAACCCAATATGCCCAGCTTTACTAATCATACCTGCTTCAACACCTGCAACATATGAACCTTCATGTTCTTTCCCAAGTATACCCATTACATTTGATTGCTTGATATTACCAAGAACAGAAATAAACTTTACATTTGGGTATTGGGGTGCAACCTTTGATGTAGCATCGACCAGTTCCATCCATAAGGTAACTATAACGTCATAATCTTCTTCTGCAAGGGCCCTCATACTTTCCTCATATTCACCTTTCTGAACCTCAACAACTTGAGTTTCATAGCCGAACTCTTTTGCTGCCTTCATAAAGCCTTCATTGCATAAATCCGTTACACCCTTGTCACCAAGGCGTTGAGCCGTAACGAGAGCAGCTTTCAGTTTCTTACCTTCTTTTGCTGATGTGGTATTTGTCTTGTTACCAGAACCACATCCAGTAAACAGCACTGTCACCATTGCAACCGCTAAAACTGCGGCAACCAGTTTACTTATGTACTTTTTCATTTCTTATCCCCCTTAATAAAAATAAATTTTTATTATGCTCTCTCTACTTTAACCTTTTGTTACTGGATATACTGTTAAAGCTATCCCAATATGCAATGATATATCTTCTTGCCTGTCCTATAAATTTCTAATCTTTATTAAGCATTGCAATGCCTTGGCACGAACTTTCCATAACCTGATTCAATAGTTATTTCACCATCACGGTATACTGTCCTGCCTCTGACTATAGTTTCTATAACCTTGCCCTTTGAACGATAACCTTCAAATATCCCACAGTCAATCTTAGTTTTAGAGAATGACTTCATACCTTCAAAAGACCATTCTGCATTTAAGTCAACAATAGTGAGATCTGCATCTTTACCTACCTGAATTCCTCCCTTATTTTCTAGCTCAAAGATCTTAGCTGCATTAATTGAGGAGATACGCGCAATGGCTTCAAGAGGCATGTTCCTCTTATGATATCCTTCTGTAAGAAGTACTGGCAACATTAATTCCACTCCACCAAAACCAGGTAGTGCTTCCCATATGTTATCATTTGCCTTAAGTTTTTCCTCTTTTGAATAAGGTCCATGATCTGTACCTATTACATCAATATCGCCGTGAAGTACATGTTTCCATAGAGCTTCCAAATTGGCGGCAGGTCGTAAAGGAGGATTGCATTTTGCAAAAGATTTGCATTTGCTCATTATTGTATTATCGAAAGCTAGGTAATGTGGACATGTTTCCGTATAAACATGTTGGCCAAGCATACGTGCCCTCCTTGTGGACTCGACTCCCTCGGCAGCCGACATATGACATATCAAAAGACGCACTCCATATTGTCTAGCAAAAAGCATAGCACGTTCGATTGCCTCTACTTCGGCAAAAGGTGGTCTTCCTTCATGATAGCGTGAAGGATCCATTATACCGGCTTCCTCCATCCTTCGGCAGAAATTTGATACAATATCTGCATTTTCAGCATGAACTCCAATCAGGCCATCAAACTTTGCGACTTCCTCCATCGCCCGGCACAATTCATGGTCTGGCATATGTGGGTAATCAGGATTGGCATAAGATATAAATGCCTTATAAGCACAGCATCCTAATGAATTTAATAACTCTAAATTATCTATAGATGAGGGAATCAGACCACCCCATAAACCAAAATCAATAACTGAATTCTTTTTTGCTATACCATATTTTAATTTAAAAGAGGTCTCATCAGTTACTGGAGGAATACTTAGAGGCATTTCAAGCGCCGTTGTTACGCCTCCAGCAGCACTTGCTCTGGTTGCATGGTAAAAATCCTCACGATAATTTTGAGGACCGGGTTCCCAATAATGAGCGTGGGTATCAATCAACCCTGGGAAAACGGCAAGACCTTCTATATCCCTAATTTCATCAGCTTCGACATCGGTTTGAGAATTGAAAATTCCTACTATCTTACCATCCTTTATCGCTAGATTCGCTTCCTCTACAAAATTATCTGTTACAAGAAGCCCATTTTTTAAAATCAAATCCACTTTTGTAGTGTTCATGACACTCCCCCCATATATTTTTATTTACTTATTCTGCGACACTGCATATATCCATTGCTGTTAAAGCATATATTAAAGATGCTTTAGGAAGTTCAGTTATTTTAACCCATTCAACGTCTGAATGGGCGCAACTAATATTACCAGGCCCATACATGATTGATGGTATTTTTGAAAGCCCATATAACAAACCTGAATCACCCCAATACTTCTCGCCCTTTACAGGATATTCTTTTTTGAGTACAAGTTTACTGTTATACTGTATAGATTTGACTAAAGGATTATCTGATGATATCTCCATAGCAGGCCGTGGCATAGGTATGTAGTTAACTTCGACCTTTATACCTTCTCTATTACTCTCAACTCTTTTAGCAATCTCTTTAATATCATTTTCAACTTCAGTTATTGTTTGATAAGGGGTCCAACGAACATCAATATATACTTTGCACACATCTGGAATGATTCCAGCAAATGTAGGTGTTTTCCCTAATAGGAAAGGCATATTCGCTTGTGCTGCTCCTTGGATAAGGCCCACATTGATTGTAGGTGCACCACAAAGCGGGTGAATTTTTTCCGAATAGAGAGGCATTAGTTCATTTTCAATACGGCTTACAAAATCAGCTGCTGCAAGATTTGCGTTAATGCCGTTCTCTGGAACACTCGAATGTACCGACTTTCCAATAAAAGTAACCTCAAAATAGTCTATACCTTTATGAGCTGTTACTGGTTGTAATGATGTCGGCTCACCAACAATAGCATAATCAGTCAAAGGCCCATGTTTTACAACATAACGCGTACCCTCACTGCTTGCTGCGTCTTCATCAATCACTCCAATATAAACAAGATCTCCTTTTAGCTTAATACCTGCTCTTTTAATTAGAATAAGTGCATAAGCCATAGTTCCAACTCCACTCTTCATATCAGCTGCACCGCGACCATAGAGCTTGCCATCTTTTATTATTCCGCTAAAAGGATCACTCATACCAAAGGGAGGAACTGTGTCTATATGCCCATTAAACATCAGGCTTTTTCCATTACCTGTTCCGTGAAGAATTGCTACAACATTAGGTCTACCTTTGTATACTTCCTGAAGGTATGCATCTATACCCTCATCCTGGAAAAGCTTTAGAAGGTATTCAGCAATTGGCTTTTCTCTTTTTTGCTGAGCCCAATGGCTGGGAATCCTGACTAAATCCTTGACTATGCCTAGTACTTCCTCTTCATTTACGAGTTCAACAATTCTGTTTTTGAATTCATTCATAATCAATCACCTCATTTAATAAAATTATTATTAATAGATTAGCACTAAAAATAAAATTAACATTTTTTGATCTATGGATAGTATTAACATGTTATATATTATAAGTTCAGTTGTAAGATTGAATGGATATGATATCATTTCCGTGAGTCACTTCTTAATAACTATAAAGAACTTTTATTATTTTATATAAAACTATTATTATGGGTCTTATTAACAATGTAGTCAATATACAGTAGAGATGCTATTTTTTGTCTTCTGTAGTATCATTCCTTGCTTCATCTAGGTACTTGTAAAAAGTAAATTTTGAAATCCCAAGAAGTTCACAAGCTCTCTCACTAGACTTTGAAATCAAGAAAGCCCCTTTATCATCAAGCCATTTTATAAACTGTATCTTTTCTTCCTTATTCATAATAGCCACAGGCTTGCTAATCACTCGTTGTCCTTCCATTATCAAAAAATCCAACAGCTCTTGTACATTATTGACGAAAACCTCATCATTCTGAAATTTACTTTTAATTTCATCATTGAGACTATAATTATTCTGTTGTTTTAAATAGTTCTCTAGTTTGACAGTTTCAGTGATATCTGTATTAATGCAAAGCGATCCTATCACTCTGCTATTATCGTCACGTATATATATAGTAGATGACCTGAGAATCTTTTTATCTTTGGCAAAAGTAATATAATTGTACCGGTCACCATCTTTTACTGTGCCCTTTAATACCTCAAGTCCAAGATTGCTACCACAATCGCCAATCTTTCTTCCAGTAACATGGCCATTGCGAATATCGACAATTGTATGATCATACGATTCTGTGAGATCATGTAGTACAATCTCACAGTTAGGTCCTAGATGCTGTTCAAGCATTGACATTAGTTTTTTAAAAAATATGCTTTCATCATTTATACTTTTCATTTTTCTCCTCCTATAATATTTATATCATACTTTTTGTCATAAGTAAATACTTTTAGTTATGCTAAATTAATTTTAGTTATATGATATAACGTTTTGTTAGCTGTATTCCTGCCTTTCTCCATAGAATTTAAAATAGCTTTAATATTCTTGTTACAAATAGAACTTTGGATTACTTATCCAAATAATAAATGCTTAATCCTTAAAATTTTAATGTCTTGGTCCATAAGCCTATTAATGTAACAGCATAAGTCATACAATAGTTAAACTTTTTTGTAAGATTTTAGCCTAATATTTTTTACTTTTATATCTTTCCTCAAATAGTGTAAACCTTCATTATTTGTTTAATCAAAAGCTAACATAAGAGATTATTTTAGAAAAAAGGTTTAAGCCAATTGTCCTTATAATT
>ENA-UOOI01003769-UOOI01003769.1-fermentation-metagenome-genome-assembly--contig:-NODE-3769-length-10905-cov-4.915207_pt1 | contig 10905 bp, 10 predicted proteins | sample MGYA00245779_ERZ724027 | MGnify/ENA primary metagenome ERZ724027 (study PRJEB28704, sample SAMN03018318) | fermentation metagenome | biome: anthropogenic terrestrial biome; feature: soil; material...
AAGCGAATCCGCCGAACAGAGTTTCATTTTTCGCCGGAACCGTATTCAAAGCTTAAAAATATATCGAAATACAGCAGTATCCGCGGAAGAACAGCGAGGTAATCCGTCGCTTAGGGGTTCTAGGCTACTGATAACGGCGCCGTGACAAACCGTTCCCCCCTCGGCACATATCGCTTAGGTCGATTCTATACAGGTAGGACCCATCCTCTCAGTGCTCATTACGGCAGATGGTGACGTTGTTCTAATATTGGGGATCCCCAGCCCCAGCCATCAGAGGATTCTGTCAATTTATTATTTCTAGAATTTTTACCGTGCTGCCGGCATCAATACTTATCGCTTGTTTCGCTTCCGACTGCCATGAAAATGAATATGGAGCCGAAAAGAAAGATGCCAGAATGCACCGGCTCACGGACTTGGGACGGAGAAAAATTCCGAGGCGATGCGGTTGTGTAGCAACCTGCGGAAGCGGATGATCCTGCTGTTTTTCCTCGTCGGATGAACCCGGTTGGTCAGCAGGACGACGAACAGTCCGTTCGTTGGGTCAACCGCCAGAGAAGTACCCGTAAAACCGGTGTGTCCGAAGGATTCGCGGCTGAACAGATCACCCATGAATTCCCCTTTTCCGGCCAGTAGGAAACCAAGACCACGGTTCTGGGAAAAGTCCTGCGTATAATTTTTGGTCGCTGCAGCCATCATCGGTGGGCTGAGGACAGTCTTACTTCCTATCGTACCGCCGCATGCTAGCATAGAGGCGAACCGCGTCATGTCGTCGAGTGTGCTGAAAACTCCGGCATTGCCGGAAACACCTCCCAGAAAGCGGGCATTCTCGTCATGCACCACGCCGCACAGGTATCTTCCAGTGACCGGGTCCCGCTCAGTGCAAGCGGCGAGTCCGGATGGACAGTAACAGGTGCGCACCATGCCCAGCGGACGGAACACATATTTTCCCGCCATTTCATCCAGCGGGGCATCCCCAATTTTTTCAAGGATTTTACCCAACAGAATATACCCCATGCAACTGTAAATAGTTTGACCGCCGACCGGCCCAGCCAGAGGATACTCCAAAACGGCTTGTGCCGCGTCTTTCGGATCGGCCGTCTCTTCACTCAGAAGAAAATGGGCTGCAATCCCGCTAGTATGGGTCATCAGGTGCAGAATGGTGATGTTCTCTTTCTCTTTTGGTACGCTGAAAAAATCAGCCAAATGGTCATACAGGCTGAGCTTTCCGCTCTCGATCATGTGAAACGCTACCATGCTCGTTCCGATAATCTTGGAAAGGCTTGCCATATCGTAGAGCGTTTGAGAGTTGACGGCGGAAAACGGCGGATCGATGCATGTGTTACCCCACGTTTTCCGAGCCAGTACCTTATCCCGCACGCCGATCGCAAGAGCAGCGGAGGGGAAAATCCCTTTCCGGACCCCATTCTCTACCATTTTGATGGAGAGTTCAAACATAATTAGCAGTACAACCTTTCTTCCTTGGATGCACAGGTCATTTCTATTTTTATGACTACTTGGTCAATTTGTCTCCATGAGTCCGCTTCCTTTTCCAAACGGTTCAACCATGCCTGCTATGGGATAAGATTAAGATGCCGAAGTCTAAGGAAATGTTTTCGCCGGGTTAACTTATTACGGCAAAAGCCATTCGGGAGTCATTTCCGTCAGATTTTCTCCAACCCCATGGCAGGACTCCAAGCCATTTTTTAGAAAAATCTTGCCAATTATTTGACGAAGTAGAGCAGATTATCCTGCAGAAGTTTGACAAGAATGTTGTTCAGATTTCCAAAATAATAATAGCTTTTTTGGACTTCGTTAAGCTTCGCGTCGGCAAGGCTGAGCTTCGGATCATAAATGCGCATTGGTGCTGTTTTCTCGCCCATGGAAAGGAATGCACACTCCTCGTTGCTTATCTTCATGAGCTGTTCCGTGAGCTGTTTCGTCATTGCCTTGTCCTTTGCTACATAGAGCTTGTCAATGAGCTGGCTCACATTCACTTTCTCGCCGGTGGAAGGTAGCGTGATGATGCGCTTTTCATAAGGGTTCAATTTTCCAAAACCGGCGCGCGTATTCGTAATGAAGTATTCATTGAAACTTTCCCATGGATGAACATACGTCGCTGCAGAGGCGATGAAGGTGCAGCAGATCATTTTCTCCTTATCGTTTTTGGTAAATTCATTCCATACGCCGAATTCCTGTGGTTTGAAATCGATATCAAATCCCTGATCCTTTAGCATGCTACTCATCGCTTCGCTGCTCATCATAAAGGTTGGCCATGTACTAACCGTTGATAGAGAGATCGTCGGGGATTTGCCTGTTTTGTCAACCCATTTTCCATTTTGTTGCTGCCAACCGACCGATTTCAGCAGCTCTGCCGCCTTGGTGGGATTATAATCGTAATTTGTCAGCGTCTGCAGAAAATCCTTATCGGCGTAGGTTTTCTGCAGACTGGGAAGCAAGCCAGTGTTGTAGCTGTCCCCGGCGACAGTGCCGGGTTCGGCGACCTTCACGAGGGCATTCCGGTCTACCATCATGCAGATCGCCTTCCTGACTTCCGGAATGTTCAGCGGGTATTTGTTTATGTTAAAGCTGAAACCGATCTGCGAAAATTCAGGGATGAAGATTTTTCGCATCGTCTTAGCAAAGCGCTTGTCGATCTGGTTTGACATATCGACATTAAGGCCTCCGTTTTCAATCGTGTACTCATTCGCGAGGATTGCCGTAGAAAAGGACTGGGAATCGCCCGGACGCAACCCGCGGACTTTTGTGATAAGGGGCTTTTTGCGATACTGGGGATTAATGGCAAATAAAATTTCCGAAGTGTTCCATTGGGTGATGACATACGGCCCGGAGCTGACAATCTCATTTGGCTTCGGCTTATAGCTGAGCAGCGACTGATTGATCTTCGTCATCTGATTCGAAGCATCTTCCGTATAGTTGTAAATATTGTTGTCGTTGTCATATTCGCGACCCTTTTCCGCAATTATCCTGTACTGGTCGGCCCATTTTCCATATATCTCATTGGGTGTTACAATGGGATCACTAAATGTCAGGTTCAAAAGAAGGTCACTGTCGATACAGTATGTGATCTTGATGGTTAGGGAATTCACTTTTTCAATCGTTTTAATGTACTTCCAGATTGTACTTCTACCGACATTGCAGTAGTAGTTCGTTATCACATCGTCAGCGTCGAGGGCACTTCCGTCACTCCATTTCAGGTTTGGCTTAAGCTTCATTGTGCAGACTTTGTCCTTGTAGGTGTAGCTTTCCAGCAGGCTAGTTTTGAAAGTGCGCGTGGGATAAGGAGAAAAAAAGGCTAGATAGTCGAAAAGGAACGGCTGGATCGACCAATCCGCACCTGCCGTGCTATCAAATGGGTTTCCGTTGAAGGCTGGGGAAGCGTCAGAATTGATGAGTGTAGTCAACGTTTTTGAGTCGTCCACGGTTCCAGTCAGATGCATCGGCAGCGAATCGTTTTCAGTAGAGCCGGCACTCGAGTTGCTACCCGCTCCGCTGGAAGAAACATTGTCATCCGGTTTGCTGCAGCTGCTCAACGAGAAAACCACCAGTAAGCAGGCGAGCGCTAAGGATACCATCTTTTTTGTCCGTTTCATTATAATATCTCTCCTCCTTAAACATTGGAAATAAAAGTGGCTGTAATACAGTATTTGCATCCTCTGCCTCAAATTTAAGCCGCAGTGAAAAAACTGTTTAAGCAGAGAAAAAACATCAAAAATCAGTGCGGAACACCTTTTTCTGATCCTCGTCCAAATCGAAGGCCTCGGCATACGGCTTTCGGCTTAGGCAGCCGTTACACGCCATCAGATGGGAATAATACTCCATATAATTGAAGCTGGGGCTGTTTACCGCAAACCAGTGAGTACGGATCGCCTTCCGCCACAACGCGAAGCCCTCCTTCGTTACCTCCATATAGAGGTAAGGGACGAATCCCTCCGCGTCCTCCCAGTTCTGCGCTAGATAGGGACCTGCGGCGTAATGCGCCGGATAGGCCCGCTCTACGCTCGGCAGACCGGCTAAGAACTGCGCGTCTTTCACAATATGATAAGTGGCAATGTGATCTTTATGAATGCTATTTTTCCAGTGAGTCAGTAGCACGTCGGCCCGATACTTCCGGATTAGATCGCACAGTTGCAACTTCACTTCATCGGTCGCGGGAAGCTCACCATCCGCATATGACATAACGACCGCTTCACCGCCCAGCATTTCCGCAAAGGTCCGAGCCTCTTTTTCTTTCTGTTTCCGATATTCAGCCACGGATATCTGCGGCGGATTTCCGCGCTCCCCACCGGTCATCGCGACCGTGATAATCTTATGCCCTTTCAATGCCATTGTGGCGAGCACACCGCCGCACGTTAGCTCCATGTCTCCAATGTGGCCCCCGACAGCCATGATCACTTTCTGCTTTTTCTCCATCTGCCAACACGTCCTTTTCTCATAAGATTATTTTTTTATGATTTTTCTCATATCAGCCCAAGTTCTTACGATCCTGAATCCGGCGGCCTCGTAAATATTACGCGCCGGATTGTTTTCTCCGGTGAAGAGGCTCATAAATTTCGCGCCCATCTGCCGCTGGCTGTTGCAGAGTTTATTAAACAGCACCTTGGCTATGCCGCGGCCACGGTAGGCCGAATGAACGCCGATTCCCGCAAAATAACCTCTCCCGCTTGGCTGAACATACAACGGACCTGTAAAGCCGCATACTGTTCCATTCTGCTCGGCAATCAGAATAGGATGCGCTCCTGCCGGCCTCCGAATTTCACCCATGATTTCCCGTTTCCACAGGTCGTTACCCAGATTGTCCAGCAATGCCTCCATTCCGGTATGCTTTGTGGCGTCAAACGCCGTGACGGTGATGCCATCCCTTGCAAGGGATGCGGCGCGGCCGGCAATTTCGTCCGGCATGCGGTAATCGGCAAGGTTTAGATAATAGCTATTCTGATAGGCAAAATCCCGATAGCCGCAGTTTTTAAAAAACAAATAACCGTTTCCCGCAATATCAACGCCGGGCGCATTTGGATGATCATGGTGCCCGCTTTTCGGGATAATCCACTCGAGATTCATCGGATTGAAAAAGATAATCTCAAACGCAAAGGCCCCGCTTTCCCGAGCCAGAGCGCGTTCCAGTTCGCCCAGAATCCGGCGTCCGAGACCCCTATTCCGGCAGTCCTGCCGAACCAATACCATGGTAATATAGGCCTTCTTTTCACCGTCCACCCAGCAGCCGCTTGCAAAGGCAGAGCCGTTTCCCGCCAGAAAGCACACCTGATGCTGGCGGGTGTCTGCCGCAGAAAGAAAAAAGTCGGCAAAATCTTTTTCTTGGAAAGGCTTATATAGCATCTCTCCGGCTGTGACGGAACTGTTGAACAACGAACAGGCAACGGATGCATTCTCACGCGTGAGGGGAACAAATTCCATGCTAATCAGCACCTTCTCTGCTTTTTTGACTCAATCTGTTTCTGCACTTTTTGATTTTCTTTTTCAGTCTGCACCTTATCCTTCCGGTGGAGGATTTCGCTTCCGACTCCGGCTCCCACCGAAGACACGAGGTTAATGCCGATCGTCAGCGGATAAATCACCGAAGACAACGCGGTTTTCGGAGACAAGAGAAACGCCGTCAGGCAGACCAGAAACTGTGCACCGGACGCCGCAGCAACAAAGCGCAGAAAGGCGATGATCCCCGTCATCTTTACGGCATCTGCGGCTTTGCGGTGCCCGCCATGATTTCTTCGGCTCTGTGGCATGCGATCAGTCCCCCTCCTTCCAATTTGCGGAGCCTCGGCTCCTCTTCGATGCAACGCCTGACACAGTAGGGACACCGGGGATTGAATTTGCAGCCGCTCGGTAGATCAAGCAGGTTCGGCATATCCAAGCTTCGCAACGGAAGTTCTGGGGCGTATTTGCTCCGGCGCTTTGGGTTGGGATCGGGTACAGCTTTGATCAATGCCTGAAAATACGGATGTACCGGATGCTCGATTGCATGCTGGATCTTATCGAGCGCAATCTGTCGCCCCAGATACATCACCATGATCCTTCCATTGGATGCGATGTACCTCGCCGTGCTTAGGTCATGGGTGATGTATACGAAGCTGATCCGATATTTACGATTCATTTTCGCCATCAGGTTCAGCAGAGAGAGGCGTAGCGAAACGTCTACCATGGAGACCGGCTCATCCGCTACGATCAACTTCGGTTGCACAGAAAGGGCACGAGCAAGCAGAATCCTCTGGCGCTGCCCGCCAGAAAGCTGATGGGGATATTTCTCAAGAAATATTTCCGGAGGGTTCAGCCCAACCTCGTTGAAATACTGAAACAGAATATCGGCCGCTTGACCGGAGTTCTTAGCGATCTTATGTTGCCGCAACGGAAGTGAAAGACTCTGGAAAATCGTTTTGTTCGGGTTGAGCGCCGCGTAGGAATCTTGGTGCACCATCTGCACCCCCAGACGGTATTCTTTGAAGCTCTTCCCGCGGAGTTTCCAGATGTCATGCCCTTTATAAAGGACCTGGCCCTCGGCAGGCTTATAGATTCCCGCAATCAGTTTTCCGAGCGTCGTCTTTCCACAGCCAGATTCCCCCACCACAGTAATGATCTCGCCTTCTTCGATGGAAAGGTTGATATCAACAAGCGCGCCTATCTTCTTTTTTTCCCGTCCCTGACTTGCTTCAAAACTGAAACTAGCATTTTTCAGTTCCATAAGCGGCATTTCATTTCACCTGCTTCCAACACCCGCACAGCGAGTAGCGTTCGTTGCCGATCGAAATCATCTGGGTCTGTATTTGTTTCTCGGCATCGCATAACCCGCCGCGGGCTAAATAGCAACGCGGGCCGAACCGGCATCCTTTGGGGATGCTCAGAAGATTCGGAGGATAACCGGGAATCGCCTCGCGCTTAGAAGTATCGTCCCACAGGGACGGAACCGCTCTCATGAGCCCCTTCGTATAAGGATGGGAAGGGCGCAGAAACACATCCTCAACCTTACCATATTCCACTATCTGAGCGCAGTACATGACGGCGATCCGATCCACGATGGAACCGATGATGGAAATGTCGTGCGTGAGGAAGATCATTGTGATGCCGGTTTCCTCATGGATTCTGCGTAAGATATTAAGGATATACCATTGGGTAATCACATCAAGGGCCGTGGTGGGTTCGTCAAGGATAAGCAGATCCGGATTCAGAAGCAGGCTCAAGGCAATGATGGTGCGCTGCTTCATGCCGCCGGAAAGCTGGTGGGGATAACAGTTGAGGATGCGTTCTTCCAACCGGACTTCCTTAAAAAGTTCCTTTGCTTTCTTCAAAATCACTTCTTTGGACAGATGCGGATCATGTGCTTGTGCTGTCTCAATGAAGTGATCCCTGATTCGCATGGTCGGGTTCAGCACATTCTGAGCCGCTTGAAACACGGTGGTAATATTGGTCCAACGCAGCTTGGCAAATTCTTCGACAGAGAGTTGCAGCAAATCCACGCATTTTCCGTCGGACGGATAGTAAAGAATCTTTCCGCTTACAATTCGTCCTGGCGGACGGATGATTTTCAAAATACCACTGGCGAGCGTGGATTTTCCGCTTCCGCTTTCGCCGATAATACCCACGATCTCGCCCCGGTAAATTGTAAAGCTCACGTCGTCACAGGCACGGATTGTGCCCCGTTTCGTTTCATAATCGATGCAAAGGTGTCTAATCTTTAAAATTGGTTTCATATTTTTTTCCTCTAACCTCTCAGCCTGGGATTCAGAGCAGTGTCGAGCCCTGTGGCGAACAAATAGCAACCGAGCTGAAATAAAATAATGCTCACGACAGGTGCAAGAAAATAGACAACTGCACCTGAACCCATCAGCGCCCCACTGGCGGTCAGCGACATCTGGATCATCATGCCCCAGTGATTCCCCTTGAATGGGACAAGGCCCAAGTACATGAGTCCCACACTCGACATGATCGCGTTTTTCATCAGCGAGATAAAATTCACCGCAATGTAGGAACTAATGTTGGGAATTACGTCGTTTATAATAATATTCCATTTGGAAATGCCCAGGATTTGGCTCGCTTCAATGAAATCGCTGTGCTTGATCACTAGCACCTGGCTTCGGATCGCCTTCGCCAGCCCCGCCCAGCTCCAGAGGCTGAGCACTACGCCAAACATGAATGCGTTGTCTATGGAAACAACCATCGATAGGATCATGGTCACCGGAAAACTGGGGATCGTGATAACGACATTTGTGATCAGCATAAGGATCGCATCTACTTTTCCGCCGGAAAGCCCCGACACGATGCCCATAAAACAGGCCACAACAACCGCGATTAGCCCAGCAAAGAACGCAACGAGCAGAACGTCCCTGCTGCCTAGTACAAGTTGCACCAGCGTATCTTTTCCGGCAAAATCGGTGCCCAGCCAATGCTTGCTACTAGGGCCTTCCAGCCGATCCATATAGTCCGACGCCGGGCTTTTCAGCAGAATAGGCCCTAACACCGCCATGCATAAAAAAAACAGCAGGATGATGACGCCAACCCTCGACAGTTGATTTTGCCATATGGACGAGGCAAAATCCCGGAATCCATTCGACCGCCTGAGAAAGTCAAACCTTTCAGTTTCCCGATTGATTTCCTTTTCCTTCATCTCATATTCTCCCACATTATTTCTCCCTCAACTTGGGGTTTAGGTATTTGTACAAAAACTCGGCAATCAGGCTACACGCCACAACCATAATGATGATGATCAGGAACATACCTTCCATAAGGGGATAATCGCGGCGACTAAGCGCTTGATTGAGATAATAGCCGACTCCAGGATACATGAAAAGATTTTCGATCAGCGGAGAGCCTCCGAACATCAGGCCGAACGATACGGCCAATGTGGTGATCATGGGCAAAATCGCATTTTTGGTCAGGTAATGGATAAGGATGCGGTGGTTGGAAAGACCACGCACCTGCGCATATGTGATGTAGTCCTCCCCTAGTACGCCGAGCGAGTTGGCCTTCATGGCGAGTACCCATCCGCCTACAGTCGTCAGAAAAAACGTCATCACCGGCAGGAAAGCATGCTGCAGAACATCCTGCACAAACGGCCAGTTCCACCCAACCGTAACACTGGTGCTGTAAGCGCCACGGTTCGGCAGCCAACCCAGCGTAACGGAAAACAGAAAGATGAGCAAATAGCCAAACACATAATTTGGGATGGCACCCAGGATGGACTGATAGGCGACCATTATCACATCCAACGCCTTACTTCGCTTCCACGCAATGTAAATCCCCAGCAAGATGCCCACCACAAAGCTGAGGAGAAGGGAAAGGCTGACCACCAGAAATGTCCAAGGTAGTGCGGAAGAGACAAGATCCCTAACGGGTTTGTTGTAAGCCATGCTGACACCCAAGCTCCCAGTTGCCAGACCGCGTATGTATATGAGAAAGCGCTGCATAATCGGTAAGTCCGGGTCGTAGTTCAAAAGCGATTTCGCGCGTGCGTAAGCGACGTCATACTGCACGTTCTGTTGTTGCATAATATTATTTGCCGCCATCTCCACCGGATTACCCGGTATGTTTTGAATCACTAAAAACATGATCACCATGGAAACAAAAACAGTGAGAATAGCAATAATAAATTTTTTCACCGTCTACACAACCTTTCCTGATAGCTCTCTAACGCAAAACTGATGATCCGAACAATTAAGTAATGACTCTCACTTTTAATTTCTCTGTTTAAGCATGATGAAAATTTAAATTAAAATGATTTCATTATAAGTATACTATAGGATTTATGCACAATATATATTATAATTTGTTTATGAATTCTTATATCGTATTATTAAAAAAGATCCCTTCTAAGGAAATACTTAAAAATGTTTAAAATCTGCGTTTTTTATGATAATGAACGCCGAAAGGGTTTTGATCGAAAACTTTTATAGGCAAAATCAAAATGAAGATTGGGAATCTTCCCGCGAATGTTAAATCAAATTTATTATAATCTGACAAAATATTTTAGTAATTTCCTTCTGCTGACGAATCTAAATCATGACCACGTAAAAATCTACCATGAAGACAAGACTCGCTGGGATATTAACATCACAAGAACACTCTTGGCTTTGACATGAGTTTATGAAACGCGGCAGGAGGTTCAGAAAGGGTGATCATTTAGGCAAAACACACTAAATAATGATCGGAAATATTAAGTTTCCAATAAGTTCAAAACTTTGTTTTAGGCTCTGAAGTTACGCTTAAACCTATACCATACTTTTAGAGATTTGAATTTTACATTAAGTTAAATTGACTATAATTATTTTTCTATTCTATAATTTTATATTATATTTTCTGACTGCGACCTATTATAAACTGATTAAAATTTTTTGTCAATACTTATTGAATAAATTGGAGTAAAATTTTATCTCACGCTCCGCGCGGCCTTCCTTGAGGCATACGGAAAGTCCACTCCTTTTTATCAATCTTACTCCCGTCCTTACCGGTGTGGCGCCTCGAGCCCTCCAAAACTTATAACCTTCGGAAGGAACAGAAAAAAGGCGTTGCAAGCGCAATTCCAAAACGCTTACAACACCCTTGTTATATTCTGTAATTATAGATCCGGTCTTCCACATTGTCAAGTTCGGGGCTGAAAGAATTATTTTCGCTCTAAGCAAAACGCTTGCAGGGGACCATTTAGAGAGGCATTGGCAGCCTAATATGGAATATTTTGTACTAATTTACTGTGGAAAAGTTGAAAGAAAGTATAAATCACCAGATCCCAGCCCTTTCTGAAAGGATGGGATAAAAAGGAATTTATTCTATTTCTGCCCACTACGCGTACTTTCTGCAGAGATTTGCTCTTTCCCCATTTTGAACCTTTCCTTCTGCCAGCGTCAGATAAATGAGAAACGTAACGGTTAAGAACATTGTCATCTT
>ENA-UOOI01003770-UOOI01003770.1-fermentation-metagenome-genome-assembly--contig:-NODE-3770-length-10904-cov-7.631487_pt1 | contig 10904 bp, 13 predicted proteins | sample MGYA00245779_ERZ724027 | MGnify/ENA primary metagenome ERZ724027 (study PRJEB28704, sample SAMN03018318) | fermentation metagenome | biome: anthropogenic terrestrial biome; feature: soil; material...
CTGTATCCCTCCTGATCATCACAGGCGGGATCGGCAGTTGGCCGGGGATATTGGCAGCGGGGCTGCTGCTGGCTTACTCTGCCGGGAACTGTATGCGCCATGTATAATCCTTGCGAGCGTTGCCACTGTAAGCTGTATCCGACTTGTAAGCAATTTTGCACATTGCATAAGGCCGCGGTCGATCGGCAGACAGATCAAGCCCTGTATGCTCGCCGGGAACAGCAAGTAATTCAAGCCGCGAAGAGCAGGAGGAGATGATACATAATGATGGCTTATGCCACGGGAGTAAGGGAGGCTTGGCTTGCCGAGTGCTGCAAGGCTGATATTGAGATGGAGTATCCCATTATACATCATCCCGACCGCGACAAGCTCAACGCCTACCGCCGAAAGTGGCGGGCAAAGAAAAAAGCCGCTCGCCTGTTGGAGCAGGCAAAAGCGGCGCAATGAAAAACATCTACATCAATTATATCTGAAATGGAGGATTTGTCAATGACTAAAGATGAAATCATAGTCCATCAGGCTGCCGAAATCATTGAGCTGCGCGACAAGCTGGACGAAGCGAACGAAGTCAAGAACTATTGGTTCCGCGAGACGCAACGCTCAATCCGGGTGCGGATACCGTCGCCGGCGGAAGAACATAATTTGATTCTCGAATTGATTAAAATGGGGGCGAAATTATGAAAACGTCGCTTATAAAAATCCGTTCCGCTTTTGGCGTCCATGAGACCCAGCTTACCGACAAATCGGTCGAGCTGACCGGCAAAAAGGGTACCGGGAAATCGTCCGTGCTGGATGCGATCCGCTATGCTCTGACCAACCGGTCCGACCGGGACTACATCGTCAAGCAGGGTGCGGACGAGGCGGAAATCATCATCGAGACCGACACCGGGCTCCGGATCGATCGCAAGCGGAAAGCCACGATGGATACGTCTAATCTCGGTTTAAAGGAAAACGGCCTGAACGTGCCGCGCCCGCAAACGTTTCTCGACGACATCATCACGCCGTTGCAGCTTAACCCGGTAGATTTTATCCGGAAGCCCATTGATGAACAGAATCGGATCATCCTTAACCTGATTGATTACAAGTGGGATATGTCTACCATTCAAAACTGGTTTGGCGAGATTCCGCAGGGCGTCGATTGGCACCAGAATATCCTGCAGGTGCTGAACGACATCCAGGCGGAAAACGGTGTCTATTACAAGACCCGCCAGCAGATCAATTCCGAAAAGCTCTATAAAAAAAAGGATATTGAGGATCTTGCCGCGAAAATTCCGGAACACTACGACGCGGCGAGATGGGAAGCTTATGACCTTGTTGGAAAGGTCACCCAGCTTGAAAAAATCCGGGTGGAGAACAACAAAATCGAGAAGTGCAAGGCTTATAAAGCATCTTACGACGATAAACTCCGTGGCATTGAGGCTGAACGGGATATTGCGATTTCCGCCGCAAAGCAGGCTATCTCCAGCGAACGTGAAGGAATCCTCTCGACCATCGAACGCTTGAAAGCGGAAATCAAGGCAGAAGAAAATAAATTGGCTGGGCTTGAATCCAAGCAGAATGACAAAATCAAAGTTGCGGAATCCGATTTCAAAGCCGCCAAGGCCGAGCTGGACAGCAATTTTGACATTGCCGCGAAGTATGCGGATAAGCAGCCGACCGACGTTTCGGCTCTGACGGCAGAAATCAATACGGCAAAGGAAATGCAGCGGTATCTGAACGAATACCACCGAATGATCGATATGCAGCATGATGTTGAGGCTCTGCAGGAAAAATCTGACGCCCTGACTGAAAAGATTGAGCTTGCCCGAAAGCTGCCCGGTCAAATCCTCAAAGAAGCGAAAATACCAGTCGAAGGGCTCACGGTCAAGGACGGGAAACCGCTTGTGAATGGGCTGCCGCTTTCGAATTTGTCCGACGGCGAAAAACTTGACCTCTGCGTTGATGTGGCGATTTCGAACCCAAAGGGGCTCCAGATTATCCTGATCGACGGTGCGGAACGCCTGGACGATAAGAGCCGGGCAGCACTGTATGAGAAATGCAAGGCCAAAGGGCTGCAATTTATCGCTACCAGAACCACGAATGATGATGAATTGAAGGTGACGGAGCTTTGATTCTTACAGCAGAAAACTACTATTCCCGTGAATCCAACGAAGCCTATATGTCCGTTTCCCAGTTCAAATCCTTCGAAAAATGTGAAGCTGCCGCTATGGCGGAGCTTCGGGGCGAATACGTCCGGCCAAAGACAACAGCCTTGCTTGTCGGCTCCTACGTGGACGCCTACTTCGAGGGCACCCTGCCGGTGTTCAAAGCACAGAACCCGGAGATTTTCAAGCGTGACGGCTCGCTAAAAGCCGATTACGTCAAGGCCGAGATCATTATCCAGCGCTGCGAATCCGACCCGCTTTTTATGAAATTCATGTCAGGGGAAAAGCAAGTCATTAAGACCGGCGAGCTTTTCGGGGCCCCTTGGAAAATCAAAATCGACAGCTATCTTCCCGGGGATAAGATCGTCGATCTGAAATGTATGCGGAGCATTGAGCCGGTCATGGGCGTATCCTTCGTGGAGCACTGGGAATACGACTTGCAAATGGCTGTCTATTCCGCGGTCGAAGGGAATGGCCTTGAAACCTATTTGGCGGTTTCCACAAAGGAAGATGTTCCAAACTTGGAACTGATACATATTCCGAAATGGCGCCGGGACGAATGCCTTGAAAATGTGCAGAAGCTGCTTCCGCATTTTCTCGACGTAAAGGCTGGCCGGGTAGAACCGGAGCGGTGCGGCATATGCGACTACTGCAAAGCCACAAAAAGGTTGACCGGCCCGATCGACTATCAGGAAGCAGGATACAGCACAAAAGAACTGAACGCGATGAAAGGGGTCTATTAAAATGGCAAATGCTTTGATATACTGCCCGTCCGGCGGTGGTAAAACGGTCAATGCTACGCGGGTGGCGCTTGGCAAGCGGGGACATAACCTGCTTCTCTGCTCCGACAATTCATCGGTTGTCCTGCGAAATTTCGAGCGTCCGAATCTGGAAATCGTGAACCTGAAGAGCATCAAGCAGTTCACGGAAACCTTCGATGCCGCTGTCAGTGCAGAAAAATACGACTGCATCATCGTTGACAATCTGTCTGATCTATTCGACATGTGGATTCTCGAACTGGACGCAAGCGGAAAATTCAAGGATATGCGGCAAGCTTACCAGTCCGTATATCAGGCGCTGAAGCGCCTTGTCAGAAAGGCCGGGCAGGTCAGCACAAACGTTATTTTTACCGCATGGCATGACGATCGGGAAGTAACTCTCGGCAACGGTGAAAAAGCTGTCCGGATTACTCCAAAGCTGCAACCGAAAATTCTGGATAATATTTGCGGCTTATGCAACATTGTGGCATATATCAACACTGCCGAAAAAGACGGGAAGAAGCAATGGTATTACGTCCTGGAAGGGACTCCACAGCTTTACGCCAAAGATCAGCTTTTCTGCCGGAAATCCTGCCTGCCGGAAGATATTTTCACGGGGAAGGGGCCTAGAGCATGAGCGTCAAAGACGACTTTTTGAAAATTTACACCGACAATATCCACCGAGAAGGAGACGATAAACTGCTGGAATGGCTGGAAAAATCAGACTTTTTTACGGCGCCGGCAAGCACGAGATTTCACTCCTGCCATGCGGGAGGGCTGTGCGAACACAGCGTGAACGTCTATCACAGGCTTCATGAGATTGTGGGATATGAGCCGTCATCGTCTTCCAACAGGGAAACAGACCTTGAAGAAGCAACTGCCGTTTGTGGCCTTCTCCACGACGTTTGCAAGGCCAATTTCTACAAAGCAACGACCCGCAACGTCAAAGATGAAACCACAGGGCATTGGGAGAAAGTGCCGTATTACGCGGTTGAAGAAAAATTTCCTTATGGCCACGGCGAAAAATCCGTGTTCCTGATCGAGCGGTTCATGAAACTCACTCCGGAAGAAGCCGTTGCAATCCGGTTCCATATGGGAGAGTTTGAATCCCTGCGTTGCACGTCGGCGGCATACAGCAAATGTCCGCTCGCGGTGATGCTGCACATTGCTGATTTGGAAGCCACTTATTTAGACGAAAAGGAGAATTAATTTATGCCAGACTGGAAATATGACAATGATGATTACGATTCCGATGATTATGGCACTCTTCCTGCGGGAAAGTATCGTGTCCGCATTGCGGATGTAGAAGAGCGTCAATCTAAGGCTGGAAACGATATGTATGTCCTGACGCTCGATGTGTCCGGAACCGGAAGAAAGCTCTGGTACTATATGGTTTTCATGCCAGATAATAAAAAGCTCACAAATGCAAAGCTCGGCGCCATTTTTGATTCCTTCGGCATTGCTCCGGGCGATCTCAATATTGAGCACTGGAAGGGCAAGGTCGGCGCCTGCAAGGTCAAGCACGAGGATTACGACGGAGAGCCCCAGGCAAGGGTACATTATTTTCTGAAACGAAAAGCCCAGGACGATCTGCCCGCTTGGGTTGAGCCTGAAAGCGGCAGCCAGCAAGAGGAGGGCGGGCCCTCCTATACCCCGGCTAATACTGATTTTGCGGACATTAAAGTTGATGACGAAGATCTGCCATTCTGAAAATTTTGTTCCAGAAAGATTGGAGGCGGTGCCTGACAATGCCGTTTACTTACAAAAAAGAGGATTTCGACACTTCCGAGCCCTATGAGGATCTGATGCAGATCGACGATCCTCTCGAACGTCAGGTTCAGGAAGATGAATTGAGAATATACGCCTCCGACCTTGGCCTTGGCATGTCCAGCTTTAACAAGCGCCTTAAAGCATATAAGGATTCCATTGATCCCCGCAAACAAGCAAAACTCCACGAAGTCAAAATAACCAATTTTACCAAGCAACCGATAGACCTTGATTCCGGAGACTGGGATGCAAATGATTTTGGAATATCAAAAGATACTCGGGACGGCACAGTATTCGCCTGCCCTAATCCGATCACGATTACCAGACGGATCGTTAACATCGACACCGGAGAGGAAAAGCTCGAGTTGGCATACACGAAGGGCGACAAGAAATGGCGCCGGAGAATATTTTCAAAAAGTGTCACTTCCAACAGCCGAAAAATAGTGGAGCTGGCAGAATGTGGAATCGCGGTTACGAGCGAAACGGCGAAATACCTTGTAAACTACCTGTTTCAGCTCGAAAATCTGAACCTTGATATTATCCCGGAAATTCAAAGTATCAGCCGGCTCGGAATGATCAAGGATGTTGGATTTTCTCCGTATGTGGATGGGATTGTTTTCGATGGTGACGATGCTTTCAAAAATGCTTATACCGCAATCGGCAGCAAAGGAAAACGCGACGACTGGATACGCCTGATGCAGGGGCTACGGGGAACAAACGTAGAACTGCGAATTCTTCTGGCTGCATCATTTGCAAGTGTGTTGGTGTCTCCGTTGAACATCAATCCGTTTTTCGTGCATATCTGGTCGGGTGAATCCGGGTCCGGGAAAACCGTTGCTTTAATGGTAGCTGCCTCTGTTTGGGGCGATCCTCATTGGCAAGGGCAAGCATACATTCAGACTTTCAACGCGACACAGGTCGGCCTGGAACGTTCAGCAGCATTTTTCAATCATCTTCCGTATATGATCGACGAGCTTCAGCTCCTGAAGGATTCTCACGGAAGAAATAAGTTTGACATCGTTTATTTGCTTTCCGAGGGCCGTGGGCGCACAAGGGGTAATAAGCTCGGAGGAATCGACCAGACGCCCACATGGGCGAACTGCATCATTACGACCGGGGAAACGCCGCTAACAACCGACAACAGCGGAGCGGGGGCAATTAACCGTGTCATTAGTATAGAATGCAGTCCGGAACATCCGATCATCACAGACGGGAATACGCTGGTCGGCTTGCTTTATAAGCACTATGGATTTGCCGGAAAAGAATTTATCGATAGGCTGTATGCAAAAGACGGCGGGCTCAATATCCAGATCGCGCAAAGCACTTACAATAAATTCTTTAAGGAGCTCTCGGAAGGGGAATCGACAGAAAAACAGGCAATGGCAGCTGCTGCAGTTCTTACCGGGGACGCCCTGGCCACAAAATGGATTTTCCAGGACGATCAGGCTTTAACGGCAAAGGATATTTCAAAATTCCTTGCGACAAAAGACGAGGTCAACGTCGGCGAGCGCGGATACCACTATATTTGTGACTGGGTAGCGCAGAACGCAAACAAAATGCGTGAGCAGACAGACGACGACCGTGGCGATGTTTACGGCGTAATTGAGGACAACGTAGCTTACATAATTGCTACTGTGTTTGATCGAGCCTGTCACGACGCTGGATTTGACCCTAGACCGCTAAGAAGCTGGATGCAAAAAAAGCATCTCTTGAAAGCAAGCTCCAGCCGGAACACCGTGACAAAAAGAATTAATGGTGTGAACGTCGTCCGATGCGTGGCTGTTATTCTCGAATCTGAAGAGATCATTTCGTCGGAAGAAGATCTGCCGTTTTAAAAAATGTAACCGTTGTAACCGGTGTAACCGCTTTTCCCCGCATACACCCCATGTTATTTTTAGAAAAATTTTAAAGGTATAAAAAGCACACTCTAAAGGGCAAAATGGAGATTTAGTGGTTACACCGGTTACAGGCACTAAAAAATCGCATGGGAATGCGGGATACGGCTGTTACCGGTAAGCGGTTACACACTGGTTTCACTGGTTACAAATGAGGTGATTATATACTTGCAAGAATTAAAACTACGTCATTACCAGTCCGATCTGCTCAAAAAGACCAAAAATGTGCTCCGGCAGGGGTATAAGCGTCCGCTCGTTGTCCTTCCCTGTGGGGGCGGAAAAACCGTTTTATTTGCTTTTATGGCATCAAAATCCCAAGCACGCGGTAACACGGTATGGTTTCTGGTCCACCGGCGCGAATTGCTCGATCAGACGGTCGAGACTTTCAACCGCTTTGGAATCCCGCTTAAAACAATCCATATTGGCATGATCGCAACGTTTGCGAACCACCCGGAGAGATATCCCAGACCGGATTTCATCATATTCGATGAGGCGCAGCATACCGCATCCACTACATGGCAAAAACTGATTGATCGATTCCCGGACGCTTTTATCGTCGGTCTGACTGCTACTCCTTGCCGGTTGGACGGGCGCCCGCTCGGGGCTACATACGATACGATGGTTGTCGGCATATCGACCCGCGAGCTTATCCAGCAGGGCTATCTCAGCAAGTACCGGTATTTTGCTCCGTCCGTTGCCGATCTGTCCAATTTAAAGCGCAAGGGGTCAGATTACGATCCGGAAAGTGCATCGGAACTGCTAATGCGCCGGGCGGTCTACGGCGACGTGATTGGAAATTATCGGAAATATGCCGATGGGCTGCAGACGATATGCTATTGCTCGTCGATAAAGCACTCAATTACAATGGCTAATGAATTTTCAAAGGCCGGCATTAACGCAGTGCATTTCGATGGCAATACACCGGCAGCCGAACGAAAACAGATCGTTCAAGACTTTAGGAATAAAAAAATACAGATCCTTTGCAACGTCGATCTGATCAGCGAGGGCTTCGATGTCCCGGACTGCTGGTGCTGTATTCTGCTCCGTCCGACTATGAGCACAACACTCGATATTCAACAGACGGGCCGGGCGCTCCGGCCACAGCCTGGAAAGACGGCGATTATCCTGGACCACGTCGGAAATTATACCCGGCACGGGCTCCCAGACGATCCTAGAGAATGGTCGCTGAATACAAAAATAAAGCCACGACAGGAGTACCGTTCCGATGGTATGCTCACGGTCAGGCAGTGCGATCAATGTTTCTTCACATTTCCATCCGGTCCGGGCCACTGCCCGAACTGTGGGGCTGAAATCAAGAAGACCCGGCAGGAAATTGAGAATATCAAGAAAATCCACATGGAAGAAATCAAGCATGAGTATCGGCAAAAAGCCGCTGATGCTGTCCGGGATAAGTCGGATATCTCGGAATGCCGCAATATGAGCGAAGTCATGGCATGGTGTAAGCAGCACGATAAAAAGCCGGGCTATGGCTGGTACTATTGCAAAGCGAGAGGAATGATTCGGGCTTGAAAAGCAAGGTTTTCGTATCAAAACAAGATGACCGCGAAGTTATCATTACCATCCTTGCCCGGAACGGTTATACCGTTCGGCAGGGCAAGGAAAAAAACCGTAATACCGGCAGAACTATCAGTTTTGTTGAATACTGGCGGGGTGATGCCGATGCGTGAATCCAATATACAAAATTCTATTCGAGTGGCACTATCTCGTTTCGGCGTGGTGTTCCGCACCAATTCCGGAGAATTCTGGCAGGGACAGACCGTATACAGCAAGGAATTTCACCAGCCTGTACTGATCAATCTGCGCCGGGTTGATGGGCTTCCAAAGGGCTTTTCGGACCTACTATATTGCGGACCTGAAGGGAGAGCAGCGTTCGTTGAGTGTAAAAACGATGCCGGCCGCCTTCGACCAGAACAGAAGAATTTTATTGAGCGGATGAAAGCTATGGGATATGTTGCCGGTGTAGCCAGATCAGCGGAAGATGCGGTGAGCTTAGTTGAAACATTACGCTAAGCAATATTATATTGCTTGCTACCACTGCCACCGCTCCTATCCAGCCTGTGAAATCCGCACCTGCCCGGTAAAAGATAAGCCAGTCTGCCGGTACTGCTGCATGAAGTGCGGGAAGCACACGGAAATTGGCACGGGGATAGGCTGCGAGCTGTTTGTGCCAAAGCCAAAAGATAAAAAATCTAAAAAATAAGTCATAGGTACCGGTTTAAAGGCGCGCCGCCTCCATGACGATGGAGGGACTATGGCATGAAATTTATTGACATGTTCGCGGGCATGGGAACCGTCCGCATGGGCTTTGAAAAGGCCGGGCATGAATGTGTTTCCGCAATCGAATTTGATAAACACAAGCGTAGAATTTACGAGGTGATTTTTGGACATGAGCCGGAATTTGGCGATATCACAGCAGTGCGAGGGCCAGATTTGCCTTACGCAGATTGTTGGTGTTTCGGAGCGCCCTGCCAGGATTTCAGCATTGCCGGCCTACGCGCAGGGCTTGACGGAGGGCGAAGCGGCCTTGTACGAGAAGTGTTTAGGCTTGTCAGGGAAAAAGAACCCGCAGATAGACCCGAATGGCTTCTCTACGAAAATGTTAAGGGTATGCTCTCAAGCAATAGCGGATGGGATTTTGCCGCGATTCAAGCTGAAATGGGGCAATGCGGGTACGATGTGCAATGGCAACTTCTCAACAGCAAAAATTTTGGAGTGCCGCAGAACCGGGAACGCGTGTACACTCTCGGACATCTTAGAACCAGAGGTTCCAGAAAAATATTTCCTATCGGAACAGATTGCAAGCCGGATTCTGAATTACAAGGACAATGTGCAAACACCGTTACCGCCCGTTACTACGGAGCACAAGCGGGTGGAACGTACTGCATTGAACGTGAACAGCTTTCGGAAGTTAAACAAATCGGAAACGTAATGCCAACTGCAACCCGTAGCAATCCGAATCAAGGCAGAGTTTACAACACCGCTGGAATTGCTCCTTGCCTTAACAAAATGGAGGGCGGCGGCAGAGTGCCATTTATCACAGAACCTTATGCCTGCCTTACACCTGACCGTATCAATAAGCGACAAAACGGCAGACGATTCAAAAAAACCAGTGAACCGATGTTTACGCTAACCGCACAAGATGTTCACGGAATAGCACAAAACGCTCGTATCCGCTACCTAACTCCCCGTGAATGTATGCGATTGCAAGGCGTACCAGATTACATAACCGATAAGCTGATCGCCGCAGGAATATCCGATACGCAGATGTACCGCGCGGCTGGTGATGCTTGCACAGTAAATGTGATTTATGAGATTGCGAGGAGATTATAAAAAGTAAACAGCGCCATTCCGGCGGCTCATACCGTCGGATGCAAACAATGAAATCGATGTATGTTAAGCCGGGAAAAGACCGGCAGAAAGCGAGGAAACATGGACGCTAAATATCTTGCAGAGATCAGGGCAAGAGAGCAGGCGGCCGCCGTACACGAATACGACGGAATTACCGATCTGATTTATGGCAGAGACGTCAAGGCCCTGCTTGCCGAGGTGGAACGGCAGGATCAGCAGATCACCACGCTGAAAAAGGCGCTGGAAATTATGGCTATGGATTTGTATGAGTGCGATGATCTAAGTAATCCTGCTATACAAAATGCTTTGGAAAATTATATTCATCAGGCGTCGGAACAGGAGGGAAAGAAATGAAATGGTCGGAAGTCCCTGAATCGTGGAAAGATAGGTGCAGTGGAGATGGGTACGAAAGATACGTTGATGAAAACGGAATCCGCAGATACAAAAACAATAACAAACCAGTAGATAGCGAATATCGTCCATGTGCGAAGTGTGGCCATTACCCTGTTGGAGACGGAGAGGACTACTGCTTTCATCATCTAGGAAAAGTCATTAATGCTTGCTGCGGGCATGGAAATAAAAAAGGATATATTCAATTTGACAATGGAATTACTGTGCGTGGATATTTTGAAATTGAAAATAGTAACAAGGAGGCCGCCGATCATGCCTGAAATGACGCCGCTCGAAGCGGCTGAAAGACTGGAAACAATTGATCAATTAGTCCTGATTAAAGGCATAGGGCCTGAATATGACGCAATGCGCAATGCTGTGAAGTATGCCGCCTCATACCTCCGCGCCATCGCCGCAGGAGAGTATAAGCGGGTGGTGCACGTACGCTGGAAGCTCGTTTCCGAAGGCGCCCGCTGTAATCTCGTCAAGTGTACTCACTGCGGCCGCTCGATAGCCGTGACAAAGAACGTACCGCTGGACAAGTGGCGCGCGGCAAAGCCATATTGCGATCAGTGCGGTGC
>ENA-UOOI01003771-UOOI01003771.1-fermentation-metagenome-genome-assembly--contig:-NODE-3771-length-10903-cov-5.720501_pt1 | contig 10903 bp, 13 predicted proteins | sample MGYA00245779_ERZ724027 | MGnify/ENA primary metagenome ERZ724027 (study PRJEB28704, sample SAMN03018318) | fermentation metagenome | biome: anthropogenic terrestrial biome; feature: soil; material...
CAAAGCAGGGGCTGATTTACGTAGAGAAAAAAGATATTGCAGAGGCAGTCAATATCGTACTGGGTTTACAGAATAATGCGGACATGCTTACAGAAGATTCGTCTGATGCAGAGCTTAGGGATGCCTATCATAACCACGGGATTGCACATGGATATATAAGGTGTTTAAGAGATTTAGGACTACTTTCGGAGCCGGATTATTCAAAGCTATTCATCGAGCAAATAAGGATTAGCGAGATGATTAGTAATCTGCAAGGCAATAGATTAAAGGAGGTCAGTATGAAAGGAATAGTTAGAAGAATAGATGATTTAGGTAGAATTACGCTGCCAATGGAATACAGGCGGTCATTTGGTATCGGAGCCAGGGAGGATGCCCCGATCGGTATCTATGTTAATAAAAATATCATCCGGTTACATATGAAGAAAGAAAAGTTCGTAGGGATGGTTCGTAACCTAGACGAACTCGGGAGATTAACTCTCCCTAAGGAGATCCGCAAGTCACTTAAGTTCGACGATCATGAGTTAGTCGATATGTGGATCGATAATGAAGAGATATGCATCCGGAAAGCAACTCTACAGTGCGTTATCTGTGGATCTGACGATGAAGGGCAGCTGATGGATGTGGATGGTGTATTAATCTGCCGAAGCTGCGGAACCAAGGTAATTGATAAATTTATGGAGGATTAGCTTATGCCATATTATCATATCTGTCCGGATTGCGGGGCAGCGCTGGATCCGGATGAGAAATGCAACTGCCATGACCGCAGGCCGGCTGCTTATTGCTTTATGTGTGCAATGCCACTGTATCCAGAGGATGCTTTGTATGATCAGGATCCCGCTTATGAGATCGATGGGCATGTCCTCTGTGAGGACTGCGTGGACAAGTATGTTGAGAAGAACTGCCGGAAGACACTAAGGAGGTGATTAAATTGGCAGATGTGGAGTTCAAGATTGTCGAGCATTTATTCAGCTTACAGAGTTCCGGAACATTCCGTAAAGAGCTAAACAGGGTAAGCTGGAATAAAAGAGATCCGGTCTATGACTTTAGGGGCTGGAACGAAGATCATACAAAAATGACCAAAGGTATCACATTAACAATGGATGAGTTCGAAGAGTTCATCGCTAAAATAAAGGAGGAATTTTAAATGGGAATTACAGTGGAATTTAAAGATTTTAATGAGATGATGGGTTTTGCTATCCAGTTGGTAAATGGGAAAACAGCAGCAACGGCTATTAAGACAGATAAGCCGAAAGTGGAGCCTCAGCCGAGTGAGAACAAGAATAATACTCCTGAAGTAACCGAGCAGAAAGAGGAGCCAGTAAAAGCTTATACCTTGGAGGAAGTAAGAGCTGTACTTGCCAAGTTAACCCGATCAGGCAAGCAAAAGCAGGTAAAGGCCTTACTAACCTCCCTTGGTGCTAAGAACTTGTCAAGCGTTGATCCAAAAGACTATGCAGCATTGATGGAGAAAGCAGGTGAAATTTAATGCCTGATAAGCACGCAAAACTGTCAGCCAGCGGAGCCCACCGCTGGATGGCATGTACTCCATCTGCTTCCCTTGAAGATCAGTTTCCGGAAAGTACTTCGGAGTATGCAGAGGAAGGAACCTTTGCACACAGCCTGGCTGAGTTGATAATCAATTACAATCTACATAACATGACGAAACCACAGTTTGATAAAGCATTCGCAAAGATGAAAAAAGATAAGTACTTCTCCCAGGAGCTCCTTGAATATGTAGAGGGTTATGCAAATCAAGTGTTCGAGTTTGTCAATGAAGCAAAACTGCTATGTGATGATGCAATCGTACTGACTGAACAGAGACTTGACTTCTCAGCTTACGTCCCTGAGGGTTTCGGAACTGGTGACGTTGTAATCATAGCTGATAAGGAACTGCATGTCATAGATCTCAAGTACGGTAAAGGTGTTGGGGTTAATGCAGAAGGTAATCCACAGACAAGGCTTTATGGACTGGGTGCATTGGAAGCGTTCGGAATGCTTTACAACATTGAGCAGGTCCGAACTACTATTTGCCAACCAAGGCTTGATATGGTGACATCAGAGACTCTGACAGTGGACGAACTCATGGGATGGGCTGAGAAAGAGGTAAAGCCTAAGGCTGAAATGGCCATGGCCGGTGATGGTGAGTTTGTTGTTGGCGATCACTGCCGGTTCTGCAAAGCAAGAAAAACTTGCAGGGCAAGGGCTGAATATAACCTTGAATTAACAAAGCTTGAATTCAAGTCGCCGGAACTGCTGGAGGACAATGAAATAGGAGAAGTACTCCGTAAAGCTGATCAGCTTGCGCATTGGGTAACTGATATCACCGAATACGCGCTGGAAGAAGCTCTTAAAGGTAAGAAATTTGATGGCTGGAAGGTAGTTGAGGGAAGAAGCAACCGGAAGTACCTGGATGATATTAAGGTTGCGGATAAGCTTAAGGGTGCTGGATACGACGAAGCAGCTATCTATGAAAAGAAACTCTATGGCATTACAGCTATGCAGAAGCTATTAGGTAAAAAGACATTTGAAGAGCTACTTAATGATTTGATTATTAAGCCTCAAGGTAAGCCTGTATTGGCACCGGAAAGTGATAAGCGGCCAGAGTACAGCTCTGCGGATAATGCAGCTAAGGATTTTGCAGAGTAGGAGGGTTTTATATGTTAGATTTTTGGAATGACTTCGATCACTGGGATCCAGATCCAATCCCGGAGCCTGATTATGACTATTGGACCATGCAAGATGGCACCGAAATCCTCATATCTGATATGAGTAGAACGCATTTGATAAACGCTATCAAGATGTTGGAGCAAAGCGATAATCCTTATGTCGATGGTTATATCGAAGTAATGAAAGAAGAGCTGGAAAGCAGGAGCACGGCACAGGACGCCGTTAATGATTTTGAAAAGGAGAATTAGATTATGAGTAAAGAGGTAAATTCAACAAAGGTAGTAACAGGCAAGGTTAGATTTTCATATGTAAATATTTTTAAGGCTAGAAGCTTCCAACAGGGACAGGATGAGAAATATTCCATCTGCCTGCTGATCAATAAAAAGGATAAAGCAACTTTAAGTAAGATTAAGGCAGCTATCGAAGCAGCCAAGAAGCAGGGTATTGCTGATAAGTGGGGCGGTAAGCTTCCGGCTAACTTAAAGCTTCCGCTAAGAGATGGAGACGCTGAGAGGGCTGACGAAGCAGAGGAATATGAGGGCATGTTCTTCCTCAATGCCAACAGTAACCAGAAGCCCGGTATCGTTGATGCAGACCTGAATGAAGTTCTGGATCCGACAGAGGTATATTCTGGCTGCTATGGCAGGGCATCAATCAACTTCTTCCCGTTTAACAGTAATGGAAATAAAGGTATTGCCGTGGGACTTAACAATGTCCAAAAGCTTGAGGATGGTGAACCATTAGGAGCATCCAGAGCTTCTGCAGAAGATGATTTTTCAGACAGCAGACCAGATCTGCAGGATGATGGTGACGATGACTATAGTGATCTGTTAGGGTGATCACGATGAAAACACTTGCGATAGATATTGAAACCTATAGCAGTGTTGATATTAAAGAAGCAGGGGTATACGCATATTGCGATGCCCCTGACTTTGAAATACTGCTTATAGGATACAAATTTGATGATGAAGACGATGTGACAGTAATGGATATACATGGATTGGGTAAAGCCGGAGCTATGGATTCAATCGAAATGTTATGCCCGAATTTCTGGGATTCACTTACGGATCCGGAAGTAATCAAAACAGCTTTCAATGCAAATTTTGAGAGAACAGCACTTGCTAAGTACTTTGATACACCAATGCCTCCAGAACAGTGGCGATGCACGATGGTGCATGCATCTATGCTGGGGCTGCCCAGATCTCTTGCTGACGTAGGAGAAGCTTTAGGACTGCCACAGGATAAACAGAAGGATAAGATAGGTAAGTCCCTTATCGATTACTTTTGTAAGCCTTGTAAGCCTACAAAGAAAAATGGCGGACGGACAAGAAACCTGCCGGAACATGATGAAGAAAAGTGGAATTTATTTATTGAATACAACCGGCAGGATGTCGTGGCAGAGCAGGCCATCCTGAATAAGATAAGGATCTATCCTGTACCGGAAAGTGAGCAGGAGCTATGGGACTTTGATCAGCGGATGAATGACCGGGGAATAAAACTTGATTGGGATTTTGCGGAAGGCATCCTCCAGTACGACACTAAGAACCAGGCAGATCTTGCAGAAGAGGCTAAGTCTATTACAGGGCTTAAAAATCCTAACAGTCCCGCCCAGCTGAAAAAATGGTTGACAGAAAGACTTGGATATGAGGTAAACAGCTTAACCAAGGATAGTGTAAAAGAGCTCATATCTACCTGTAATGATGAAGTGGCGATAAGAGTACTTGAGATCCGTCAGGCCATGAGTAAGACATCCACAGCCAAATACGCCGCAATGGAGAAGGCAATCTGTAATGACGGAAGACTTAGAGGAATACTCCAGTTCTATGGTGCTAATCGTACCGGCAGATGGGCCGGTCGGATTGTACAGGTCCATAACCTGCCGCAGAATAAAATACCCGACATAGAACTTGCAAGGGAGCTTGTTGCGGAAAAAGACTTTGAATCAGTTGAGCTGTTATTCGGCGAAACACCATTTGTATTTTCTCAGCTGGTCCGGACAGCATTTATTGCCTCCTCAGGATGTAGGTTCGTAGTAAGTGACTTCTCAGCTATTGAAGCAAGGGTTATCAGCTGGCTGGCAGATGAGGAGTGGAGACTAGAAGTATTCCGGACACATGGAAAGATATATGAAGCTTCTGCTTCCCAGATGTTTAATGTACCTATCGATCAGATACATAAGGGCAGCCCATTAAGGCAGAAGGGCAAGGTTTCCGAGTTAGCTTTGGGTTATCAAGGGTCAGTTGGGGCGCTAATAGCAATGGGCGCTTTAGACATGGGATTAGAGGAAAAGGAACTTCCTATATTGGTACATCAATGGAGGGAATCCAATCGAAGGATCGTAAAGCTGTGGTACACAGTGGAAGCTGCAGCTAAGGCAGCAATTAAAGAACGCAGGACAGTGAAGATTAAGCATGGACTAGAGTTTAGCTATATTAATCAGATCCTTTTTATTAAGCTGCCTGGTGGGCGAAAACTGGCCTACTATGATGCAAGGATAGAACCGAATGCAAGAGGCATGGATCAGATCACTTATGCAGGGGTGGAACAAACTACCAAGCGGTGGGGGAGACTTGAGACCTATGGTGGAAAGTTGGTTGAGAACATCGTACAGGCGACAGCAAGGGATTGCCTGGCAGTGGCTATGCTAAGGGTTGAGGCAGCCGGTTATAAGATCGTTATGCATGTACATGATGAAATGGTTGTTGACGTACCATGCGAGGATGTGGATGCTGCAGAGACCATAACGGAACTTATGGGGCAAAATATTAGCTGGGCACCTGGGTTACCGCTCAAAGGTGATACCTACGAGACACCATTTTATAGAAAGGATTAGGAGGATTTATGAATTATATAAAAATGCAAACAGAATTACTGAAGATGCTGGATAGAGAGGACAAAAGAAATCAGGTGTTAGCAGGAGTGCTAAATGAGGAAGAAATAGCGGTAACACTTGATGGTTATGCGCTATATAGGATACCTAAAAATAGGTTTTACATTGATCATAATAAAATTCCGGGCAATCAGCTAAAGGCCTATTCATTTTTTGATTTTGAGACCGAGGATGCTACCAAAACTAATGAACTTAGAAGGGTGAAAAAAGTTACACTGGTCAAGCTGAAATCGGCGAATGCTTATACCTGGGTAGATGAAAAGCTATTAAAATATTTTGATAAAGAATGCACGTTTGCAATATCAAAGAATAAGCCACTTATAAGCCCTGTAAAGATCTTTGAAGATGAGGTGTGTGTGGGTATAGTGTTGCCATTTAAATGTGAAGACTAGGAGGATAAGGCATGAAGGTGGCCAACTTAGAGGATTATAAATTAAAGCTTAAACATGATGGCCAGGTGGCAATCGCAACGGGTAAAAACCGTTTCGAGAAGAAATGGAAGAATAAACAGATCCTCTGGTCCAGCCTTGTTGCAAAGCTTAAAACACCGGTCATTACTCAGGAGACCTATGCAGAGTATAAGAAATATGGCAAGCCTGAACAGGACCAGATTAAGGACGTTGGGGGATTTGTTGGCGGTACCCTTACTGGAGGCAGAAGAAAAGCCGGAAGCGTTGCCACAAGGCAATTACTGACTCTTGATGCTGACTTTGCACCGGTAGACTTCTTTGAAAGCTTGGAGCTGCTTGCTGATTATGCCTGTTGTGTGTATTCCACGCATAAGCACAGTCCGGAAACACCAAGATACCGCTTGCTAATCCCTTTAGATAGAGAAGTAACACCGGACGAATATGAGGCCATAGGACGCAAGGTTGCAGAGGAAATTGGTATTGATTACTTTGATGATACTACATATCAAGCTTCAAGGCTGATGTACTGGCCAAGTGTTAGCTCTGACGGTACCTATTTTTATAACTTTCTGGATTATCCGTTTTTAAGTGCTGATAAGGTGCTTAAGAGGTATCCGGATTGGACGGATACCAGCTACTGGCCGGAGAGCTCCAGAGCAGTGAATTACAGAAAGAAGCAGGCTGATAAGCAGGGTGATCCTTGCGAAAAGCCAGGGCTGATCGGAGCCTTCTGCCGGACCTACACAGTGCCGGAAGCGATCGAGAAGTTTATACCAGACGCATATGTTAAGTGTGATATGCCAAACCGGTATACCTACACTGGCGGATCCACGGCCGCAGGTCTTGTGATCTATGAGGATGAGAAATTTGCATATAGTAACCATGCAACAGATCCTGCCAGCGGAAAGCTTTGCAATGCCTTTGATCTTATAAGGCTGCATAAGTTTGCAGAGCCGGATGATGATACTGCAATGGATACAATCATAACTAAACTGCCTAGTTATAAGGCAATGGTTGAGTTTGTTCAGAATGATGCGGAAACTAAGCTTCAGATGGGGCAAGAAAAGCTAGAGAATGCGAAGGAAGAGTTTGTCCAAGAGGAAGATGATACCACATGGCTTGCAAAACTGGAATACAACAAGCGGGGCGAGCTGGAGAATACACTTAACAATCTTATCCTGATCCTTCGAAATGATCCTAATTTAAAGGATATTGTTTTTAATCAATTAAGTGATGGCATGGAAATCACCGGGGAAGTGCCATGGAAGCATCCCAGTAAGTTTTGGCGGGATGCAGATGACGCGCAGCTTGTGTCTTACATAGATCTTACCTATGGCACTTTTTCGGCTAGAAACTATGATATAGCGGTTACTAAGATTGCGGATGATAGGTCATACCATCCGATCCGTGAGTTTCTTCATGACCTTCCAGAGTGGGATGGGGCTGAGAGAGTCGATACCCTTTTGGTGGACTACCTGGGCGCTGAAGATAACGAGTACGTAAGAGCGGTGACCAGGAAGACCCTAGTAGGTGCAATTGCAAGAGTGATGCACCCCGGGTGCAAGTTTGATACCATGCTTGTGCTCAATGGTCCGCAGGGGATAGGTAAGAGTACCCTGATAGGTAAGCTGGGTGGCGAATGGTTTTCTGACAGTTTACTTTTGACAGATACCAAAGACAAAACGGCAGCGGAGAAGCTGCAGGGATACTGGATCATTGAAATAGGAGAGCTGGCAGGACTTCGTAAAGCTGAGGTTGACACACTCAAAGGATTTTTAAGCAAGCAGAACGATATATATCGGGCAAGCTTCGGCCGGAGGGCCACACCTCATCTAAGACAATGCATCTTTATTGGCACAACAAATGCTGAAAATGGATACCTCAGGGATACTACAGGCAATCGAAGGTTTTGGCCGGTCCGGACACCGGGTAATGGTGCTAAAAAAGTTTGGGATATAACTCATGAAGATATCCTGCAGATATGGGCAGAAGCTAAGCATCATTACAAAAATGGTGAGTCATTATTTTTGGATAGGGACCTGGCAGAAATGGCATGGAAGGAACAAAGGGAAGCAATGGAGACTGATGAGCGTGAGGGCGTGATAAGAGAGTATTTAGATACCCTGCTACCGGAGAACTGGGAAGACATGAACACCTACGAACGCAGGAACTTTTTGAGTGGCGACGAGTTCGAACGAGTAGGACAGAATGGTACTGTTAAGCGGCAGCGTGTATGCATAGCTGAAATATGGTGCGAATGTTTTGGTAAAGATAAAGGAAGTCTACGAAAGATGGACTCAAATGAAATAGGTGCCATTATGGCTAGAATAGAAGGCTGGGAGAAGGCTGAAAAAACTATAAGATTTAAAATTTATGGAGTAGCAAAGGGGTACATAAGGGTGTAACCATAGGTGTAACCTTCTCCAAAAGTATGGTTACAAATACAAGACATGGTTACAAAAGAAAGTGTAACCTGTAACCAATATGTAACCAACTTGGTTACACCTGAAAGCCCCGAAAACACTAACTAAAAATGCATTTGTAACCATGTAACTAATATTTATATTAATTTGAATATATAAGATAATAGTAAATTATTTACACGAAACACGCATATTCGCCTATACACGTGCGAAGGGAGTTACATGGTTACACAAGGAGTTGATGAAAATGCCTAAAAAGCAAGGCATATTAGAAAGTAAAATCGAGGTATGGCTAAACGACCAGATTAAGAAGATAGGTGGCAGATCATATAAGTTTGTGAGCCCCGGAAACCCAGGTGTGCCAGACAGGATTTATTTATTACCGGATGGGGAGGTCTACTTTGTGGAACTTAAAAGGGTAATTGGAAAATTATCAAACGTGCAGATGTGGCAAAGGGACCAGATCCGACGTATGGGGTGCAACTATCGTGTGATCTATGGGATGGACCAAGCAAAGGATTTCATAAAGGAGCTTAAGGATGAAAGTTAATTGTAATTGGTGCAGAAAAGAAATAGAGCGTTGTCCTTCACAAGTAAAAGAAAGAAATTTCTGTTCTCGGGAGTGTTTGGGTAAATTTAATTCAAAAAAATACAATCCGGATGGATATAAATATCGTGACTTTAGCAAGAATTCTAAGCGAATGACGGAAATGAATAAAGAACTTAATCCTATACGCATGACACCTGAAGTAAGAGCTAAACTAAGGGATTATCATCTTAATACAGGTAAGGGAATCAGCTATAAAAAGCTATATGGGCGACATGAACATAGAGTGGTAGCTGAAAGAATGCTTGGAAGAAAATTGAAGAAGGGTGAAGTAGTGCATCATATTGATGGCAATAAGAGAAACAATGATCCCGAGAATCTTATAATTTTTAAAAATCAGGCAGAACACCTAGATTGGCATAAAATGCTTGATGATAGATACGCTGAAGGAGGTGGTGCCAGATGAAGTTCATTCCACATAGCTATCAGAAATATGCGACCAATAAAATATTGGAGATACCTAAAGTAGGGTTGTTTTTGGATATGGGCTTAGGTTGAGTAAGACGGTTATCACTTTGACTGCCATTTATCTTCTGATGTTTGATTATTTTGATATTCAGAGGGTCCTTGTGATTGCGCCGAAACGCGTAGCTGAGGATACATGGAGTCGGGAAACTGAGAAATGGGATCATTTAAAGCAGTTAAGAATATCAAAGGTTCTGGGTACACAAAAGCAGCGGGTGGATGCACTAGAAACAGATGGTGATATTTATGTAATCAATCGGGAGAATGTGAAATGGCTTGTAGATCTTTATGGCATAAAATGGCCCTTTGATATGGTGGTTATCGATGAGTTAAGCAGTTTTAAATCCAATAAGTCACAGAGATTTAAGGCTTTAAAGAAAGTATCGCCTTTGATGGAACGAGTTGTAGGACTTACGGGGACACCCACACCCAATGGCTATATGGACCTGTGGCCGCAGATGTATCTCTTAGATCGCGGAGAACGGCTTGGGAAAACCCTTACCGGTTATCGGGAAAGGTATTTCACCCCAGGGCGCCGGAATGGATACACCGTGTTTGACTGGGATCTTAAAGATGGTGCAGACAATGCAATTCAGAAAAAAATATCAGACATATGTGTCAGCATGAAAGCAGATGATTATCTGGAGCTTCCCGAGAGGATCAACAATAATGTGTATGTCCGAATGGATCCAAAAGCGCGGGTCCTATATGAACAGCTGGAAAAGAATTTAATCCTGCAGGTTGATGATGATCAGATAACAGCATTGACAGCAGCTACATTGACCCAGAAACTATTACAGCTGGCTAACGGATCTGTCTACAACGAGGATGGTGGTGTAACGCATATCCATGACGGAAAGTTAGAAGCACTGGATGAGATATTGGAGTTCAATGATGAACCAGTACTTGTGTTTTATAACTTTAAGCATGACTACAGCCGGCTGATGCAGCACTTCAAGGATCTGAATCCAAGAACGCTTGAGACTTCGAGGGATATAGCAGATTGGAACGAAGGCAGGATCAGGCTGCTATTGGCACATCCGGCCAGCGTAGGCCATGGGCTTAACATACAGGCAGGAGGGCATATTATAGTTTGGTTTGGCCTAACCTGGAGCCTGGAACTTTATCAGCAGGCGAATGCCAGACTGGACAGGCAGGGACAGACCAAAAATGTGATTGTGCATCATTTGATCACCGAGGGCACAGTGGATGAAGATGTAATGAAAGCGTTGGAGCGGAAAGAGACGGGGCAAGAAGCCCTGCTGGAAGCGGTTAAAGCAAGGATTAGGAGGTATGGGGGATGAAAGAAAACTTTTATGCATTGCTTATATGCATCCTAAAGCCGGACTATACGATTGATATGAGCTTGCAGATCATGGTTGATGGGTTGTTTAAGAAAGAGAATACGACACTTACCAAGCCTGACATTGAAGATATGATC
>ENA-UOOI01003772-UOOI01003772.1-fermentation-metagenome-genome-assembly--contig:-NODE-3772-length-10899-cov-4.047215_pt1 | contig 10899 bp, 9 predicted proteins | sample MGYA00245779_ERZ724027 | MGnify/ENA primary metagenome ERZ724027 (study PRJEB28704, sample SAMN03018318) | fermentation metagenome | biome: anthropogenic terrestrial biome; feature: soil; material...
ATAGAGCTTGCCGTTCTCCTGCTTTAATATTTTAAGAAACTTGTCAAGCACCTTTAATTTTTTAAGCCCTTTTGAAAGATGCCTGGGGAAAGGTATGTTCCTGCTGAAAGAGGATTTCGGGTCGATAACAAGTATGGATTCGTCATCCTGAATATACAAGTCCCTGCATCTTATATCGATCCTTGTAAATTTCAAATTTATAAACTCCTCCAAAAGGTGTATGAGATTTAAAGCCAGTTTTTTACTCAATCCCTTTTTCTTTATATAATCCTTTGCACATTCTCCCCCTACGAAGTCCCTTATGATGTAATTGCCCCCGCAGGAATAAACCTTGGGGAAATATTTATTTCCGTTTACTGCTTTCAATATGTCATATTCTTTGACGCAGTGCTTTTTATCCTTGAAGATTTTTATCGCCTTCCCATCGGGTAGGAGATAGACGATGCCGTTATGGCCTTCGCCAAGCATTTTGCATTCCCTTAAATCGAAATCGAAGTCGTCATAGATATCCCTATAGGATCTTACAGGTGACAGCACATTATGCACCTTATCTTAAAATAATCTCCATTTATTATATTAACGATATGGAAGTTTCGTTAAAGAAATTGTTATAATATTTTTATTACATGTCAATAATTTCCATATAACAACACGAATATTTATAAAAAACCCCTGAAAAAAGTCGGAAATGAAAATAACCGAAGCTGAATCTGGAAATTTTTCTGTATTTGTGCTATTATAATTTAGTAATGTTTTACTAATAAATATGCTATTATATGCAATATTTACGCAATTTATACAAAGATGTTTATATTTATAACAGGAGGAAAAACAATGAATGGCAGTACTATCTTAAAAACGGAAACTTCTTATGAAACGGCACTGAATGAAGAAAACAGAACTTACCTTTTCTTCAAGCGTTTGTTCGATTTATTCTGTTCATTTTTTGCTTTGATTATTTTATCTCCATTATTTATTATAATAGCCGTCTTAATAAAAATCGATTCGAAAGGTCCCGTGTTTTTTAGCCAGGCAAGATGCGGCAAAGGCGGAAAATTATTCAATATGTTGAAATTCCGCTCCATGGTATGCAACGCAGAGGATCTTCTCGATGGTTTGAAAGATAAGAACGAACAGGATGGGCCTGTTTTTAAAATCAGGGATGACCCGAGGATAACAAGAATAGGAAAGCTTATAAGGAAAACAAGCATAGATGAACTTCCACAGCTTATCAATATATTAAAGGGCGATATGAGTATCGTGGGGCCCAGGCCGCCTCTTCCTTCTGAGGTCAAGCAGTACACTGATTATCAGATGCTGAGGCTGTCCGTAAGGCCGGGACTTACCTGTTACTGGCAGGTAATGGGCAGAAACAACATAAACTTTGACAGATGGGTTCGGCTTGATATTAAATACATACATGAGAGAAGTTTCTTAGTCGATCTGAAGCTTATACTTAGAACATTCAAGGTATTCTTAGGGGACGAAAACGCATCATAAGGAAATATAGCAGAATATACTTTTTTATCTTTATTTCATAATTTTAAAGAGATTAAAAACAGCATGGATTTATATTTATAATATTCGGAGGCTTACAATGAAAGGCATAATACTGGCAGGAGGGATAGGCTCAAGGCTTTTCCCGCTCACAAAAGTTACGAACAAACATCTTTTACCGGTCGGAAAGTATCCCATGATAGACCATGTGATATGCAAATTGAAGTGCGCGAATATAGATGAGATCATGGTAATAACGGGTAAAGAGCACATGGGATCCGTGGTCAATCTTTTGGGAAGCGGCTATGATTACGGAGTCCAATTTACATACAGAATACAGGACCAACCAGGCGGAATAGCTCAGGCACTTGGCCTGTGCGAAAGATTTGTAGACGGCGACAGATGCGTGGTAATATTGGGAGATAATATATTCTATGATGATATTTGTCCCTTTGTATTGAAATTTGAAAAGCAGGAAAAAGGCGCAAAGATACTCATACAAAAAGTCCCCGATCCTGAAAGATACGGTGTTGCAGAGCTTGAAGGGGACAGGATAATAAGCATCGAAGAAAAGCCCAAGAAGCCCAAAAGCAACTATTGCGTTACAGGTATATACATGTACGACAGCAGAGTATTCGACGTGATTAAAACCCTGAAGCCTTCAGGAAGGGGAGAACTTGAAATAACCGATGTCAACAACTGGTACATAAAGGATAAATCGCTGACCTATGACATACTTAAAAATTGGTGGACCGACGCCGGAACATTTTCATCCCTTGCAAGGGCAAACGAGCTTGCAAGAGACTTAAACCTCGACTGTATACTTTCAAAGGACTATAAAAATGGCGATTTAAAAGGGACTTACGCTCAAAAGAGCATAAAGGGGAGAATACATTGAAGATATTAGTTACCGGTGCAAAAGGCCAGCTTGGAAGCCAGATAATAAATATCCTAAAAAAAGGCAAATCTGAAATAGGCCATATAAGCGCATCATATAAGGATTCTGAAATAAAAGGAATAGACATAGATGATTTGGATATTACCGATATAGATAAAGTAATAAAGTTTACGGAAGATTATAAAACCGATATAATAATCAATCCAGCGGCATTTACGAATGTTGATCTTTGTGAGTCAAAAGAGGATGAAGCATTCAGAGCAAATGCGATAGGCGCAAGAAACATGGCGATAGCAGCCCAGAATACAGGCGCAAAACTGATTCACATCTCGACGGACTATGTTTTTGACGGAAATGGAGATAGGCCTTACAGAGAATTTGATGTGCCCCATCCCGTATCCGTATATGGAAAGACAAAGCTTTTGGGCGAAGAATATGTAAAGGAATTTTGCAGCAGATATTTTATAGTAAGGACGGCATGGCTTTATGGATATAATGGAAGAAATTTTGTAAAAACCATACTTAAGGCCGCAAATGAAAAAGGACATCTTGACGTTGTGGACGACCAGAGAGGCTGTCCCACGAATGCCGAGGATTTGTCCTATCATATATTGAAAATAGCCTTGACAGATGAATACGGCATATACCATTGCACCGGAAACGGAGAATGCACATGGTATGATTTTGCCAAAAAGATCGTTGAATATGCAGATATACCGTGCACTGTAAGCCCGATTAAATCGGATAAACTCCAAAGAGCTGCAAAAAGGCCCGCTTATTCGGTGCTTGACAATATGATGTTAAGATTTACTGTCGGCGACCAAATGAGACAATGGGAAGATGCTTTAAGGGAATACATATGTAAATGTGTGGATATGGAGGGCAAGAGATGAGAACTTACCTGGTGACCGGAGGAGCTGGATTTATAGGCTCAAATTTCATACACTATATGTTTAAAAGGCATAAAAGTATAAAAATAGTAAATTTGGACAAACTGACATATGCCGGAAATCTTGAAAACTTGAAGGATATAGAGAAAAATCCATATTACAAATTTGTACAGGCTGATATATGCGATAAGCAGGCTGTTGAAAAGGTATTTGCGGAAGATGAGATAGATTATGTGGTTAACTTTGCCGCCGAATCCCATGTGGATAGAAGTATAAAGGCTCCTGAAATATTTGCAAAAACAAATATACTGGGGACGGTCAACCTTTTAAATATTGCAAAGAAGAATTGGGAAACGGAAAATGGCTTTAAAGAAGGAAAGAAATACCTTCAGGTATCTACGGATGAAGTATACGGAAGCCTCGGAAAGACAGGCTATTTTGCGGAAACCACGCCCCTTGATCCCCATAGCCCATATTCGTCTAGCAAAGCCGGGGCCGATTTAATGGTAAAGGCATATTACGACACATATAAAATGCCTGTCAACATAACGAGGTGCTCAAACAATTACGGGCCATACCAATTTCCTGAAAAGCTTATACCTCTTATGATAAATAACTGCTTGAGCAAAAAAGCTCTTCCGGTATATGGCGATGGCATGAACATAAGGGACTGGCTGTATGTTGAGGACCATTGCAAAGCGATAGATATGGTTTTAGGCAGCGGGAAAACAGGTGAAATTTACAATATAGGCGGCCACAATGAAAGGACCAATATGCATATTGTAAAAACAATTATAGGATATATAAACAAAAATGTAGACAGCATTGTCGATGAGAAACTTATAAAGCATGTAAAAGACAGGAAGGGCCACGACAGAAGATACGGGATCGACCCGGCAAAGATAAAAAAGGAGATTGGCTGGTATCCTGAAACTGCTTTTGAGGATGGAATAGCAAAAACAATAAAATGGTACATAGATAATATGGACTGGATGAGAAGCGTTACATCAGGAGAATACCAGAATTATTATAAAAAGATGTATGAAGAGAGATAGGGAGATACGATGGGGAAGTTTGAGTTTACGAAGCTTGATATAGACGGACTTTATGTAATACAGCCCAGGGTTTTTGGAGACAGCAGGGGCTATTTTATGGAAACATATAATTATAACGAATTCAAGAATGCAGGACTTGGCATGGTATTTGTACAGGACAATCAGTCAAAATCAAGAAAAGGAGTGCTCCGGGGCCTTCACTTTCAAAAGCAGCATCCTCAGGGCAAACTTGTAAGGGTAATATCAGGTGAAGTATTTGATGTGGCAGTCGATATTAGAAAGGGTTCAAGGACATTTGGCAAATGGCAGGGAGTAATATTATCCGCTGAAAATAAGAAACAATTTTATATACCCGAGGGATTCGCTCATGGCTTTTTAGTCCTTTCGGATGAAGCGGAGTTCGTATATAAATGCACGGATTTTTATCATCCTGAAGATGAAGGCGGAATTATATGGAATGACCCTGATATAGGGATAAAGTGGCCGCTTGAAAATAAAAACAATATTATACTTTCTAATAAAGATAAATTATACCAAACAATTAGATATCTTAAGTAATTGTAAAATTAATATTGGTAAATATAGGATTTAGAATCGTATAACATAAACATAACTGAAAGAATATGAGGTGGTTGTGTGGATTTATCAATTATAATAGTCAATTGGAACACATCAACACTTTTAAATAATTGTATAAGTTCTATAAAGGAAGAGACTAAAAATATAGATTATGAAATTATAATAAATGACAATAACTCAAGTGATAATAGTTGCAAGATAGTAGAAGAGAATCATCCAGATGTAATTCTTATTAAATCTAATGTGAATTATGGATTTTCGAAGGGCAATAATAGTGCTGTAAAATGTGCAAAGGGTGAATATTTATTATTCTTAAATCCAGATACATTAATTAAAGATAAGGCTATTGAAAAGACATTTTATTATATAAAGAGTTTGGAGAAAAAGGTATTGGTTGGCTGTAAGTTGTTGAATCCAGATGGTACAATTCAATTATCAAGTGCTTCATTTCCTAATATATTTAATATTATTTTTGCTACTCATCCTAAATCTATAAAGATGCATAACAGGAATCATGAAACCGATTGGGTAATGGGTGCGTTTATGATGATAAACAAGAGAGTATTTGAGGGAATTGGGTGTTTTGATGATGATTTTTTTATGTATTCAGAAGATCTTGACTTATGCTTTAGATTAAAGAGAAACCATGGTAGGGTTTTTTATTATGCTGATGCAAATATCATACATTTTTATAATCAGAGTGGATTAAAAAAATGGAACAATGAGAGAGAGGAAAGGGTAAGGAGCAGTACTAATTTATTTTTTAAAAAAAATTATTCTTTTATTACATCAATGGTATATAGTGCATTATATAATTTAAGATTTATTTTAAAATGCTTTATTAAAAAATATAAAAGAAAGATTTAATAAGGAGTTATGAAATGCGGATATTACACTATTCCTTAGGTTTGCCACCTTATAGGACGGGTGGTTTGACAAAATATTCATATGATTTAATGAGACAGCAACAAAAGCAGGGAAATAGAGTGATATTATTATTTCCTGGTCACTACAACTTTATAAATCACAAAGTAAAAGTATCAAGAGTAGATAAGCATAACAAAATAGAAGTTTATGAAATCGTTAATCCTTTACCAGTACCTTTAATGGGAGGGATTAAACATCCAACAGAATTTTGTAAAAAAACTGATATTAATATTTACATGGATTTTTTGTCAAAGATATATCCGGATATTATCCATATTCATACATTAATGGGGTTACATAAGGAATTTTTAGAAGCAGCTAAAAGGTTGAAAATTAAAACTGTTTTTACCACCCATGACTATTTTGGATTATGCCCTAAAGTTAATTTTATAGATTATAAGGGAAAAGTGTGTAAAGACAATAATAATTTTAATAAATGTTTGCTATGTAACAGTAGAGGATATAGTGCTAAATTGATTTTTGCTATGCAATCTAGGTTATATAGAAAATTCAAAGATAGTACTTTAGTAATTAATTTAAGGCATGATAAAAAAGAGAAGATATCTAATTCTTTAATTAATTCGAGAAAATTAATTAAAGAATTAGATAAGAATATAAATGCAAACGATTATAGCAATCTGAGAGATTATTATTATAAAATGTTCGAAATGATTGATTGCTTTCATTTTAATAGTTCAATATCAAAAGAAGTATATAAAAGTTTTATTAGATGCAAAGGAGAGATAGTAAATATTACCCACTCTGATATTAAGGATCATAGGAAATTAAAAGAATATCATAGCGGTAATAATATTAATATTTTATATATTGGTCCGCAGGAGTTTTATAAGGGCTATTTTTTATTAAAAGATAGTTTAGATGAACTTATCAGTACGGGGATTAATAACTTTGTTCTTAATGTATATGGTAATAACATAAATAATAATTCTGATAGTGGTTATATAAGATACTTTGGAAGATTCAATTATAACCAGTTAGATGAAATATTCAATAAGGCAGATTTGTTGGTAATACCCAGTATATGGAAAGAAACATTTGGATTTATTGGATTGGAAGCTATGTCATATGGCTTGCCAGTTATAGCGACACGGAATGTAGGCTTTAAAGATATTATTAAAAATGGTAATACAGGTATAATTATAGAGCCATATAAAGAAGCTCTTGTAGGTGTTCTAAAAAAAGTTGTTTTGAATCCAAAAATTTTGGAAGATATAAATAAAAATATAGTTTATTCAGATTTTAATTATTCCATGGGGAATCATGCTAAACAAATCTATAGTTTATATAAAAAATAATTTTAAGGTAGGAGAAAAAATGACACATGTTTTTATTATCGGGTCTAAGGGTATTCCGGCTAATTATGGAGGCTTTGAAACATTCGTAGATAATTTAGTATCTAGAAATAGTAATAATTCAATAAAATATCATGTTTCATGTTTAAATAATGGAGAGAAAAATTTCATATACAATGGAGCAGAATGTTTTAATGTCGATGTTATAAATATCGGAAGTGCAAAAGCTATCTTATATGATATAAAAAGTCTATCAAAGTGTATAAATTATATAGAAAAAAATAATATTGAAAGCCCAATTATTTATATATTAGCATGCAGAATAGGTCCGTTTTTAGGTTTTTTTAAAAGAAGGATTAAAAAAGATAATATTAAAATTTGTGTTAATCCTGATGGACACGAATGGAAAAGAAGTAAATGGAATAAATTAGTTAAGAAATACTGGAAGATATCTGAGATGTATTGTGTGAGATTTGCTGATTTATTGATTTGTGACTCAAAAGAGATAGAGAAATATATAAATAATGAATATAAACAGTACAAACCTCGAACGGTGTTTATACCTTACGGCGCTGAAACAAGTTCTTCTATAGTAAAGGATAATTCAAAAGAATTAGAGATATGGCATAAGAAAAATGGAGTTAAAAAGAATGAATATTATTTAATTGTGGGTAGATTTGTACCAGAAAATAATTTTGAGACAATGATAAGAGAATTTATGATTTCAAAAACAGAAAAGGATCTAGTAATAATTACAAATATAGTAGAAAATAAATTTTATTATGACTTACTGCGAAAGACAAATTTTACAGCGGATAAGAGAATTAAATTTGTAGGAACTCTTTACGACAAGGAACTAATAAAAAAAATAAGAGAAAATGCTTTTGCTTATATTCATGGGCATGAGGTTGGGGGAACTAATCCGTCATTATTAGAAGCACTGGCAAGTACAAGTATAAATATATTATTAGATGTAAAATTTAACAGGGAAGTTGGTCAGGATGCTGCATTATATTTTAATAAAACCAATGGGAGTTTATCTGAGTTGATAGATAAAGTTGAAATGTTTAGCGATAAAGAGATAAAAACTTATAAAGAAAAGGCGATTAAAAGAATCGAAAAAAATTATACTTGGGATAAAGTTATATTACAATATGAAAAAATTTTTGAATAACTAATTGAAGTTGCAAAGGCCAACAAACTGATGTCTAATGATTAATGGAGGAAATAGAAATGAAGAAGGATAAAATTCAAGTCATGATATTAATTCTGATTTTTTTACTTATAAGCATTGGCTATCCGCTATTCTCTGTTGTTTTAAGTGATTACAGTTATTTTAAATATATAAAGGAAATATTGATTTTGTTTTTATTTATATCAATAATAATAGATAAAAATGGTACGATTATTTCAATCTTAAAAAGAGAAAAAAAAGTCAAGATCGAGCCTATAGATTATTGCATAATTATATTTATTGGCATGCTTATGGTTTCATTTATTTTTTTTACGGCGAATAAATTGGCATCTATTTATATTATCAGATGTTATGTTGAGGGCTTTTTTATATATGTCATAGCAAGGAATATACACTGGAGCTCATCTGATCTTAGATATTTCAACCATAAGATGTTTGATCTTTATTTTGTGTTATCTCTATATGGAATATTTCAAGCATATATATTAAAGGATAAATTTTTGATAAATATTGGATATCCACAAAAAAATGGACATTTGACTTATCCTTTTTATATATCTGGCTTTGGAAATTTACAGAGAGTGTGTTCAACTTTTGTAAATCCTAATACATTTGCGTTTTTTACAGCACTATTTATTTTATATGTATTTATAAATCGTGATTTGTTTAAAGAAATTAAATATAAAAATTTAAAATTAATTATCATAATAATTGCATTTTTATTAACTTATTCAAAAAGTAATATTTTGGCTTTTATAATATGCTTATTTGCATATATAATATTAAATGCCAAAAACTTCAAGTTATCTAAAAATGCAGTTCTGACATTTATCTTTAGTATTATTTTATTGTTTGTTATTGGCTTATTTTTTGATATTAAGTTAATAGGAAATTTATTAAAACTATTCGAAAGAACAATTACTTTAAAAGATACATCTGCTGCAGGACGCCCTAAAATATGGTTAAGTGCATTTAATAGATTTAAAAATAATATATTTGGAATTGGTTTAGGAATGACAGGTTCAAAGGCCGTCTATATTGGAAATAAGATGTTGGAGGCATCAGAATCATCATATTTTTGCATAGCATTAGATTCAGGAATCCAGGGCTTGATTTCGTATATTTCGATTTTTATTTCAATATTTATTTTTAGTTATAAACATAGACAAAAAATTATTAATAAATATCTAAGAAAAGTTAATAGTTCATTAGTTTTTTTAACTATATATGTAATGGTTGCTTTTGCATTTTCTAATTATGTCCAAGATTTTGAATTAATGAGTATTTATTTTTGTCTGGTAGGAATTATTATGAATTTGATAATTACTTATGGATCAGATATAAATGAGTTCTAAATGATATATTCCAAAAATTATTAAAAGCTATTATATGAATTTTTAAATAAATTACTAGAAGTTTTATATAAATATAATTAATTTTAAGATTGACAGTCTACTGATATTAGATAGTTCGCATTAATAAAATAAAAGGTTTATTAAATTTTATTTTAACTAAAAAATGTATTATTTTGTATTTTGTTATTGCAAAATATAGCATATATTGTTATTCTTAAGATAAAAAGTGATTATATATGGTTTTGTAAATTATTCATATATTTAACAATAGAATATTTTTATTTGTTTTCGTAATTATAAATGGTACTGTAGATAGAGATTATTAAATTTTTTCCAATTGAGTGTTCAAAACTATAAAATAGTTTTGAAGATAGCTCCTTTTATCAGGCATAAAGTTGGTTAAATTGTTAAAATAGTATTTTATGAAAATCTTATGAAATCAGGAAGCTGGTGAGTTTTAATATGCAGTATAAAGGTAATAATGAGGTTATGCTTAAACATGTCAGCAATTCATTTGGAGTTTGAGAGGACAAGCTAAGTAAAATATAGTTACTTTATAATAAACGAGGTGAACCAACTTATCTCATTATGGTTCATATTATACTGAATGCCATACGAAATAATTATAAAATAAAAATTCGTTCGAAGTTAATATTTTATAGGATGTTTTGTGCTTTGAGCGAAGCGAAGGGAATGGGTATAAAAAATGAAGAAAAAGTATTTTATTAATATTTTTTTGGCAATTTTTATTTTATTTTTTTACAATATTAAAGTAGTTAATGCTGTTGAAAAATTACCGTCTCGTATTTGGATAGAGAATCCCAGCTCAAATTCAACAGTAAAAAACACAGTTAATATAATCGGTTGGGCATTAAATGATTCAGGTATTAAGGAAATAGATATATTGATAGATGGAAAGAAAGCAGGACAGACGACTGCAAATATACCAAGGGGTGATGTAAATAAAGCATATCCTGGATATCCAGGAGGAAATAATAGTGGGTTTAAATGCACTTTAGATTTAAGCACATATGCAGTAGGAAAACATACAATAGCAATACAGGCAGTTGGTAATGACCAATCAAAATTAACAATCAATAGAAGCATAAATATTTCAAGAAATATTCCAAAAGAGTGGATAGAGAATCCCAGCTCAAATTCAACAGTAAAAAACACAGTTAATATAATCG
>ENA-UOOI01003774-UOOI01003774.1-fermentation-metagenome-genome-assembly--contig:-NODE-3774-length-10894-cov-163.513147_pt1 | contig 10894 bp, 7 predicted proteins | sample MGYA00245779_ERZ724027 | MGnify/ENA primary metagenome ERZ724027 (study PRJEB28704, sample SAMN03018318) | fermentation metagenome | biome: anthropogenic terrestrial biome; feature: soil...
TGCATTTTCTTGATCTGTCATGTTTTCCTGGTTTTCAGACATTATAGCCACCCTTTCATATAAACAATATAAGATATAACCATAAAAAGATTCATATTTTTTTCGTATTCAGAGCTCTCATTGCGTTAACAACTGCAATCAGAGCAACCCCCATATCTGCAAACACGGCCGCCCACATGGAAGCTAACCCCAATGCTCCTAATACGAGGAATATGGCTTTAACTCCTAATGCAAACACGATATTCTGAGATACAATGTTTCTCGTTCTTTTCGCAATTTTTATCGCTGATGCTACTTTATGAGGTTCATCAGTCATAATCACTACATCTGCGGCCTCAATCGCAGCGTCCGAGCCCAAGCCTCCCATAGCGATACCGATGTCGGCTCTTGCAAGTACCGGCGCATCGTTAATTCCATCACCAACAAATACAATCTTTCCCTTGTGAGATTTTTGGGCTTCCAGGGATTCAACTTTTTCAACTTTATCGGCGGGTAACAGTTCAGAATAAACCTTGTCTAAACCTAATTCCTTGCCGATATTGTCTGCCACCTTCTTCAAGTCGCCAGTAAGCATAACTGTTTTTCTAACGCCAAGCGCTTTCAACTCTTTAATTGTTTTTGCAGAGTCTTCTTTCACCTCATCTGAAATTATGATACTGCCCGCATACTTTTTGTCTATGGCCACATGTACTACTGTGCCTAACGTATCCACATCAGTGTATTGGATGTTTTCACTGATCATTAATTTAGTATTTCCAACGAGTACTTCCTTTCCATTGACATTGACCTTAATTCCATGTCCCGCTATTTCCTGATAATTTTCAATTTTATATTTATCAATTTCAGCATGATAAGCAGCTATAATTGAAAGTGCAATCGGATGATTTGAATAGCTTTCAGCATATGCCGCATATTTGATCAGTTCATCCTCTGTATAACCGTTTTCAGAAATCGCTTTTGTAACCTTGAATACACCTTTGGTTAAAGTCCCCGTCTTATCAAAAACAACTGCTTCAACATTGTTCAATGCTTCAAGGTAGTTGCCGCCTTTTACTAATATTCCCTTTTTTGAAGCTCCCCCAATTCCCCCAAGGAATCCCAATGGTATTGAAAGCACTAACGCGCAGGGGCAGGAAACCACCAAGAATACTAACCCTCGGTAAATCCAGTCAGAGAAGGATGCTCCTGGAATAACCAAAGGCGGAATAATTGCTAATGCCAATGCTCCAAATACAACAACCGGAGTATAGTAACGCGCAAATTTTGTTATAAATTTTTCAGTTGGCGCTTTTTTGTTGCTGGCATTCTGTACTAAATCCAAGATTTTTGAAACTGTAGATTCTCCGAATCCTTTTGTAACTTCAATAGTCAAAACGCCATTCTTATTTACAAACCCGCTCAAAGCATCACTTCCGGGTTTTAACTCACGTGGAACGGATTCTCCGGTCAATGCCGCTGTATCAACCATTGAAGTGCCTTCTATGACCTTGCCGTCAAGAGGAATTTTTTCTCCCGGTTTTACTACGATCTTATTACCGATATTTACTTCATCAGGAGATACTTTTTTGAGTTCTTCGCCAACCTGTAAATTTGCATAATCAGGTCTTATATCCATTAATTCACTGATTGACTTTCTGGAATTATCCACGGCCATATCCTCGAATAATTCCCCAACCAGATAGAACAACATAACGGCGACGCCTTCCGGATACTCTCCAACAAAGAAGGCACCGATTGTAGCAACACTCATCAGGAAGTGCTCACTGAATACCTGACCTCGTACGATCCCCTTTATTGCGCTTAAAACAACTTTTCTGCCAACAATGATATAGCTTATTAAAAATATGGTAAGTTCAAGCCAGTTTTGAAATTTAAAAATCAATCCAACAACAAATAAAGTTCCTCCAATCACCAGTTCGACTATCTCTTTTTTATGCCCTTCTTCATCGTCGTCATCTTTTTCTTCTATTTCAGATTTAGAAGGATTTTCCACTAAAGCAATTTTCACATCCGGTTCTATTTTTTTTACGATGCTTTCTATCTTCTCCACTAACATAGGAACATTGGTATTCGACTCAGCTTCCCAAGTAAGTCTCTTAGAAACAAAATCTACTGAAGCGAACTTAATCCCTTCAATGTTTTTAATTTCTGTTTCTATTTTTGCGGCACAGTTGGCGCAGTCCAACCCATTAAGCATAAATACCTTCGTCGACATGGATGAGCCCCCTTAATATAACGATTAAACGATTGCTTAATCGTTATATTATCATTATCATAAATTATTGTCAATAGAAAAATAAAAAATATCCCGGATCTGTTGGATGCCGTGTTTGTGGTTGAAAATCCTGGCCCACCGTTCGTAGCCGATGCCCTTTCCGGCGCGGAGTTTGGCCCGAATGTACACCAGCAGATTGACTCGTTTTCCCGGCGCGGATCTGATGACTTTATTGCGCGGCTTGTGTACCTTTTCCCGGAGAGTACGGCTCGAAGCACTGCTGGCCTGCAGCCAGCCGGATGGAGAAATCATCGCCGATCCGTGAACGGTATTTGCTGAACTGGATCCCCCAAAAGAGGCACCAACTACGGGAGCCGTCGTAACAACCCGCTTCGGGAAGCAGGGGTGGAAATACAGAATGTGGCATCGGTTTCCACCATCAGCGATGTTCTGCGCGCGCTCAAAAGCAAATATCTGCCACCGGATTTGCCGGACATTCAGGGGCAATGAAAACTTAACGCGACACCAATTGATTCTGTCAAGGTGACGGCGTTTTGACACTTACTTAAAAACAGTTGTTATCCCCGCTGCAATGAATACTGGTGAACCGCTCCGGCTCCGTTCTGGCGGTTTACAAAGAACAGATGCTCGTTTTTGTGGAATCTGCCGCTCATCTCATTACATATGCCAGAGAAAAGAACAAGGAAATTATTCTGATTGACCCGGATACAGCGGAGGTTACTCCCATACCGGTGAAAGAAAGGAAGAAAGAAAAAAAACCTTTCCGCTTGTCTTTTCTCTGATTTAGATCTGCTTAGAGTAGGAGGTTCGCTTTCATGGTTCAACATGAACCGTTCCACGGTTCACCTGTAGACAGACTTTCTCCCTGGCGGAAGTGATGCCTTTTTCAGCGTTATTTGATGTGATACAGGTTGGAGGATTTTCCGCCGTTTTCGCGCCACCTCGGCTCTTTGCAGAGATGGCCGCTTTTTTCAAGGTCGGAAATTGCCCGCTTGACCGTGCTTTTGGACAGCTTCAGTTCCCGTGCGATGGTACCGATCGCCGGGTAGCATTTGCCGTCCTTATCGGCTCGGTCGCGCAGGTACATATACACGGCAACCGCGCGGTGAGGAAGCTCAGAAGCGTAAAGGGATGTAAAATACCCCATGATATATCACTCCTATTCAATGCGAACGGGATCTTTTCTTCGCGGAAAATTGCGTATCTCCTGCGCAGGCGCATGCTCGATCCCACCGTGTGTACTGGGTTCACCTTCAGCTATGTCCGGGTCAACCGTATAAGCCGCATTCCTGCGGATGAGTTCTTCCTCCAGCTCGAACCGGTCGGCGTACTCCACCTTCCGGGCCGACTTTTCCTCAACCTCATAAGGTTTGCCGAAGGTGATACCCCAATCCTTAAACAGCTTGAGCCGGGTGCGCATTGGATAAGCGCCGGTTTTCGTCACAACGAATCTGCCCTTGGGCATGGATTTGAGTTCGTCCGGCGAAAGGAGCGGACGCTCGATCATTTCGAGGTTCTGCGAGCCGTCGCTTTTGCCTCGATTAACGGTCCCGCTCATCACCGTTCGGGTTCCCAGCGATTTGGACAGGGTTTCCGCCGACTCGCTGTTGGGCGCGAAACCTCCGAAAATCGTGTCCTGGCAGTTATCCACGATGATGGCGGCGCCTTCTTTTCCGTAATTTTTCTCCAACTGAGCAAGGCTCTGGATGATGGCTGTTATAGACACCCGCCGGGAGCGACTGGATGAGAACATCATCTCGGCTGACTCTATTTTTGGAATGGTCCCTATCTCATCAAGGTACATCATGACACGGTTGGGCAGCTTGCCGCCGTGCTCATCAGCTACGGCAAGAATTTCCCGGTAGAGCTGCTGGACAATCAGGCTGATAATGAAGTATTTGGTGGAATCCTCTTCAGGCATCACCAAAAATATCGCGGACTTGGTATTACAGAACTTCTCCGCGTCGATCGCAGTGTCAAAACACAGAACCTGCTCCAGTTCGGAATCCAGGAATGCGTTGAGCCTGGAAAGCGCCGTGGAAAGGACGCTCTGCATCGCCATATCCGCGCTGTTGAGCGCCGCGCCCGCGAACCATTTTGTCTTGTGGTCGTCCGGAAGATGCGCCATCAGCAACTGGAACAGAGTCCTGCCCTTCACGCCGCTCGGTGCGAGCAGGTCCTGAATCAGTTTGAAGACGGAGACGATATGACGCTTCTCCGGAGGGCAGAATTCCGCGAGCAGAAGGATGACCGAGGTCAGCAGACCTTCCGCCGCGTCGTAAAAGAAGGCGTTCTGGCCGGCCGTAGCGATATCGAAACCTCCCGACCCGATGATGGTCTTCGCCGTAATCTTAGCATACTTTTCGGCCTTTGCCTTATATGCCAGATTTGCATAGTCCCGCAGATAGGCGTCCATGTACCGGTTGACCAGATGATTCAGGTTGAACCCGTCGCTCCGGGTCGGGTTGCGCAGATCAATTACGGCCACGTCGTAACCGTAACACTCTTTTGCGATCCCCCCATAATTGCGATACAGATCTCCCTTGGTATCGGTCGTAAGAAAGCTCATGCCGGCCGCACATGCGTATTCGAGGTTGGGATATAAAAAATTTGCGGTTTTCCCGACGCCGGCCGCACCGATCATGAGGCAGTGGATATCGTCGTCATCAATCAGCGCGTAGCCGTGGGGAGCCGTCCGGTCAAACAGCGGCGCTTTATGCCAGCCGATAATCAGGCCCTGTGCGGAGGGAAGGTTTTTGCCCTGCCGCCAGAGTTCCGGCTCAAAAGGGACTTCCGAATAGGTGTGCTTGATTTCGGATTTGGTCGCCCAACGGGCCGTACCGTGCTGGCCGTCGCCCACCGTCCGGGATTTGATTCCGTTGAGGGTATAATAATGCGCCAGCAGGGACAGAAGCCCGATGACGGCGAACATCAGAAATCCGGCGATCAGCAGTGTGACAACCGGAGATATTTGCATAGAAAGACCTCCCTTACATGCTCATTCTAAAATTTGGCGCCGCTTCCTCCGGCGCCTGGAGCGGCTGGGACAGTTCCAGCCGGACAAAAAGCTGCGCCTTCACGCAGTCAAGCGCGAGGCGCCTGTAATCCGAAACCAATGCCAGCCGCTCCTGCAGCGTGCGGATGCCGGGTGCGAATAACTGCCGGTCTATATTCACCGCATCCTCGCGAATATCTTCCGCTTTGGTTCGCATCCAGCCCCGGTCCAGGTGGGGCCTGTAGCTGTCCCGCAGGTTTCCGACCAGCTGCCCGAGCGTTTCCGGTCGTTCCATTTGCCGAAGCTCCCGCTGAGCGGCCAGCAACGCGCCCGCCGCCATCTTCTGCAGACAGGCTCCCACGATTTCCGGATTCGCGGCAGCGAGCTTTTCGGAATCGACCAGCGGCGTCAGCCTCCGGTGATATTCCCGAATGACAGCGTTCGGATCCGGAACGGCCGACAGGGTTTCGCACGCGGAGAACAGATTCTCGCAGATCTCCGGCAGCAGGACGAGCTTCGGATGCTCCCCGGCAGGGATGGGGGTAATGCCGTGTTTTGCCTTGATATCCTCGTTCCAGTCCTTGTACCGGGATTGCAAAACAGGAATGTCCATATAAGCGGGGGCGTAATAATCGTGTTCCGCAAGGATGTCCTTCAGTCTGCCGGTGGCCTCAATCCCGGCCTCGTCGTGATCAAGGCACAGCACAATCTTTTTCAGGTTCGAATGGCTTTTCAGCTGTTGCAGCATCGCGTGCTCAGACACACCGTCCAGCGTGACATAGCTGTGTTTTTGCCAGTCCTTCAGGTGAAGGGAAATAAAAGAGAGCATATCGATCGGCGCTTCGAACACATAAAGGGTGTCGTCCTCGCCAATGTAGTGAAAGCTGTATTTCGGATCGCTTCCCTCGACATTACCCTTGTAAGGCTCGCCCTTGGTATAGGTGCCGCGCTTGTGCGCATGCCGGGCGGCACCATCCTCATCCAGACCAACGAATACGGCGTTATGGTATTCTTTGTCCTCGTAGATCAGGTGTTCGCGCGCGAAATACGACAGCACGCTCGGGTCGATGAACCGCTGTTTGAGAAGATAGGCAAACACCCGGCGCATGTCCGGATTGGCCTCCGGAAGCGCGAAGTTCTTTTTGGGCGGCGGCGCGCTTTTCGCGGTCTGGTTCCATTCCAGGCCGCCTTCGCCTCCGAGCAGAAAGGTGACCGCTCCGGGGAAATCCATGTCGTAAAACCGTTGGACGAAGTCAATCGCGTGGCCTCCTTCCTTGCGGGAATGCCGAAACCACTCGCTGCCGCGGATCGTCACGCTGTCGTGCCGTTTCCAACGCCACTCATGCCCGGAGCGGACGAGCTGCTCGCCCTGCCTCTGCAAAAAATCCACCAGGTCAACCGAGTTGGCCCTTTGCTTTTCTTCCTCTGTGAACGGGATATAGGACATGAAGGATCCTTCCTTTCAGCGTTTGCGTTTCCCGCACCGGCGAAAAAAGGCCGTCCGCTGATGTACGGACGGCTTTTCCGGCACCATATTGATTTTGGCGGGCGGGATCTCTTTTGCCTGTGGATAATGCTTTTGCATCAGGTGTGCATCTCCTTTTAATAGGTTTGTTCGGGCGCCCGCTCGTCGGGCGCATGGCCCATTGCCATCTTCTTCTGTCGAAGCCGGCGGCGGAGCTTGCTGTCCGTCTCCATGGAGGGGCCTCCGTACAGTCTGCCTTGCTGCTGCCGGAAGATCCGGCTCAGATGGTGCAGGAGCCGGGTAACCGCCAGCATCGGGGACGGATCACGGAACGAGTCCAGATGATTGAGAAAAATTTGGGCGTATGGATTGCCCTGCCCGGCGGAAGCCGTCAGCCATCGGGCGGCGGCCTCGCGGTCGCGGGGAACATCCTGCCCCATCAGATAGAGCTTGCCGAGCATGTACTGGGCATATTGGTTGTTCTGTTCCGCTGCGTCTGTGAGCCACCGGAAGGCGGCATCCATATCTTTGGAAACTTCCTCTCCCAGAAGGTACAGCTTGCCGATCCGGTATTGGGCAAAGGAATTGTTCTGCAGGGCCGCCTTTGTGAGTAAATCCACCGCCCGCGGAACATCCTTTGGCACATCTTCGTCGGCCAGATACAGCTTTGCCAGCGCGTACTGCGCATACGCATTGCCGAGGCCGGCCGAGAATGTCAGCCATCTGGCTGCGACGCCCATATCCTTTGCGACAGCCGTTCCTTCGAGGCACAACTTTCCCAAGGCGTAGGCGGCATAGGGGTTCTTCTGGTTGGCCGCCGCGGTGAACAGTGCGACGGCTTTTTCCGAGTTCCGCTCCACATACAGGCCGTCCCGGTAGAGCTTTCCTAATAGATACTCTGCGGAGTCATTTCCGGCATCCGCAGCTTTGGTGAGCCAGAAGATGCCACTTTCGGGGTTCGCATAGGAGTTTTCAACCGGATTCAACGGACTTTCAACAGCCAGATAAATTTTTCCAAGCAGACATTGGGCATAGGCATTCCCGAGCTTGGCCGATTTCTCGAGGTATTGCACCGCCGCGCCGATATTCTGTTCCGTTCCGGTGCCCGTATAAAGCATTTGTCCGAGGCGGTACTGGAGCTTATCGTCGCGGCTCTGAGCCTCCAGTTGCTGAAAGCCGAGAAAGGCTTCCCGGAAGCAGGCGGCGGCCGCATCATGATTTTTTGCCGTGCCGATACCGTCGCGGTACATCTTCGCCAGTTCGTAGGACGCATATGGGAAGTGCTGCCGCGCCGCTTTGTCATAGAGAACAAACGCCGTATTGTAGTTCTGTTCCAAGCCCTGGCCACGGTAATACAGGCCGGCGAGGGAATACTGCGCGTACTTGTAATTCTCCGAGGCAGATTTCTCAAACCAGCCCGCCGCTTCTTCATAATCCTGATCGGTGCCGTTGCCAGCCGCATGCATCTTGCCGATGCGGTATTCCACATAGCGGTGGCTTTTCCCCGTTTCAATCTCATAAAAGGCTGTGAGGGCCTTTTCGTACCAGGTGAAAGAAATCCCCGCATCGGCTTCTATCCCCAGTCCGTCTGCGTACATGCGTCCGAGATCATGCATGGCGAGTGCGTTTCCAGCATCGGCTTCTTCTTGAAACAGCCGGAGCGTCTGAGCTAAATCCGGCTCCATATCGTCTTTCCCGTACAAAAATTCACGGGCCTGTTTGTAGCGGTCGCTCCATTCGATATATGGGTGGGGTGTCGCGGGCGGACTTTCAATGGGTTCCGGGCCTTCTGATGTGCTGTCCGGAAAATTCCCGTCTTCTGGGGATTCATCGTCTGGCTCATCCTCCGGCTCATACACCGGATCGGTCTGATCCGCTGCCGTTTCCGCCTGAGCCTCAATGCCCTCGTCGCCATCAAACGTGATCTGCCTTTCATTGATGCGCAGGGCTTCCTCGATCACGATGTTCTTGATGTGCTTGAATTCCTTCTGTTGGGAAAGCGGAAGCGGGCCGGGCAGCTTGTCGGCGTAAGTGTGCAGAACCTCGTTTTGTAGTTCGTACCATGCCTGGTAGGCTTCCGCCACCCGCGCGTCCTTTGACAGCTCATCCACGATCTGATCGACGATGGTCTTGAGCTCGGCCTTGAGGTAACCGTACTGTTTTCTGCCCGAGGTGTATTTCAGGCGTTCGACAAGCCGGGAGATCAGATCTTCAATAACCTTGTTTTCGTAGACACCGGATTCCATCTGCCCGATGATTTCGGAAAGCGCGGCACGGCTCTGTTCGGCGAGCTCGTTGCGGCGTGCGGTCTGCTCCGGATAGATCTGCATCAGGTCCTGCTGGAAGATTTCATGCGCCAGCGTACTCCGCATTTTGTTGATGGCGGGTTTGGTAACGTAACCCTCACGGGGATCGATGGAATAGACGATCATGTGGCAGTGTGGATGATGGCCCTCATCGTGAAAAGCCGCGTACCAGCGCAGGTTTTCCGGGGAGATCTTCATCTGCTCGGAGAACAGGTTGCGCTGTTTGCGCAGAAGCGCCATCCACGCCGCGGCATGGTCATACCCGAGCCGGGCGGCGTCCTCCCGCCGCAGGCTGATAATCGGCGTCCAGACGTTTCCCGTGTGATGGGAGACTTCCTCCGCCACTTCGGACAATACTGGTGGCGCCCCGGCATCTGAAAACAGGCCGTGCGTGCCGGATTTCTCCACATGAGGGCGGGTGGCGATATATTGCACGTACACGTCCTTGTGCCCGAGCTGATCCAGATTTTGTTCCAACGCCGCCGTGATGAATTCCGAGGCGTTCTCAATGGTAGACCGCTTCTGGAAGTCCTCATATTCGAACAGGTCCGCGGTATCGGGAAACTGAGCCAACAGATCACCGATGAGCCGCTGCTGTTTTGCCGTGGAGGGCAGGGCGCGGATATTCGCCGGAAGCTTCTCCACGCCCTCGCGCGTCGCCATGTATTCCACGAGGTTGGCGGCATGGGTTCCGTCCTTGAGATACCGGCACTTAAAGATGATTTTCGGCATGGCCGTTACTCACCCTTCTGGAATTTCACCACATCCTCGAAGGTGACGGAACCGACAGACCTTTTAACGTCGTTCACGCACTTGCCACGCAGCCTGCGCAACATGGCTTCGTCCACATCTACGTTTGCCGCGAGGATGTTCATCATCATGCTCATCTCGACAGCCAGTTTGAAAATAAGGCGAGCCATCCGGCTTTCCAGACTGTCCACCATTCCGGTCATGGCGGACGTGATGGCGGCGGGCAGATAGCGCACGCCGTCCTCCGCCGAAATGTAGCCGCAGTAGAAACGGACGGCCTTTTCGATGAACTCGCTCTGGCTCTGGCAGTTGTCCTGTTTGTACCATTTCTCGATCAGAGTGCGTGTTTCCGGGTACATCCACAGCGGGAATTTCTTCTTGTTTACTCTTTCTTCCGGCATTGTTTTCCTCCATTCTGTTTTATACAAAAAGGGCCATGACTCCTGTCATGACCCCTCTGTAAAGGCGTAAAGATGCGGGTTTACGGTTGTTTTTTCAGCCGCCGACCCCGGAACCGACCCCAGGGGCCGAAATCCGACCCCGGAGCAAATCGTTCCCCGACCCGCATTGCGGGGCGGTGTGAGCCGCAGCGGGGACGCACCGCGACCCCGCTGCTTTAACCCGCATCGTTTTCGACCCCATGGTTCACTCCCCGAAAGCGGAGCGTTTGGCTGTGCAGATTTCCGCACAAAGCCCCAGCACCGGGCCTTACCGTCTCACGGTGCAGCTGTGTGACCTCTGCGGAGAAAGTGCGACACGGGGCCACACGGGCGGCGACATGGGCGAGGAGCAGGCTTTTCTGTTTTCAAACCAACGTCTACGGCCTTTGATCCTATGTCGACACTTTACATTCGTATCTCGGGCGCCTGGGTCGGCTGGCTCAGGGAGGGATCATCTGTCAGCAGGTTCCAGCTTCGGTCAGCCGGATGGTAATGGCAACTTTCGACAGTCTGGCCCCTCAATTCCTCCCAAGTGACCGGGATTTCCGTATTGGTCCTGCAACTGACAGAGCTTGAAGGGTACAAGGCCAGACACCTGACAGGGTGCATACAGAAGTTGAGCAGGCGCGAATTGTTGCTCCAAACACCCAACAAGGCGTATGAGCGGAGTTATGGGTCATCCATCGCGTGGAGCAGGCTGTC
>ENA-UOOI01003775-UOOI01003775.1-fermentation-metagenome-genome-assembly--contig:-NODE-3775-length-10891-cov-4.910114_pt1 | contig 10891 bp, 10 predicted proteins | sample MGYA00245779_ERZ724027 | MGnify/ENA primary metagenome ERZ724027 (study PRJEB28704, sample SAMN03018318) | fermentation metagenome | biome: anthropogenic terrestrial biome; feature: soil; material...
AATATTAAAGTTCATCTCTATGACATCAGAAATGATTTCTTTGGTGAGAATATTACCGTATCCGGGTTGATTACAGGACAGGATTTGATGACACAGCTGCAGAGGAAAAAGCTGGGAGAAGTATTACTGATCCCTTGCAATATGCTTAAAACAGATGAAGATATTTTTTTGGACGACTTTACTGTCAGAGAGGTGGAGAGCGCTTTACAAGTTCCGGTGGATATTGTAAAATCAAGCGGTCAGGATTTGATAGATGCAATCTTAGGAGAAAATTAAAAGTGTGTATTAGGAAGAAGTTTAAAAGTATGTATTAGGAAGAAGTATGTGAATAGAAAGGCAGCAGACAAATATGAGTAAACCAGTAGTAGCGATTGTAGGAAGGCCGAATGTCGGAAAGTCTACATTATTTAATGCCCTGGCAGGTGAGATGATTTCTATCGTAAAGGATACCCCAGGCATTACAAGGGACAGGATTTATGCGGATGTAAACTGGCTGGATAAGAATTTTACGCTGATTGATACTGGCGGAATAGAGCCTGACAGCAAGGATGTTATTCTTTCCCAGATGAGAGACCAGGCACAGATTGCCATTGATACGGCGGATGTAATTCTTTTTATTACAGATGTAAAACAAGGGCTTGTGGATTCGGATTCTAAGGTGGCAGATATGCTGCGCCGATCTAAAAAGCCGGTTGTTCTTGTGGTAAATAAAGTGGATAATTTTGATAAATTTATGCCGGATGTATATGAATTTTATAATCTTGGAATCGGCGACCCGGTTCCTATTTCGGCAGCCTCCAGGCTTGGGCTCGGAGATATGCTGGATGTAGTGACGGAGCATTTCCCGGAGGGGGCCGGTGAAGAGGGAGAGGATGACAGACCCCGGATCGCGATTGTGGGAAAACCAAATGTGGGGAAATCTTCCATTGTCAATAAATTATTGGGCGAGAACCGCGTGATTGTATCCGATGTGGCGGGGACAACCAGAGATGCCATCGATACAGAGATTGTACACGATGGAAAGGAATATATTTTCATTGACACGGCCGGACTGCGCAGGAAAAGCAGGATTAAAGAAGAGCTGGAGCGTTACAGTATTATCAGAACCGTGGCGGCGGTGGAGCGTGCAGATGTGGTTCTGCTGATTATTGATGCCGTGGAGGGTGTGACGGAGCAGGATGCAAAGATTGCCGGAATCGCGCATGAACGGGGCAAAGGTATTCTGATTGTTGTAAATAAGTGGGATGCCATCGAGAAGCATGACAAAACTATGAAGGAATATGAAAATAAGATTCGTCAGGTTTTGTCTTATCTGTCTTATGCGGAGATTTTGTTTGTGTCAGCCTTTACAGGACAGCGGCTGTCTAAGCTTTATGAGAGGATTGATATAATCATTGAGAATCAGACCCTGCGTGTGGCCACTGGCGTGCTTAATGAGATTATGTCGGAAGCCGTTGCCATGCAGCAGCCTCCCTCTGATAAAGGAAAACGACTGAAATTGTACTATATTACGCAGGTGTCTGTAAAACCGCCTACTTTTGTTATTTTTGTAAATGATAAGACGCTGATGCATTTTTCTTATACCAGGTATTTGGAAAATAAAATTCGGGAGGCCTTTGGCTTTCGAGGGACCTCATTGAAGTTTTTCATCAGGGAAAGAAAGGAAAAGGAGCAATAAGTTATGGAACGGGTTATTTGTCTTCTGATAGGGTATGCCTGTGGACTTCTGCAGACAGGATATCTTGTGGGGAAGCTAAATCATACTGATATCAGAAAATCAGGGAGCGGAAATGCAGGCTCCACCAATGCAGTGCGTGTGTTGGGGTGGAAAGCCGGGATTTTGACATTTGCGGGGGATGTGTTAAAATGTGTAGCAGCAATTTTCATCGTGCGTTACTTATATAAAGAAAGTAGTTTTCTGCCATTGCTATGTATGTATGCAGGCATAGGCACCACTCTGGGGCATAACTTCCCGTTTTATCTTCATTTCAATGGCGGAAAGGGAATCGCTGTGCTGGCCGGGCTCGTATTATCTTTCAACCCGTTGATGGTGCCCATTCCACTGACGGCGTTTTTGATAGCGGCAATTTTTACAAGGTATGTATCACTGGGATCTTTGCTGGCCTCTTCTACATTTTTTCTGGAGGTGCTTGTGTTCGGGGCACTGGGGAAATTTAACATGACCGCCCCTTATCGGTATGAGCTTTACATAGTAGTTTTATTACTTACTATTCTGGCATGGTTCAGACATAAAGAAAACATCAAACGTCTTCTTGCAGGTACGGAAAATAAATTTGGTTCAGGCGGCAAAAAAACGGCCGAGTAAAAGAAAAGGGAGGAGCATTATGGCAAATGTAGGTGTGTTGGGAGCTGGGAGTTGGGGAACAGCGCTGTCTCTCTTACTTCACGACAACGGGCATCAGGTTACGGTCTGGTCTATCAGCGAGGAAGAGGTAAAGATGCTCTCTGAAAAAAGAGAGTACGAGGCAAAGCTGCCCGGAGTAAAGCTGCCCCGGGAGTTGGTTTTCACAAGTAATCTGGAGGAGGCGCTTACGGGCAGAGACTTTCTTGTGTTGGCAGTGCCGTCTCCATTTACGAGAGAGACCGCAAGGAAGATGAGCCCTTATATAAAGGAAGGGCAGATTATTGTAGATGTTGCAAAAGGTATTGAGGAGACGACTCTGATGACCCTCTCTCAGCAGATAGAGCAGGAGATACCCCAGGCAGATGTGGCAGTCCTGTCAGGTCCAAGCCATGCGGAGGAAGTGGGGAGAGGGTTGCCTACCACCTGTGTCATTGGGGCGAAAACGGAGAAAACGGCAAAATACCTGCAGTCCATGTTCATTAGTCGTGTGTTCCGCGTTTATATAAGCCATGATATACTGGGGATAGAGCTGGGCGGCTCTCTGAAGAATGTAATCGCACTGGCGGCCGGGATTGCAGATGGGATGGGTTACGGAGATAACACAAAAGCGGCATTGATTACAAGAGGAATTGCAGAGATAGCAAGGCTTGGAGTTAAGATGGGCGGCAAAATCGAAACATTTACCGGACTTTCTGGAATTGGAGATTTAATTGTCACCTGCGCCAGCGTACACAGTCGGAACAGAAAGGCCGGTTATCTTATGGGGCAGGGAAAAACCATGGAGGAAGCCATGAAAGAGGTGAACATGGTGGTGGAAGGCGTTTATTCCGCAAAAGCTGCCGCAAAACTGGCGGAGAAATATCAGGTTTCCATGCCTATTGTAGAACAGGTCAATAAAGTCCTGTTTGAAGGGAAAAATCCAGCAGAGGCAGTAGATGAACTGATGCTCCGCGAAGTGAAGAGTGAACACTAGGAATAAACCCTCTTTTTTGTGCATACATTGGTATAAGCAGAACAAGGGGGTATTTCTATGGATTCATTTCAATTATACAAGGATATGAAGGCGAGAACAAACGGAGAAATTTATATTGGAGTGGTGGGACCAGTTCGGACAGGCAAGTCAACTTTTATTAAGAGATTTATGGATTTGCTTGTACTTCCCAATATGACAGATGAACATGCAAAAACAAGAACAAAGGATGAATTGCCACAGTCTGCATCCGGCACAACCATTATGACGACAGAGCCTAAATTTGTTCCCAAAGAGGCAGCTTCTATAAAATTATCGGATGATCTGGAGGTAAAGGTACGACTGATTGACTGTGTGGGTTATATGGTCGAGGGAGCTTCTGGTCACATTGAAAATGATATGGAGCGCCAGGTAAAGACACCCTGGTTTGAGTATGAAATTCCATTTACGAAGGCAGCAGCTATAGGAACTCAAAAAGTAATACATGACCATGCAACAATCGGTATTGTGGTCACTACAGACGGAAGCATTGGAGATCTGCCGAGAGAAAATTTCATACCGGCGGAGGAAAAGACAGTTAAAGAGCTGCAGTCTATTGGTAAACCTTTTATCATTCTTTTGAATACTCAGAAGCCGCACGGAGATGAAGCAAAAGCACTGCAGGAGGAAATGGAAGAAAAATATGGAGTTTCCGTATTGCCGGTGAATTGTGAACAGCTAAGAACAGAGGATATTCACAATATTATGGCTCAGGTGCTGTATGAATTTCCTATCTCTGAAGTGGAATTTTATATTCCTAAATGGGTAGAAATGTTGTCAAGAGGTCATCGGATCAAGGAGGATCTGCTGCAGAACGTAAAGATGATTATGGAGGGAATGAAGGACATACGCAGCACCGCCAACAGGACGCCTCAGACAGAAAGCCCTTACATAGAAAAAGCTGGTATAGAAAAAATCGAAATGGATACCGGAAAGGTAAAAATCAAAATCGATCTTGCAGGGCAGTATTACTATGAGGTACTCAGTGAATTGACGGGCACAGACATTAAGGGAGAGTACGAATTAATTTCTGCCATGAAAGAACTGGCAGCTATGAAGGAAGAATATGCGCAAATAAAAGATGCTTTTGCCGATGTGAAGATGAAAGGCTATGGCATGGTGAGCCCCAAAAAAGAGGAAATTGCACTGGATGACCCACAGATTATCAAGCAGGGCAACAAATATGGAGTGAAAATCCACTCCGAGGCGCCTTCTATTCATATGATACGGGCAAATATCGAAACAGAGATTGCACCTATTGTAGGAAATGAAAAACAGGCTCAGGATCTGGTAGATTACTTAAAAGCTGAGAGTGAAACTCCCGAAGGAGTGTGGGGAACAAATATATTCGGCAAGTCTGTCGAGGATCTGGTGATGGATGGAATGCGCAATAAACTGACAATGATCAATGATGAAAGCCAGGTAAAACTTCAGGACACCATGCAAAAGGTAGTAAATGACAGCAACGGAGGACTGGTTTGTATTATTATTTAGAGGGAGCAGCTCTGCTCTCTCTTATTTTGGTATGACTCGGTATATTTTAAACCCATAAAATCACCCCTTGATTTTTAATACATTCTTGTTTATTGAAACAATGAGAATCCCTAAGTAAATTTTAGAAGTATTTTGACAATGAGAGAAGTTTTTTAGGGGTACTAATATTTGAAAAGATATGATACAATTTTCATAGTATACTACTGATAATGTGAGGAGAACGATATGAGCAGACAATATGAAAAGCTAGTGAAGTGTTACGAATACTATCAGTCTGTAGCTGATTTTAGGCCTCGTGTAGGCTTGATTCTTGGTTCGGGACTGGGAAATTATGCGAGAAATATGAAAGTGGAGTATGAAATCCCTTATGGGGATATCCCCGGGTTTCCTGTATCTACCGTGGAAGGGCATGATGGCAGGTTTCTGCTTGGATATATCGGAGACGTTCCGGCAGTTGTAATGAAGGGGAGAGTTCACTATTATGAGGGGTACAGTATGGAAGATGTGGTGCTCCCTACCAGGTTGATGAAGATGATGGGGATTGAGACTCTGTTTCTTACAAATGCATCGGGAGGAATCAACAGAAAGTTTCAGGCAGGAGATTTCATGCTGATTACTGATCAGATATCTAATTTTGTACCCTCCCCGCTGATTGGGGAAAATGTGTCAGAGCTGGGAACGCGTTTTCCAGACATGACTCATATTTACGATGAGGAGTGGATGGAATTAGTCCGTACTGTGGCAAAAGAAGAAAACATCCCAATTCAGGAAGGGGTTTATCTGCAGACTACAGGTCCCAATTTTGAAAGTCCCGCTGAAATCAGAATGTTTGGTGTTATGGGGGCAGATGCTGTGGGAATGAGTACGGCCTGCGAGGCTATTGCTGCCCGCCATGAGGGAGTCCGTGTATGCGGAATTTCCTGTGTATCAAATATGGCCTCCGGCATCACAGAAGAAGAATTAAGTCATCTGGATGTTCAGGCCGTGGCAGATAAGAGGGGAAAAGAATTTGAGCGTCTGGTGACACGTATAATTGAAAGGATGTAATAAGATGAACATTCGAATTTATAATGTAAGAATTTTGACAATGGAGGCAGAGAAAGAAATTTTTGATGGTGAAGTGTGGGTGAAAGGAGACACCATTGCCTATGCAGGTCCTCAGGTGCCGGATACAAAGGAAACGTGGGATAAGGAAATAGACGGACAGAGAAATCTGCTGATGCCTGGATTTAAGGATGCACACACACATTCTGCGATGACATTTCTGCGCTCCCACGCAGATGATATGAAGCTGGATGAGTGGTTGAACACGAGGGTATTTCCTGCAGAAGCAAAGCTGACAGGGGAAGATATATACTGGCTGAATAAGCTGGCAATTATGGAATATCTGACAAGCGGCATCACATCTGTTTTTAATATGTATCTTGATAAACCGATGGAAGACAAAGTGGCGAAGGAGACTGGATTTCGTACAGTTATCTGCGAGAGTATCAATGATTTCGGCGGTACACTTCAGCAGGTGGAGGAGGATTATAAACGTTACAGCCAGGATCCGGACAAACTGGTATCTTATCAGCTGGGATTCCATGCGGAATATACTACAAGCAGAGAATTGATGGAAGGGCTTGCGGCACTTTCTGAAAAATATAAGATTCCGGTTTATACACATTGTTCAGAGACAAAAAAAGAAGTGGAGGACTGCCGGAGCAGGACAGGCATGACTCCTATAGCATATATGGATTCTCTGGGGCTGTTCAGGCACGGCGGCGGACTGTTCCACGGAGTTCATTTGGATGAGGCAGATTTTGATATTGTAAAAACAAGGGGCCTCTATGTCGTAACCAATCCCGCCTCAAACCTGAAACTGGCAAGCGGCATAGCTCCCATAAAAAGATATCTAGAGATGGGGATTCCTGTTGCTATTGGAACTGATGGACCGGCAAGCAACAATTGTCTGGATATGTTCCGGGAGATGTTTTTGACAACAGGTCTGCAAAAGGCAATATGTGACGATCCGGAAGCTGTTCCGGCAATGGAAGTCCTTAAGATGGCAGTAGTCAACGGAGCACATGCGATGGGGCTGCCGGAGTGTGATGTCATTGCAGAGGGAAAGAAGGCTGATATGATTTTGATAGATTTACAGCAACCTAATATGCAGCCTATTCAGAATATAGAAAAGAATCTGGTCTACAGCGGCAGCAAGCAGAATGTAAAAATGACTGTGGTGGGGGGGAAAATTCTCTACCAGGACGGGAAATACTATCTGGATTCCTCGAAGGAGGAGATATTTGCTAAGGCAAACGAATCGGCACAGCGTATTTTAGGATAGTTATCAAGAGTAAAGACAGAATATTCTGAAAACGGAGGACAAAGGGGACAGTCCCCTTTGCAGTTTTGAAGAAGAAAGGAGTACTGCAAGATGAAGGCGGGAATATTTACATTGGATACAGGTTTATATAAGGCGAAAAAGGAGAGTGCGGCTACAGCAGCGCTGAAGCGGATGCTGGAACAGGTGGGATTTGAGGTGAAGGCTGCAGGAGCTCTGCCGGAGGATAAAAAGGTGCTGTCTGTAGTGTTGGAGAGGCTGTCGGATACCGGGGCTGTGGATCTGATTTTGACCACGGGTGCTGTTGGCGTTGAAGAGAGTGACTGTGCTCCGGATGTGGTGGCGGATATTTCAGACAGGCTTTTGCCGGGGATTCCGGAGGCGGTGCGGGCTTATAATCTAAGATACAGCAAACGAGCGATCCTGGACCGCTCGGCAGCAGGTATCAGAAATAATACATTACTGGTAAATCTGCCGGGGAAAGCCAAGGCTGCAAAGGAAAGCCTGGAATTTATCCTTCCGGAATTAGTACATGTAGTGGAGATGTTGAGAAAATGATGCGTATAACTTATTTAAGTCACAGCGGATTTCTCGTCGAAGTGGAAACCGCGTATTTTTTATTCGATTTTTATAAAGGAGAGCTGCCAAAGCCAGATGCGGGTAAAAAATTTTATGTTTTTATAAGCCATGCCCATTTTGACCATTATAAGAGTGATATTTTCGAATTAAGAGAGAAAATTCCCGGAGTTCATTTTATTGTTTCAGATGATATAGAAGCAGAAGCCGGCAGGGACATTGTTTTTATGGCTCCAAATGAAGAAAAGAGCATAGACGGGTGCAAAATACGTACGCTGCGGTCGACCGACGAAGGTGTTGCCTTTCTCCTGCGATATGAGGGACATACCATTTATCATGCGGGGGATTTGAACTGGTGGCACTGGGAAGAGGAAGGCGAGGCCTACAATACGATGATGCGCCGCAATTATCAGCGTGAGATTAATAAGCTACAGGGAATGAAGATAGATGTTGCTTTCGTGCCGGTAGATCCACGTCTGGGTGAACAGTATTGCTGGGGAATTGACTGCTTCATGAAACGTACAGAAACAAAAGAAGTGTTTCCTATGCATTTTTGGGATAACTATGGAATTTTTGACAGGCTGCTTCTGGAAGATTGTACGAAAGGGTATGCAGATAAAATTCAACGGATATCCAGGGAAGGTCAGGTATTTGAGCTGGAGAACGGAGGAACAGTAAATAATGCAGGTTAAATTGTACACAGATGGAGCGGCAAGAGGAAATCCGGACGGACCGGGCGGCTATGGAGCGGTACTGGAGTATGTGGATACAAAGGGGGAACTACATATAAAAGAGCTGTCCCAGGGATACGTGAAGACAACAAATAACCGGATGGAGCTGATGGCTGTAATCGCCGGCCTGGAGGTGCTGAACCGCCCCTGCACGGTGGAGGTTTACTCGGATTCAAAATACGTGGTGGATGCATTTAACCAGCACTGGGTTGACGGTTGGCTGAAAAAAGGGTGGAAGCGCGGTAAAAATGAACCTGTGAAGAATGTGGATCTGTGGAAACGCCTTTTGACGGCAAAAGGGCGGCACAGTGTTACATTTCATTGGGTAAAAGGGCATGATGGGCATCCTCAAAATGAAAGATGTGATGAACTGGCGACCGGGGCAGCAGATGGTGATAAATTAGTAATTGATGAGGGACTGATATAGTGAATAAGGGCACACATTACATTGCTGGGCCTGATTCGGATGTATCTATAATGATGGGTTTATTGGTTTCGATAAATTTGTAATGTAAATTGTGGACAGGAACAAAAATGCATAGTATAATACATAATTGTGTTAAGCAAGACAGACAATCGCGGCTGCAAGTGCCGAAAGGCAGTAGACGAGGAAAGTCCGGGCTTCACAGGGCAGGATGCCGGATAACGTCCGGTAGAGGTGACTCTAAGGCCAGTGCAACAGAAATAAACCGCCCGGGTTTCTCCTGGGTAAGGGTGGAAAGGCAGTGTAAGAGACTACCGCCTCTCTGGTAACAGAGAGGGCACATGTAAACCCCATCCGAAGCAAGACCGAATAAAAGCTATGTGGCGGCCCGTCACGCTTTAGGTAGGTCGCTTGAGCCTGGTGGTGACATCAGGCCTAGATAGATGATTGTTCAACGACATAACCCGGCTTACCGTCTTGCTTAACAATATAGATTATGAGTATGTACGCAAAAACCGCGTCAAATAGGGATAAGAAAACAGTGATGGTGCCCGTTTTTGCAGGCACCATTTTTTATAGAAAAATATCAATAGAAAGGAAGAAAATGTCATGGGAATGCGAATAAATGCAAGGCTGCCCCATGCGGCAGATTTGAAGGCAGAGTATCCTCTGTCTGACAGTATTAAGGAGTTAAAAAGAAAAAGAGATGCGGAGATTCAGAATATATTTACAGATAAATCAGATAAGTTCATCGTTCTAGTTGGTCCCTGCTCAGCAGATAATGAAGATGCAGTGTGTGAATATGTAAGTAAGCTGGCAGTGGTGAATGATAAGGTTTCAGATAAACTGATGATTATTCCCAGAATTTACACAAACAAACCCCGGACAACAGGAGAAGGGTACAAAGGAATGCTTCACCAGCCGGATCCGGATCAGGCGCCGGACCTTCTGGCCGGGCTCATTGCCATTCGAAAAATGCATATCCGCGCTATTAAAGAAGGGGGCATGACAACAGCCGATGAGATGCTGTACCCGGAAAACAGAAGTTACCTGGATGACCTTTTGTCTTATGAAGCAGTTGGAGCCCGGTCTGTGGAGAATCAGCAGCATCGGCTGACAGCCAGTGGAATGGATATTCCGGTGGGAATGAAGAACCCTACCAGCGGAGACTTTTCTGTGATGCTCAATTCCGTAGTAGCTGCACAGAGTCCCCACACATTTATTTACCGTGGCCGCGATGTAACAACCGACGGAAATGAGTTTGCACATGTTATCTTAAGGGGTGGTGTAGATAAATACGGTACATGCATACCAAATTATCATTACGAAGATTTGGTGAGACTTCTAGATATGTATAACAAGAGAGATTTAAAGAATCCGGCGGCACTGATAGATGCCAACCATTCCAATTCAAATAAACAGTATAAGGAGCAGATACGTATTGTCAGTGAAGTACTGCACAGCCGCAATTACAATCCAGAGTTGAAAAGGCTGATTAAAGGGGTTATGATAGAAAGCTACCTGGTTGAGGGATGCCAGGGCATCGGCAGTAATATGATATATGGAAAATCAATTACTGACCCTTGCCTGGGCTGGGAGGATACGGAGCAGTTGATTTATAAAATAGCGGAAAATTGTTAGCATGCTATGTGGAATCTGGCGGAGTATGAGGTAAAATATGGGTGTGTCCAGGAGAGCAAGCTCGATTCCGCTTTGCTTCATCTCGCTTCGGCGGCCTCGCCGAATAGAAGTCCCCACGATTAGCCCTTAGCAAGCAAGCTTGCACAGGCTAATCGTGGGGACTTCTGCTCTCCTTAGTTGGCAGAATATTCTGAAAACGGAGTGCAAAAGGGTCAGACCCCTTTTATGAATATTTTTCTTCGCAGTATTTGCAGCGGTAGGTTTCGTTTTTTTCGTCGGTTAGTACGAATATTTGATCAAGGCCCTGCTCGATGGAGGTGATGCA
>ENA-UOOI01003776-UOOI01003776.1-fermentation-metagenome-genome-assembly--contig:-NODE-3776-length-10889-cov-31.949972_pt1 | contig 10889 bp, 8 predicted proteins | sample MGYA00245779_ERZ724027 | MGnify/ENA primary metagenome ERZ724027 (study PRJEB28704, sample SAMN03018318) | fermentation metagenome | biome: anthropogenic terrestrial biome; feature: soil; material...
TGCTCAAAAATCAACAATTTTGTTAAACAGAGTCAAAGTTATTTTGCAGTATTCCCCTTTTCATAAAAAACTTTTGCTTATATGATACATAATAAAGATTGTTGTCCATATATCGGCGCTTTTTAATATAGCTTTACAGTTTAAGAGACAAAATGGTAAAATATCTATAGCTATAATCAGTCCATTGTAAAACTAAATTTATACTTGACATAAAATGGACTGATTTCTATGATCATTTCTTCTGCACTATAATATTGATTTTTTGAGCAATCCAATAAGCAGGATGCTCAAAATCAACATTATGCTTTAACAGAGCATAGTTTTATTATGGACGATCTATATAACGGGATATTGGTGCGATAGTATAAAATGAGGAGGATAAATGTATGGATATACTGGTCTGTATAAAGCAGGTGCCGGGCACGACAAGGGTCGAGATCGACGAAAAAACCGGCGTGCTGAAAAGAAGCGGCGTTGACTCCAAGATGAACCCTTATGATCTATATGCACTTGAAACCGGACTTAGGATAAAAGCAAAAATGAAAGGAAAGATTTCCGTAATCAGCATGGGACCGCCCCAGGCTGTTGAAGTTATAAAGGAAGCCTACTGTATGGGTGTGGATGAGGGCGTTTTATTATCGGATAAAAGGTTTGCAGGCGCAGATACTTTATCTACAGCTTATGCGATATCCCAGGGAATAAAAAAGATGGGAAAGTTCGACCTTATAATATGCGGAAAACAAACAACTGATGGAGATACTGCCCAGGTAGGCCCCGAAGTTGCGGAAAGCCTTGATATACCGAATGCGGCGAATGTAAGAAAAATAACCGAAATAGATGACAATTCCATAACCGTGGAAATGGATATGGGTGAAGTAGTACAAATATCGAAGATAGAGTTTCCCTGCCTGATAACTGTGGACAAAGATATATTCCAGCCGAGATTGCCTTCCTATAGGAAAAAGATAGCTACCCGAAATAAAGAGGTCAAATTATATTCATTAAAGGATTTTGAAGATAAAGACGAAAAAAAATACGGCTTATCAGGATCACCAACTCAGGTCGAGAGAATATTTCCGCCTGCAGTCAATACAAACAAAGAGATATGGAAAGGGAGCGATCTTGAACTCTCGGACAGACTGTATAAAGAACTTAAAAAACTAAAGTTCGTATAGGAGGGATAATATGGGAAGACTAGTTGTCAATCAAGATAAGATAGATGATCTGGATAAGCTGATCAAATTATGTCCTTTCGGAGCTATGGAAAATGTAAATGGCAAACTTGAGATCAACTCAGGCTGCAAGATGTGCAGGCTGTGCGTAAAAAAAGGGCCTGAAGGCGCCGTGGTATATGTAGATGATGAAACAGCGGCCATAGACAAAAGCAAATGGAAAGGCGTCGCAGTATATGTGGATCATGTCGAAGGGCAAATACATCCCGTAACTTTTGAACTGATTGGAAAGGCAAAGGAGCTTGCTTCAAAGATAAATCAGCCTACCTTTGCGGTATTTGCAGGAAGCGGCATAAAAGACAAGGCAAGCGAACTTCTCCATTACGGAGTGGATGAAGTTTTTGTATATGATTATAAGCCTCTAAGGCATTTCAGGATTGAACCGTATTCATATGTATTGGAGGATTTTATAAATAAAGCAAAGCCTTCGATCATGCTGATTGGAGCCACCACAATAGGAAGATCGCTGGCGCCGAGGGTGGCTGCAAGATTCAAGACAGGCCTTACGGCCGACTGCACAGTGCTCGATGTAAAGGAAAACACGGATTTGATACAGATAAGGCCGGCATTTGGCGGAAATATAATGGCGCAGATAATAAATCCAAACCACCGTCCTCAACTTGCCACTGTGAGGTATAAGGTCATGTCGGCTCCCAAAAGGTCGGACGAGGCACATGGAAATATAACATATTGCAGAATCGATGAAGACAAGCTGATATCCAAAATCGAAGTACTGGATGTAACTCAAAAGGAAAGTGAAGTCAATATATCTGATGCCGAAGTCATCGTGGCTGCCGGACGGGGGCTTAAGAGCCAGGCTGATATGAAAATGATAGAGCATCTTGCAGCGCTCCTGAAAGCCCAAGTCGCATCTACCAGGCCTTTAGTTGAGGCCGGATGGGTCGACGCGAGAAGGCAGATAGGTTTAAGCGGAAGAACCGTAAAGCCGAAGCTCATAATCTGCTGCGGCATATCGGGCTCGGTACAGTTCGCCGCAGGCATGAACAACTCTGATTTCATAATAGCGATCAATACCGATGAAAAAGCTTCCATATTCAATATAGCCAATATTGGAATCGTGGGCGATATGTATAAAATAATTCCAAGACTGATAGATTCCATAAAGTCGGGAAAGGGGGTCAATTTATGATGCACTATAAAAAGCTTGGGATGAGCGATATAGATTATATAGAATCGATATGCCCTAAAAGGGTGCATTTTGGCGATGACATAAACGAGGATTATTGCCATGATGAGCTTGGAGGAGTCATGAGCAGGCCTGAGGCAATAGTCGAGGTCATGTCGTCTGAGGAAGTATCCCAAATTATGAAATATGCATATGAAAACAACATCCCTGTTGTTGCAAGGGGCTCGGGAACAGGACTTGTGGGAGGTTCGGTTGCAGTCTGCGGAGGCATCATGATAAACCTATCCAAGATGAACAGGATACTTGAGCTCGATGAAGAAAACTTGACATTGACTGTTGAGCCCGGGGTCCTTCTTATGGAAATTGCAAAGTTTGTAGAGAGCCATGATTTGTTCTATCCGCCCGATCCCGGCGAAAAGTCGGCTACTATCGGAGGAAACATAAATACCAATGCCGGGGGCATGAGAGCCGTAAAATACGGAGTCACAAGGGATTATATAAGGGGCCTTGAGGTGGTGCTCCCAAACGGCCGGATAATAACGGCCGGGGGCAAGGTGGTAAAGAACAGTTCAGGATACAGCATAAAAGATTTCATATGCGGTTCAGAGGGTACTCTTGGGATTGTCACAAAGGCCATATTAAAGCTTATTCCGCTTCCTAAAAAATCCATAAGTCTCTTGATACCTTTCCCAGACCTTGATACTGCAATCGAGGCTGTTCCTAAAATAATAAAATCCAAGACCACACCGACAGCAGTAGAATTCATGGAGAGGGAAGTCATATTATCTGCCGAGGAATTTTTGGGGAAGAAGTTTCCTGACAATTCAGCCGATGCTTACCTCCTTTTGACATATGACGGCAATTCAACTGAAGAGATCGAGAGGTCATACGACAGCACGGCAAGGATATGTTTGGAATCGGGAGCAATCGATATATTCATTGCAGATACTGATGAGAGAAAGGATTCAATATGGTCGGCAAGAGGGGCATTCCTTGAAGCGATAAAAGCCTCAACAACTCAAATGGATGAATGCGATGTCGTGGTTCCAAGAAAAAGAGTTGCCGAGTTTGTTGAATACACGAGGGAGCTTCAGGATAGTTTCAAAATAAGGATAAGGAGCTTCGGACACGCAGGCGATGGAAACATACATGTATATGTGCTCAGGGATGAACTGGATGATGAAAAGTGGCATACCAGTTTAGAGCAAATATTCGAATGCATGTACAAAAAGTGCATAGAGCTTGAAGGGATGGTATCCGGAGAGCACGGCATAGGATATGCAAAGCGCAAATACCTTTTCAACCAGATGGGTGATGAATACATTTCACTTCTTAAAGATATAAAGCTGGCATTTGATCCTAAAAATATATTGAACCCATGCAAGGTATGCCAGTAGCGATGCTTTTAGATCGCAATTTGGTTTCAATGCCGGTTCCCTGCTTTGCAATATGGATCTGGCATTGAATCTTGACAAAGGGAGTAGTGTTATGATTAAAGTTGTCATAGCTGATGATGAAATAAAGGTCTGCCAGCTGATTTCAGGTCTTATAGATTGGGAATCAGTGGGCATGGAAATAGTAGGAGTGGCTCATAACGGAATAGAAGCATTGGAGCTGATAAAAAACCTTCAGCCTGATCTGATGATTACAGATATCCGCATGCCCGGGCTTGACGGTTTGGAATTGGTCGAGCGCGGGAAACAATTGAAAAAGGATATAGAATTCATTATTATAAGCGGTTACAGCCATTTTGAATATGCTCAAAGCGCCATAAAATATGGGGTATGCGATTATCTATTAAAGCCGATCAAGAAAAGCGAGCTTTTGGATACTTTAAATAGGATACGTGAAAAATACAGGATGAGGACCGAACAATTATCCAATGAAGAACAGATGAAGATACGCATGCAAAGCGATATCGATAAACTGCGTTCTGGCTTTTTTGCAGAAAGGCTGCTCCAGACGCGGGCTAATCAGGAAAACATACAGATTGAAAGATGCAACGAGGATTATCATTTCAAATTTCAAAAGGGATATTTTCAAATCTTTATCGTAAAACTGGATTGTGAATATGGAGAGCTGTTTGAAGACGGGACCAAGGTCCTAGAGGATAAAGTAGCGCAAATACTCAAGGGATTTTTGGGCCCTGAATGCTTTGATATGGAAATATGTTTTCAGGGAAGCAGGATCTATTGCGTGCTTAATTATGATTACAAAAATAAAAAAACAGTTCGAAAGCAGCTTAAATCCGTATTGGATGAACTGGTTGTACAAAAGAGCGTATTTTACACAGTAGATTTCACGATTGGATTAGGGGCTCTGGCAGAGGACATAAACGAATTAAAATATTCTCTAAAGACTGCGGAATCGGCAATAGAGCAGAGGCTCATCGAAGGAACACAGAAATTGATTGAAAGTATGCCGGCTTTAAGCCCGTCTGAAGACGATGATCTTCTGCCTGAATTCTCAAAGAATATGGAATCTGCTCTTGAAACTTTGGATTTGAACGCTGTTGAAGCATCCATCAGTTTATTAAAGGATAAAGCCCTAAACAAATCCGGCGCTTCAGGCTGCCATATACTGCACTTAGTGATAGATGCCTGCAATATATATGCTGTGATCACCAGGAATTTTAAATTCAATATACAAAATCCTCAAAACTTCATAGAGAATTTTTCTTCACATGCAGATATGATCAGCAGCGCACCGGCTTTGTTCGAATATCTTTCAAATGTTATCTGCGGATCCGTAAAGTCTGTAATAGAAACCAAGAAGCAGGCTGATTTAAAACCCATACGCACGGCAAAGCAATACATACAGCAAAATTATATGAAACCCATAGGACTAAAAGAGGTAAGCAGTGTTGTAGGATTTAATGATTCCTATTTTAGTTCTCTGTTCAAAAAAGAAAGCGGAAAGAATTTTTTGGAATACCTTTCAGAAGTCAGGATGAGCAAGGCAAAAGAACTGCTCAAGGAAACCAATTTAAGCATTGCCGGAATTTGCGAAAAGGTAGGATACAGCGATTTGAAGCACTTTACAAAGAGCTTCAAGAAATACACCGGCCTTAAACCGAATGAATTCCGCAAATTATATTCTTAAACAGGAGCATTATTATGAAGAATAAAAACAGCAGTTATTTATCCTACCGTTTTTTGGATGCGGCTTTAGTGATATTGGCTTTTGTTATTTTGCTTATATTCATCTTGGCTTTCATATCGATCACTCTTGGCAGATATTTTTTTTTATTGGCCTTGGTTTTTTCACTTTTTTTAGCTATATTGTATTTCTGCTATAGATTTGTTTATCTGCCTTATAAGGAAACCTCCAAGGTGTTCAGGCTTTTTGCAAAGGGATATACGCTGCAGGGCATTTATGAACTCAGGTATCCTTTCAGCCCTGAAATTGAGGATGCCATAAAAAAGATAAAAGATTTTATAAATACGAATGAATTCATGAGCACCACAAAAAGGCAGGCGCAGTACCTTGCACTCCAAAATCAAATCAACCCGCATTTTTTATATAACAGCCTCGAGGGTATCCGGGGTGAAGCTATATCCGCAGGCTTGAACAATGTGGCTGAAATAACGGAAGCATTGGCTACTTTTTTCAGGTATACGATTTCAAATGTGGAGAAGCTGGTTACCGTAGAAGATGAACTGGGAAACATCGAAAACTATTATACGATACAGCAGTATCGTTTTGGGGACAGGCTGAATTTAAATATCGAGTATGACTCAGAGGACAAGGCTCAGATTTTAAGATATCGCTTGCCGAAGCTTACTCTGCAGCCGATCGTGGAGAATGCCATTTTCCATGGAATTGAAAGAAAGATGGGAAGCGGCCATGTTTTGATCAAAATTGAGACCACGCCTAAACGCCTCATAATAACGGTTTCCGATGACGGGCTTGGAATCGAGGAGGATATGCTCAAAGAACTCAATGATAAGCTGAATACGCAGTCATTCGAGTCTGTCAAACCGGACAGCGACAAAAAGACGGGGATAGGCATAATAAATGTAAACAATAGGATCAAGCTCTTGTTTGGAGAGGAATACGGAATATATATTTACAGTACGGTAAATGTGGGCACTGATGTGGAGATCACACTGCCTCTCATAACCAATGAGGGGGGAAACATAAAATGAGGGAGGAAATTTTCCGGCTTGAGAGGGTCACGCAGATAGTCGGCGGCGTAACGCTTCTGGATGATCTCAATTTGCATATTTTTAAAGGCGAGATAATGGGGCTCGTATGCATAAATGCACATGGCAAGGAAGCTTTGGTAAAGCTTTTATGCCAGAATGTCCCGATACATTACGGCCGGGTCTATTTCCAGGAAACCCTGGTAAACAATTATGAGCACAGTTCAATGAGCATGAACAAGGTCTCGGTCATAGAAAAGCAAAGCTCCCTTGTGGAGGATCTAACGGTTTCCGATAATATTTTCATAATGCGCAGGGGATTTAAAAAATATCTTATCAACCGCAAGATATTGAATGAACAGTTTGAAAAAATTGCTGAAGAGTTGGACATTGATATTGACGGCAGCCAGATGGTATCCAATCTATCATTTTTTGAAAAGTGTGTTGTGGAGCTTCTAAAGGCTGTCATCACGGATGCAAAGCTTATTGTGATCCGCGATATCAGCAACTTTATAAGTGCGACCGATATCTTTAAAATACATGATTTGATACGGCATTTTTCAAAGCTTGGCATCTCATTTTTGTACATCTGTAACCATCATGAGGAAGCCTTTAAAATTTGTGATAGGATATCTTTGATGGAAAACGGTAAGATATTGAAGATCTTAAATAAAAAGGAATTCAAAGATGAGATGATTACGCCGTATACACTTGATTTCAGCATAAAGGAATCCTCAGCAATACATAAAATAAGCCGGAATGGAATTCTAAAATTCACGGATGTATCAACGGAAAATATAAAGGATATGAGCTTTACCATAGAAAAGGGAGAATGTGTTGTTTTTTTGGATATGAACAACACTATCTTAACCGATATAGTCAGGTTGATGCTAAACGAGATAAAGCCTTTAAAGGGCAGGATCTTGCTGGACGGATTTGAGTGCACGGATAAAAGGTTCAATTTGAAAAAGAGGGTTTGCTTTATACAGGAGAATCCGATTCAAACAATGCTTTTTAAAGGCATGAGCTATATTGACAATCTATGTTTTCTGCTTGGGAAAAAATACCCCGACATATGGCTTAACAACAATATAAAAAAGAGCATCATACAGGAATACGGGCCTTTGATCGGGGAGGATATATATGCCAACGATATTACGAGGATAGCTCCCTTATCGCTGTACAATCTGATATATTACAGGGTGCATTTGTACCACCCTGACATAGTATTTTGCATGCAGCCTTTTTCAGGCGCAGATATGTATTTAAGGCACCATATAATCGAATTGATAAACCAGCTTCGCAAAAAAAAGATCACGGTTGTAATACTGTCGGTCAACCTTTCCGATACTTTGACTGTTGCAGACAGGCTTATGCTTATAGAAAGAGGACAACTTCGCAAAGAATACAGAAGCGAGGAATTTCATTTCTTTCGTGCAAACCAATAAGCGTACTTTTTTGGTACGCTTTTTTTTATGGAAAGAATATTGATTTTTGATATGCAAAACAAGGCAAGAAAACTTTTCTACTTATGCGATATAATCTCCCAAAAATACACCCTATAAAACCAAAGTATAACCCCTTATTATATAGATGCTTAAATGATATATTTATATTGTAGACAGAATTGTGCGAATTATCTACTTTTTATCTTTTGATATGGCAGCACAAATAAGTTTAGGCTGTCAGTTCCAACAGGCTCTATTTAACTCAATTCATTTCAAGAAAAGATAGGTGAATCTTATGCAGGATTATATAGTCGAGATTGAGCATCTCAATAAAAGTTTTCCAGGCGTAAAAGCGCTTGATGATGTTTCATTTAACCTAAAACCGGGTGAGGTTATGGCACTTTTAGGTGAAAACGGTGCCGGCAAATCTACACTGGTGAAAATACTGAGCGGCGTTTATACAAAAGACAGCGGCAATATAAAAATTTTCGGCCAGAGGGTGGATGATCTCAATCCTAAAAAAGCACAGGAGATGGGAGTGGCAATAATACACCAGGAATTGAACCTGTGCCCGCATCTTTCAGTGGCTGAGAATATTTTTTTGGGACGTGAAATAACGCATTCACGTATTTTATCCGATAAGGAGATGAATAAAGAGGCAAAGTCCATTCTCGATAGATTGAACATAGATATTCCGCCGGAAACAATCGTTGGGGACCTTGCGGTTTCCAAACGGCAGATGGTTGAGATTGCTAAAGCGCTTTCAATAAATGCAAAGATACTCATCATGGATGAGCCGACTTCAGCATTGACATCCAAGGAGATCAACGAGCTTTTCAAGATAATAAGGAAGCTGAAGGAAGAAGGCTGCGGCATAATATACATTTCCCATCGGTTGGAGGAACTGCAATATATAGCCGACAGGGTGACCATCATGCGTGACGGCAAATATATAACGTCCATGAATTTTTCCGATACAAACATGAAAGAGATAATCACATATATGGTGGGCCGTGAAATCAAGGAAAAGTTCCCAAGAATAAATGTGAAACGGGGCAAAAAGATACTTCAGGTCAATAATTTAAATGCAGGCAGGCTGGTTAGAAACATCAATTTTGAACTGTATGAGGGTGAAATCGTCGGAGTAGCGGGATTGATGGGAGCCGGCCGTACCGAAACCATGCGTGCGATCTTTGGAATCGACCGCAAGGATTCAGGCGAGATAATTTTAGACGGCAAACCGCTTAACATCAATAGGCCTCAGGATGCCATCAAGGCCGGAATCGTGCTTGTGCCGGAAGATAGAAAAAGAGACGGCTTGTGTACTAAATTAAGCGTTCATGACAATATTGCTCTGCCAAACCTTGATATACTTTGCGATTCAGCCGGAGTTGTGGATAAAAGAAAAGAGAGGACAATGGTTGAAAAGGCTGTAGAAGAACTCATGATAAAGCTTCCAAATTATGATGTAAATGCAGACAGCTTATCCGGAGGCAACCAGCAGAAACTTATTGTGAGCAAATGGCTTGCCAGGAATTCGCGTGTGGTGCTGTTTGATGAACCTACAAGAGGCATCGATGTTGCCGCAAAGGTTGAGATCTACAATATAATGAATGATTTGAAAAAGCGTGGGATAGGAGTTTTATTTGTTTCCTCGGAAATGCAGGAAATCGTGGGTATAAGCGATAGGATACTTGTGATGTGCGACGGCAGGATAACCGGAGAGCTTGATTATAAGGATGCAAGCCAGAGCCTTATCCTTGAATATGCCACCAAATTTGATACCAAAATCGATGATGTGGCTATCGCTTAATTGATAATACAAATAAACTTTAGGAGAGTAAAAAATGAAAAAGAGAGAAAATCAGAATTTCTTAAAAAGAATAATGGCAATCAGAGGGATGGGTCAGGTCGTAACCGTAGCTTTTGGTCTTATTGTGCTTTGTATTGTTTTTGGAATTTTAAATCCAACCTTCTTTTCAAGCCGGAATGTCGGCAATCTGCTTCGCCAGATTGCACCTATTCTTTTGATAGGCATAGGGCAGTCATATGTTCTGATTACAGGAAATATTGATCTTTCGATAGGATCCGTAGTCGGGATGAGCTGCATGATTTCCGCTACTATGATGACAAAGGGCGCCAATCCGTGGGTCGCGGTCATAATAACATATATATGCTGCATAGTTGTCGGAGCATTGAACGGGCAGCTTGTTGCAGCCTGCAAACTGCCCCCGTTTATAGCAACGCTCGGCACCATGACGATTGCAAGGGGCATTGCCCAGATCGTAAACAACAACTACAATACCGACTCCATAGGAAGTGCTGCGGAAGGTTTCAAGGACTTTTTCTACTATGGCAAGACTTTGGGCATATATAATACAATATGGATTACGATAGTGATGTGGCTGATATTTAATTTTATACTGAGCAAAACCCGTTCAGGCCGTTATGTTTATGCACTGGGCAGCAATATAGAAGCTTCGAGGCTTTCAGGCGTCAATATAATTTCAACTACGACAAAGGCGTATGTGGTAAGCTCGATATGCGCCTGCACGGTAGGGCTCGTAATCTGTGCAACAAGCGGCATGGGCACTATGGATGCCGGAAACGGCTATGAGATGTATGCTGTTGCGGCATCGGTGATAGGCGGCGTAAGCACGCTTGGCGGACAAGGCATACTGCTTGGGACAGTGATCGGTGCTTCCATCTGGGGCGTTCTTCAAAACGGGCTGCAATTTGCAGGCGCACCGGTTGCCATCCGTAACATAGTGATAGGGATAATAGTTGTAATATCGGTGCTGCTTGATGTGGTCGTAAGATCAGGCAAACCGAGGAGGAAAAGGATAAAGAGCGAGGTCGCTCAGGACAATGAAATTAAAGCATAAAGCTTTAATTATATAGTATATCCGGTTTAAAA
>ENA-UOOI01003779-UOOI01003779.1-fermentation-metagenome-genome-assembly--contig:-NODE-3779-length-10885-cov-3.927793_pt1 | contig 10885 bp, 8 predicted proteins | sample MGYA00245779_ERZ724027 | MGnify/ENA primary metagenome ERZ724027 (study PRJEB28704, sample SAMN03018318) | fermentation metagenome | biome: anthropogenic terrestrial biome; feature: soil; material...
TTCTTTGTGTTGCGGTGGTTGGTTAGTGGACTTATCTTCACTTTATTTGATTGGTCTTTTCGGCTGACAATCAAATGGCAGTGCATATTCATCTCATTATCTGACCGGTCACGGTCGAAATGGATTTTACCGTAGAACTTTATATCTTCCGCAGATAATCCTTTGTTGAAGTTTTTTGCATATTCAGGAATGAAGACCTCCCGAATATACCGTTTCATTGCTTTGGCTTGTTCCTGTTCCGTTTGCCCCATCATCTTGAGTTCTTTTTCAGAAGGGCTAACGTGCATCGCATAGAATTTTGCATCGGTTTTCAGAAGCTGACCGATATTTGAATCAATCTCTTTTATTACTTGGGCTTTATACAGATTATCATCTTTCAAATTGAAAAATCCTTCAGTGTAAATACCTTTTTGCATTCGCTCCAGATCTTCATGTTCGAGGTAATTTGCCAGCCGTCGGCAACTTCCTGCATTATTGTATATCCCGGTGGAGGGTGGTGGAAAGTCTATGTTCATAGTTATCCATGATTGATTAATTTGTGGATTTCTTCTTTCAGAGCCTCTTTTCGCTTGCTATCCATCATACCGCAGGCAGAAAGTTCCGCATACAAGACAATTAAATCGATAAGTTTCTTGTTATCTCGCTTTTGTATCTGATTTAATGCGGATAGCTGTTTGGTTTGGGTGTTGATAACCCCAGCATGTTCTCCCAATTTATCGCTTATCGTTTGCAAAATAGTTGAATGTTTATTCCGCATAAGTGTTATTTCTGATTTTATCAATTCCTCCAAAGCCTTTACTATTCCATCGAAACGGACGGCAATCGAATGACTCACCCGAATCATCGGATTTAATTCCTTTTCTTCAAAATGGCGGATAAAACGTATCAAATCGTCTTGCCGCTTATTAATTTTCGCCAGTTCCGTTTTAACCGACTCCGGTGGTTCGGATGGATTGATACAGGCTTTGTCCATATACTCGAAAGCGAGTTTCACAATCTCTCCTTTTTTCAGATTGTAACGCTTGCAAAGTTTATCTATTTTGCGATTGGTTGTATTGTCAACACCAATTGTCGTTAATGCTGTTTTATTCTTATTTCGCTCCATATTATAACTTTTTTATAAGAATTCTATTTATACAAGTGTTTATAAAACTTATTTTTAATATCTTGCTGATTAACAGCAAGTAACCCCATAATGCAAGAGGATAGAACAGGACTTGTCCAGTTCCCTCTTGCTACATTGCTCACGAACAGAGGGCCATTGAAATGAACGTTTCCGTTAAACTTGTTGAAAGCTTAAACTCGACGGCTTTCACCTTTCAAAGTGATAAAATTGAACATCACTTTGAGGCGATCGCCAATCATGCCTCCATAGAACTCTTCGGACGAAAGTGTAGCAAGTGTGAAGTTGGTCGTGCCATATGTAAGCGTTCCGATGTCGCTTCTCAAACTCAACAATTCCGATACCGGACGGATAATATTTCCGTAATTCATAACCGTTTTTGATTCCCTACCAAACTCATCAATAATCAGCGGTCGCCGTACAAAGGTCTTGACCGATTGTGAAATGATTTGTTGCTGTAATTCCACGGATTTGATAAATGTAAACAAGGGATGGCTCAGATTAAACTTCCTTACCACGTAATTATGGAGCAATGAATAGGTTTCAAGAATAAGCGTTTTACCACACCCAAATTTCCCCTGCAACATAATCCCTTTATTCAAATTGCCGGAAAAGGACGGATTGTTTGTGCCGAAATAATAGAGTTGTTCGATTATAGGCTCATTATTCTCATCGATAACAAAATTTGTACTCTGGTTCCGCTGTGACAGACAATAGTTCCCGAACCAGACGAACATATCTCGAAAATCGGAATAAGCAAGCGGCAAAAGTAGGTGATATCGCTGTTTCTTTTCTTTTTCACCGGCAACCATCTGTTGGACATCTTTCCGTATCAGGTGGTAAAACTCTTGATTAGTCGAAATCACTTTCCGAATGGACAAATCCTTTCTTTTTTCCATAAGATTCTATATTTGATTTTTTGTCTTTAGTCTTTATATTATATGGCGGGAGTTTAAGGCCAGACTTAGGTGCCAGAATCCGATACTTAGTTTTAACCCTATGTCCACCCCCAGAAACATAATCCAACAACCCAGCTTCTTTCAGTCGGTCGCGTGCGGATTTCAATACTTGCAAGGAGATATTCGCATTGGCTACCATTCGGTCGTTGGAATATTCTATCCATTCCGACCAAAAGGAACGGTTAGCCAAGTGAATCAGGTAGAAATATAAACGAGTTTCGTTTCCACTGAAGTTTTCCTGTTCGTCCACTTGCCAAAAGTTGGCTAACAAATCAAACAGATTCATCTTTTCAGGTTTTTACGCTTATAATATTCCGCCTCTGCTTCGGACTCGATTTCAGATAAGGTTTTCTTTTTGCCTTTGGCAATCCACTCCAGCAATTCGTCTTCAAAGAAGTAGAGTTTCTTGCCGTTTTTGTAACAGGGGAGTAATCGTTTACGTACGAGGGCGTACACGGTAGGCTTTGCCTTGCCGATAATCCGACAAGCTTCTTCAATTCCAATCGGGATTCGTTTCACAGGAACAGTTGGTAACTGTCCCTTTACTACTAAAGATTTGATTTCCGCCAATTCGTTTACCAGATGGGCGACTGCCTTAGGCAGGTTTTCAAAAGAAATGTCATTTGCTTCCATATCAATCGTTTTTATGATTTATGGTGCAATGAAAAAAGTGTTTTCGCTGTGTTTTCCGACACGGGATAAACACTTTGAAAACACTAAGATTAGTGGTGGTTTTTAGTTGTTATTCTAGTGAAACACTCTTAAATTCAATAATTTAAAAATACTTTGACACTCTCAATCAAGACATGTTTTTATAGGTTATTACATTTTCTCTAAATAAATATGCCCCTGACGAACCTAAATCAACCATTCGATTTAAAATCCAAATATAATCGCCTATTAGTGCTTTATCTTGTTTTATTTTTGAGATATGGTCGTAGAAAAGCCGTTTTATCATTCTTTCTGCAGAAACTGTTGTCAAAGCCAAAGAGGTAACAGAATTTGACTTGAATATTTCTGTCAGCCAACTTATGCCGTATGGTAAAAACTCTTTTCCTCCAATTGTTGAAAACACATTTATTACTGATGAAGCATTGTTTCTTCCTTTTTCAAGAAACATTTTTTTATAAAAGTCTTTTTTTCCATTCAAAACGCTCCAATTATTTTCATCGGGATTGCCTTCAAAGTCCCAGAGTAAGTATCTTATGTCTAACAGAAGCTTTTGAACTAGTGGGTGATTGCCATTGTCAGGAATTAAATTAAAAAGAACTTCCCAAAGATTCCAAAAGTTTGTCTGTTGTTGTGCATATTGCGTTTGGTCAATTTTTAAATTTCCGTTGTCGTATAGCTTTAATACAAAATAATCTAAAGTGGTCTTTACAAATTCAAGCAAGTCATTTCTGCCAAGCCTTTGATTTTGCGTAGAACTTGACAATGAATTAACCAACATGGTTAAAACGGATTTTGAAAAATCAAAATTTGCATCCAAAAATAGATTTGCAAGATATTGTTCAATATCAGAAATTGATTCGTGATGAAATTGTCGTGATTCTCTGCTTCTGTTATATGAGTAATCTTCTTCTTTGGTTAAATCGCCAAGAACAATAGGCAATATGTGATTTATGAAATTTGAAAAATCTTTATCTGCTGTATCGTAAGGAGTAATTACAAAAGCTCTTGCAAATAAATATCCTTCACTTTTTTCTAAGCTTATTTCTGAAAAGTCTAATTTTAAATTTTTATCAGATGAAATTTGTTGAACGAACTTTTCTTCCTTTTCCTGTGCTGCATTTGCGTTGTTTTCATCTTGGTATCCGTAGAAATTTGGATTGGTTTTTTTGTAATTAGAATATTTGATAAGTCCAAGCCAAACTCTTTTTGCCTCATCAGAATATTGTTTAAAAAATGTTTCTCTAACGTATTGTGTGATTTTATCAATTTCGTGATTGTCAAATGGTGCAAATAGCATATAAATCATCATTGCTATTATTCCGTCCTTATCTGCATCATCTTCTACATTTTGCATCAGTAAGTGAAAAGAAGATAAAGCAATTTCCTTTTCCATTAAGCTGACGCTCATATTAAGGCTGTAATTTCTACTAAATGTATCTTGAAGAATAGAACTTATTGCATTAGCAATTGTTTCTAAACACCAAGTCTTTTGCTCTTTTGAAATATCACTTGAAAATTCACTTAACCCAAGAATAGCAAGTGTTATCGGTTTGCTGAATAGAATGTCTAAATTTTCGGCATTAGAATAATACTTGTGGCACTCCGTCCATTTTTCAAAACTAATCGCTTCTTTTTTTTCGTATGCTTTTGAGATTAACACTGAATAAGTGGCTGCTGTGTTTTGTGCTTCAAAATCATCCTGATTAGAGGTGATAAAATCAGAAATATCCTTGTCGTATTCAGGCTGGACTAGATAACCACCAAGTTTTTCATCATAATTTCCTACTTTGTGATTCCTAATATCCATCTCTATCAAGTTCTTTTTCCAAACAATATCATTGTTATGATGCAGCGTTTTTAGTTTATCAAATATTTGATGAATTTCTTTGTTTAATCTTCTAACATTAAATTGATAGTCCAAAATAAAATCCCGAAGTCCTCTCTGATATTTTTTTCTATGTGGAAGTTGATTTGATTTCCATCGCTCTTTTTGTGCAAATGAAATATGATTATCCATTGGGGCAAGTGTTGAATGTTCTTGAAGTGCCCGGCTTAAATCCCACTCATAAAATTCTCGGACAGATAAAAGTGGCAACATTGCTTCTTCAACTTCTTCGGGATAAGCAATAGCAACGCTTGTTAAAACTCCTAATGGGGCTACATTGTTGCTGTTTTTAAGAGTATAATCAAATATAAACTTTAGGTTCTTTTTACTTACATCTGTTTTTCGTTTTGCCGTTTCCAATAGGAACTTTTCAAAACTCATTAACAAAGATTCCAATGCGTAATTGGTAACGCTTGAACCTCTGTATGCCGCCCACAATTCCCAAGCCGCCCATTGTTTTATTACTGTTCCGTCATCCAGTTCAATTTCAACTTGAGATATTTTGTGTTTGTATTCACAAGTGGCGTTTACATAAAACTCAACCGAATAATTTATGAAATCAATGATGAATTTTAATCCAATAATCGGGTGAAATATCAGCAAATTGTAAACAGGCGTTTTGTAAATTCCCGAAGGGAAAAAAGAATGTTTATCTCTGATTCCCCAGCAATTTTCATCACGCAAAGATTGTCTTGCCAAGAGTCTAATTTCATTGGGAAAATCTGTTTCTTTCGGTGGAATGTATTTCCAATTTTTCCAAGCCGATTCAACAATCAGTTCGGGTAATTCTTTTATCAAACGTTGATTTCCTATGCCCGAAAGACATTTTTCAATTATATTTTCATAGAACGAATTTAGTCTCCACGAATCCCGATTTTCTTTATTGACAAAAGCTTTTGCTACAAGTTGTTTTATTTCTTCTTTTGAAATTTCCGCTAAATCCAACAAAATTGTAACCAAATCTGTTGATTTTTTTTTAGCATTTTCTTCCTGCCAAAATTCTTTTTCATCTTCAATTTCTTTCAAGTAAATAAGAACGATTGATTTTGCTGCTTCCAATTCTACATTTTCAATTGTGCTATATTGAAGCAATAATCGATAATACCAATTTGTAAGAAAGTTGAGTACTGAAAGCTTGATTGGATCTAAGTGAGGAATATGCTTTTGAATAAAAAGCAATGCCTCTTTCCAACCTGAACCAATTGGCAAAAGCAAATTATTGTCGCTGGCTTTCTGATCGCTTTCTTTGCAGCAAGTTTTTATTATATGCAAACATCTATTGAAGAAAACAGCATTGTCAGCAAGAAGTTCTTCTTCAAAAGCAGTAAAAAATAAATTACTGTTTTCTGATTTAAAAATGGCAACCAACAATTCATCAGCCCAATATCTCTCAATCGTTTGGTCGGCAACTACTTCTTTAATAAGTTTATTTATTTTATCACTGTTGTCAATTAAATAATCTTCAACCCAAAGACGAAATGCTCGTCTAATAGCAGGTTCATTTCCTATATTATTGAATAAATCTTTTGGTGTTGGATATTCTTCAAATTTTAAAGAAACATATTTCACCAACGCCCAATCTTCTAAAATATCGTGAGTGGGAGAATACTTTCTATTGTTATTTTCCTGAAAAATAATTTCGTCATTTTCTAAACAAATTATTGCTTCAGCGTCAGATTTATCGGGCTTAGTAAAAAGTTTCATTTCTTTTGCTCTCTTTACAGCAATCTCAGTAAAAGCAGATTCTCGTTTAATCGGAAGTCCATTTTTTGTATTAGTTGAGTCCACGACCAAAGAATTCCACAGCTTATCTTTAAATTCAGTTAGTGAAACATTTGCATAATCATCATTTGATTTGTTGATTGCTAAAATTGAAAAATCAAGATATTTAGGACTTTGCAATAACTTTTTGACTTTGTTGTTTCTCAGAACACTATTTAACTGAGGAAATTTTTCAAACACAAGTTTTAACTCTGCTTCGTCAAGCGTTGGAATATTAATTATACTTGTATCGTTTTTGTCAATTCCGAATTTTAAAATGATTAGGTCAATGGCATACTTCCGTGATGACGCTATAATTTTTAGTTCAGGGTGTTCTTTAAGCAATGCCAATAATTGCTTGAAAGCACATTCAGGGTCTGCTTCCAATAACTTCTCCAAACTATCGATGAAAATAATTTTTTCAGAAATGAGAGAAATGCAAGAGAAAATGTCTTGTATTGTTTCGTTCACCCCTTGGCTTGAAAAAACATTTGCAAGTGTAGATTCGTTAAATTGGTCAGCTCTGAAAACGAACGCACTTGCATAAGGAAAATCTTTTTGAAGAATCTCTTTGATTCCAGCTGATTTGCCAACTCCAGGTTTTCCTGTTACAATTGTTAGTTGTGAGTTACTTAACGCTTCTAAGATTTTTTCTTTTACTTCTATTCTCGGCAATTGAAATTCGTTTTCACCTTTTCCAATCGAAGTTTTGATTGGTCGTAAAACCTCTTTGCTGTCTGATTTGAGTTTTTCAACGGCTTTTAAGTATGGGCTTAATTGGGCATTATCAAAATGCGTATAAAAATCTTCTTCTTTGATATTTTCAAGTGTTGCACTTCCTCCGTTTAAGTTTAATGTTGCGACATAAGAAAAAATACTATTCCAAATTTCTTTTTCGGTTGCTGTTGAAGTTTTGCTTTTACTCAGCTTAATCAGATTGAGAAAATATGTTTTGTCAATACTTCCTTCATTTAAAAAATCGTACTCCAAAACATCAACGCATTTCAAAAACTCCCAAAGTTCTTTATCTCTTAAAGAGATATTGTTATTCGCCTCTTTTAATAATTCACGAAAAACTTCTAATCGATCTTTTTTCCCTTTAATCCTATTAACTTCCGAAATGAAATCTGTTTCTGTCGCATGATTTGTAGCCCAATTAAAAAGTGATTTAAGATGATTCCTCTCATCTTTTGTTAAACCGTTTTTAACTATTATTAGCTTGTCTTTCGCCTTGTCGAAAATTGAGACATTGTTATAATCTTTCCAAAAAGCTTCTATTACTTTTTTGAAAATTTCATTGTTAGAGGTAAATGATATATCGTGTTTCACTTGTATCAATATACGATGTTGTGAGTTCGCTGATTTTGCAACAGCTAAAAGATCATCTGTCTGATACCCTCTATTTGTAACCTGAAAAGCAACTTCAGTTAATTCACTCGATGTAACACAAGGCACATTCCCACGAATAATAAGTGTGGTCAGAAATGCTGTTTGAACGAGTTGTTCAAAATTTGTTCCTCCACCTCCTTTTTGAAATACACTTCCTTTTTCCGACATAAATATATAGATTTATTGAAAGATTGTTTATATTCTAAATAGCATTGCCATAATTCTAAAAATTCACATTAATAAGATTCTGTAATATAAAAACAGTTGTTAGATAGCACCAAACTGCTCAAGGAACTCCTCTATCTTAATCACCCCTTTCAACTCATCATCCTTCAAGTGCCTTTTGATACTTTCGACCTCTGCATCCTTGAAAATATCTGGGAATACAATTTTTAGGAAGTAGGCAATATCCATCTGATTTCTTGGCTTGAAGAAGTTCCAGATATTCCAGCCGAAATGGCGGAGGTCAAGGGCGGTTAGCTCTTTGACCTTTACAGGATGCAATACATTTGTGCCCTGATTGTTGATGTATATCAGAACATTCCGGCATAGCACATCAAGGTGTTCGTCTGAAAGGTATAGCGCAAAATATTTTCGAGTATAGTTTAGGGAGATATTCTCTTTATCTTCTTGCTCTTTAGTTCTGTTTTGCAGTTGCTCATTCCGAATATCTGCCAATGAAGCAGGTTTGAATAAGCTTTTTTCAGTTTCACTTTCTTTGATGGAGATTTGCCTTTTCTCTATCTGCTTTCGGAAGTATGGAATTTTAGCTAACCCATTTCCAATCCACGGCAACATCAGGTTTTGCAGTACGACATGGATACTTAAATAAACAATAGCCTGAACGATCAATGCAACTATAAACACGATAAATGCCGTAAAGCTATCGAACCCCATTGATACCGTAAATATGCGAGCCAGCGTTGCAATCACTAATGCAATACAAGCAATCAGCGCATATAAAATAATGTATTGCAGAATGCTATTTTTCATCTCTTGTCGTTTTTATTGTTTCCAGTTGGATTGCTTGCGCTGCTTTGTTCTTCTTTGCATCGACAACTTTTGCATAAAGTTGGGTCGTTTTCACATTCGTGTGGCCAAGCATTTTGCTGACGGTGTAAATATCTGTTCCACTGCTTAATTGAAGGGTTGCGTAAGTATGGCGAAAGCAATGGAAGGTAATCCGCTTTGTAATCCCGGCTGCTTCAATCCAACGTTTCAATGGTTTAGAAATCCATGCAGGATCGGGTAGATCTTCGAAAACAAGTTGTTCCGGTTCACGAGGTTCGCCACACAAATCAAGTGCTTGTTGCGAAATGGGCATATATTCAACACCTTTTGTTTTCTGTTGTGTGAAATGCAATTGTGCTTGATCGCCATTCATGCTGATTTCTTTCCATCGTAATTTCTGAATATCACAATGTCGTAATCCGGTAAGAGCAGAAAACAATGCTGCCCGTTTAAGGACATCTCGTTCACATGGCGTTCCAGCGAGGACATTAAGTTCTTCAACCGTCAAATATTCACGTCTTGACTCCTGTTCCGGTATGCCTTTGATTTTGGCGGACAAATCAACTTGTAGATAGCCATCAACGAATGCTTGTTTGAGGGCTGCCTTGAAAATAGAAAAATAAGTTGCGGCTGTATTGTGAGAAATAATACCACTTCTATTTCCACCACAAGGCGCGGATAATAGAAATAGCTTAAACTCTTCGATAACTCGATTGTCTATCTGGGAAAATAAAAGCGTATCACCAACATATTGTTTCAAGAATTCATTAGTTCGTTGCCAATTGGTTTGTATTGATTGAGAACTGTTAGCATGGCGTTTGGCAGCTACTTTTCTGAAGTATTCTATGAAATTCTGCTGTAAACGTTCCTTCTGCTCTACCTGTGCGCTTTCGGTATCGCTGTACAAATCGGTATTATCATATTCCCGTTGCCGAAGTTTACGGACACCATCAGCATACAACATCGTTTCTTGGTCTCTCTCGCCCCGACAAATGATTATTCCGTTATCATCACGCTTGGGCTTATAGGTTTTTGTCCCGTCTGCGTCGGTGCGGGCGGTGCGCTTCTTATCCCATTCAACCGTAGTAATACAACGATTCAAATATTCACGAACACGTTGCGGAGTTTGCTTGCCGGGAACATAAACCGGATAGCTTTCAATATAAACATACCACTCTTTGCGGTCTTCCGCCTTACGAAGCCGAACAGTTACTTTTGTATTGGAGAGTTGTTTCATTTGCGTGCAAATATTTTATCGATTTGTTCTTTGGGCACATACACAAATCTACCGACCTGCCGTTTGGGAATACTATTTCTTCGAATAACATTCTCAACAGTAGAAGGCGATACCTTATATTTTTCAGAGACTTCAGTAACAGTATAGCATTCGTTTGTTTCGTACTGCAATTTTACAGTTTGTTTTTCCGACTCTTCAGGAAGAGCAACTGTCGTAAACATTGCTTCCAGATGTATGCGGCTTACTCTTGTGAGCCGTTGCCCTAAGTTGAACGCAGGAATTGTTCCTGACTTAATGAGGCGACGAACAGTATCTTTGGAAATACCGAAAAGAATGGTGGCCTCTGTAATTGAGATATAGGGGCGTGTTTGTATTTGTGCAATTCTTTCTGCCGATTCTGCCAAAAGAGTTTGTTTCCGTTCAGCTTCCTTTTGCTGCCGCTTTTTCTCTTTGCCGGATTTGTTTGCACAAGTAGAACCACAAAAACGAGTAACCACCGTTTTCGCTTCAAAAGCTTTGCCACATTGTTCGCAAATTTTCGGTATTTTCAGTTTGCTAAATCCCATATATCTATCATCTGTTACATTATCGCCAATTAAAAACGATTAAGACCAAATAAGATTGTTTAAGGCGCACATTGTCGCCAATTAACGCGCGGAACAATTATGGTACAAATGTATGATAAAAAACTATCAAAAACAATAGCTGTCTACAAATTTGCAAAAACAAAAATCCCCGTAAACTATTTGTTTACAGGGATTTTCTACTATTTATTGATTATTACTAATCGCTCTTTACTTCACTTCTTCGAAGTCGACGTCGGTCACATCACCTTCCTGGCTTCCGCT
>ENA-UOOI01003780-UOOI01003780.1-fermentation-metagenome-genome-assembly--contig:-NODE-3780-length-10883-cov-3.204193_pt1 | contig 10883 bp, 10 predicted proteins | sample MGYA00245779_ERZ724027 | MGnify/ENA primary metagenome ERZ724027 (study PRJEB28704, sample SAMN03018318) | fermentation metagenome | biome: anthropogenic terrestrial biome; feature: soil; material...
ACAAGCAGTTCAAAGCCTGGTACAAAACCAAACAGGGATTCGCTTCTTTCGATTCTGCCAACAACGGAACCTGTCGAAGAAACTGAAATTGCTTTTACGGCAGGTTTTTTTATAATGAGGTTGCGAACATTATTATAGAGGAGGAAATTTCTAATGAGTAAAAAGAAAAATATCCTTTTTATCTTTGCGGTTGTGGCTGTAATTTCCTCGGTTGTTTTGTTTTTCACCAATAGAGATAAAGATTTCAGTTTATTTTTTATTACTGTTGGATGTTCGGTAGAAAATTATTCTCAATAGCAAGATATCGGATATGTTACTATTAAATTTGATAATGTGAAGAACACAACTAAAACATTAAAAGTAAAAAATAAAGAATTGCAGAAGAAACTGCAACAAACAAATTTATCCGATATAATAGGAGCAAACATGATTTTAACTATTCCCGCAAAAAAATTTAAAAGTAGCCATATGGATTTTAAAATTTTGAATGCGTTTGATTTGTTGTATAGCACTGGGGGACAGCGAATTTCATCAAGCTACGAGTAAAAGTCTGAATTGCTTTTGGCTGGCAGTTGAAGGCCGGCGACCTGGGCCGGGGTAAGACCATCAAGAGCGGAATGGGGACGGACGAAATTGTAGAAGAAAAGGAAAAGCGAGATGAGGTGGAAGGACGGTCCGGAAAACCGGAATATTCATCCATTGATCAAATACCGCAGGGAAGATTGTTCTCTTATTGGCAAAACGGCATATTTGAAAAAGCAGGGACGGCGGTTTAGCCATGCTAGAGTGGCCTAACCGCCGTCCCTGATACGCAAAAATGACCGCTTCTTCCCTGAATCGAACCAATTGTGAAAAATCGGTGGACAAACAGGTTATAAACCACTATGCTGTATCTACGTCAACTATGTTTGTCTCCTTCAGCGATTTGCCTCCTTCCCTTTGTTGAGTTAACACACTAAAGATAGCATGAAATCACCTGGAGGGGGCAATTTTTTTATTAATAATTTGTAAATTTGTACTATTTATGCCACATTTATTGACTCTTGTTTTGGAGGACTTCGAACTGTCCAGTAATGTCATGAATTCTAAGGAAATCTGTTCGAGAATTGACAGCGTTTTTTTGTCTAAAAACTGATGAAAACCTTGTAGGAGGCAAAAGGCGTGCATACAGGCAGGACAGCAGCTGAGATCGCCTTTCACAAGCATGATTGTCAGAAATACACTTGTGCTTCCGGGCGCCGTAAAAAAGACACTGGATTCATCCTTTGTTAATCAGGCAAAACGTAACGGGGAATACTGATATATGGCAGGAATTGCGGAATCTGAGAAAATGTCGGCGGTGCATTTCACATTTTTCAGTATTGATGCAGTATAAGACTTGCGGTCTGATTCCGGCTTAAATGGGAAATTCTGCCCGGATATCAATCCTCCACCGGACGGCAGTGTAAGTTTTTACGTAATCAACGATTGCCTTCCACATTTTGTTATTCGATATCCAGAAGAATAACCGCATCCGGTGCTAGAGTGAATTCAACCATGCTGTCGTTTCCATTCTTACGGAATGGCAAAATTTCCGAATGTATAGCGGAAGCATGAAAAAGCTGGTCCAGCTCATTATCGTTCGGATAAACTGGTGATCCCATCTGAATCCACTTTTTACAGGTGTTGCCGTGTTTATTATCAACAAGAAACGCCTTCACCATTTTGCAGGCTTTATTCTTCACAACAATTCTGACCAGTTGATTCAAAATTCCGTCTTTTGGAATGTTGTAATTATATCCTACGAGCCGATAACTGTTTTCCCTGCGGGTTGCAACGAATCCGACCGTTTCCTGTTCCGGTGTAATAGAAATCCGTTCAGTCCCCAACTGATGCAGAAACTCAAAAGTATGATAAACGGGCTTGGGAATACCATGGATCGTCTGCATTCCGAAACCACCGTGAAATTCACCAGGTATCTGTCCCTGTTCTTCAAATATATCGGTAAACGTCCAATAAGAATATCCGTCCACGACCCCAATATTGTCAATGATGGATTTTGCCGCAAATGCCGCCGTGTAAGGATAATCATGTATTTGATCAGGTAAATAAGCTGAACTGTTCCATTCCGTATAATAGAGAGGAAAACTGCCTGCTTCCTGACGGGCTTTGAGCGACATTTTTTTTAGGATTCCGCGCTCATAATTTATCTGGCCGTTCGAATTCGTCAATTTCAGCTTGTCTTTCAGACTAGAACTGTCTTTGTGCCACAAGGGGTCATCAGTAGGATAATGATGTGTCGAAATAAAATCCAGTGGTACTTTGTTTTTCCGGCAAAAAGTGATGAACTCGGGAATCCAGTCGTTAATGGCGGTTGCTGGACCTCCGACTGCAATCATTCCGTCGACGGATTTGATGGAACGCACTGTGTGTTCGTAAAGTCTGAAATAATCAGCCTGCGTTCCATCAAAGAAGTAGGAAAGGTTCGGTTCATTCCAAACTTCAAAAAACCAGCTTCGCACTTCCGCCAATCCATACCGTTCAACCAGATGACGCGTAAAGCACTTGATAAATTGATCCCAGTCGTCAATGTTTTTCGGCATGGTGATGTTTGCTCGATAATGGAAGCATGTCTTTTCCCCGGACGCCAATGCATCCGGCATAAAGCTCAGCTCCAGAAATGGTTTCATTCCTATCTTCAACAGGAAGTCAAAGATGGAGTCTATGTTTACAAAGCAGTATCTGATTTTTTTTGTCTTCGGATCGATCGTCAAGACACTCATGTCGTTGTCAAATAATCCATGAAATCGGACATATTCAAAGCCCATTACCCGATGTACTTTCGCAAGTTGTTTACGCCAGTCTTCTCTCAGCGCAGTGTAGGCATGGCAGGAACCGACACATTTTTCCCAGTAATGAGGCATTGCACTTCCCACTTTTTCGGCATCCATCTGAAATTCCAACATCAGAAATTCCTCCTATGCTTTTAATCCGGACATTTTAATTCCCTGTACAAAATATTTCTGACAAATAAAGAATATGATCAAAACAGGAAGAAGCGTTGCAAATGCAACTGCCATCATCATGCCGATCTGTGTATTTCCATAACTGCTCTGGAAAAACTGAAGTCCTATCGCAATGGTATATTTTTCCTGGGAATTTAGATAAACCAAAGGATTAAAAAAATCGTTCCAGTTGTAAACGAGTGACATTACCGTAACAGCCATCATAACTGGCTTGACGGAAGGAAGCAAGATATGGATAAGCGTCTGAAAAGTGTTCGCACCGTCAATAGTTGCCGCTTCGTTCAGTTCTTTCGGCAGCGTCTGGAAGAACTGCATAAATAAAAAGATGTTGAATGCGCCTCCGCCTACCCATGCGGGGATAATCAGAGGCCAGAAAGTATCAATCATGCCAAGTTTGTTATAAAGAATATACTGTGGGATCAGCGTAACCTGGGCTGGCAGCATCATCGTACCGAGTAGGATTGTCGTTAAAATGCCGGACATTTTCGCTTTGAATTTGGAAAAGCCATATGCCACAAAAGAGGAAGACAAAGCAGTTCCCAGTGTGCAGATGAGAGTAACAAAAATACTGTTTTTAGTGAATGTGGTGAAATCAGAATAAGCCCACCCATCCGGGTAATTTTGCAGTGTCGGCGCTTTCGGGATCAAGGTTGGAGGCATTGAGAAAACTTCCGAAGTGGATTTAAAAGAAGTCGATATCATCCACAGGAATGGAAAAATGCAGATGAGTGATGCTATAATCAAAATAATATAGATGACAATATGCCCGGCGCAGTTTGAAGATCGGAGCGACTTATATTTTCTATCTCGCACAGATTCATTAGACAAAGAATCACCTTCCCTGGTACTTACGAATCGTAGCACACCCACTTTTTTGCAGATTTCTGGATCAGAATGGTTAATGCCATAGCAACAATAAACAGTGACCAACCCATCATGGACGCATAGCCCATTTTCCCATATTGGAAAGCATTTCTAAACAGATGCATGCTGATTGTATAAGTGGAATTCAGTGGTCCTCCGTTCGTCAGAATGTACGGTTGCTGAAAAATCTGGAAGGCCGCAATATTTGTGACGATGAGGTTAAAATAAATCGTCGGCGTTGAGAGCGGAATTGTGATGCTGAAAACACAGCGCAGTTTGCTTGCACCATCAATGTAGGCACTTTCATAATACGATGTGGGGATATCCTGAATTCCGGCAAGCATGATTATGATGTTGTTACCGATGGTCCATAAGGAAAAGATCACAATAGAAATCATCGCCATGTGGGTGTCGCCCAGCCAGTCTGGACCCTGAATATGCAGGAGGGACAAAACATAATTAATCATGCCATAGTCCTTGTTGTAGATCCAGCCCCAAAGTATCGTAACTGCAACACCGGACGTGATGTATGGCAAATAAAAGACTGTCCGGAAAAAACTAAGGCCCTTAATATGTTGGCTGAGGAGCAAAGCCATAAAAAAAGCGATGATAATGCTCGACGGCACAAAAAGAATAATATAATAAAGTGTATTGGTAAAAGATTTGAAAAACAGCGGATCTTCTTTAAATGCATAAATCCAATTTTTAAGACCTATAAATTTACCACTTCCTGTCATACCTGTATCGGTAAACATCAGCCAGAATGAATAAATGATCGGGTATAGTGTTAGAACGATAAAGCCGGCAAGCCACGGACTTATATAAAGATAAAAGTTGCGTGCCTCACGGTGCGCCAAACTTTGAGGCTTTGATTTCATTTGTTCCATTCCTCAGTCACCTCAGTATAGAACATCTCATCAATAAACAGTGAAAAGGCATAGAGTGTTTTTATGCCCACAGTCCTACCCTACGCCCTTGTCAAACTGATTACAAATTATGCTTTCAGATTCAGCTTCTTGAATGCGTCTTTAATCGCAGGCATATATTTCTGCTGAGTTTCAGCACCAGTCATACCGCTTACCGTGGCATACTGCCACATCTGATTCCATTGGTCGCCGACCGTTGCAAGCGCACCGCCGAAAGGATTCAGACGGGAGGTTTCCATACCTTTGACATACTTGGCCGCTGAAACGGAGCCGTAGATCTGTTTAGAGAAATCGCTTTCGGCCACTACTTTGTTTGCAGGCATGCCTGATTTTGCGGTCTCCTTGGCCATATCGTTGTTTTCATAGGCATCTTCTTTCAGAAACTGCCATGCGGCATTCTTATTTTTTGAGGCAATGTTCATCGCGTACCCTGTTGCATAAGTCACATTACTGTTTTTCTCGCTGGAAGTGATCTTCGGGGGAAGAACCGCATCCCACTTGAAGTTATTGCCGATTTCTTTTGAAACCTGCGCTATTTCAAATCCGCCCATTGGATAAATTGCAGCTTTTCCAGAAACGAAAAGCTGCTCAGCAGGAAGGTTTTTACTCTGGACATCATTTGGCATAGATTTGTTCTTCACCATTGTTCTGAATAAGTCAAGCCCGTCGGCAACCTCTTTGCTGCCAAGAAGGCACTGACTGAAATCCTCCGAATATGGCAGTCCCCCTTTGGCGAATAAGGCAAAGTTGGGAAGCACCCAGTGATCAGCCAGACAATAGGTCTCGCTGGCACCGCTTCCTGAAACAAATTTCGGTGCCATTCTTGCAAGATCATCCCAAGTCCAGTTGTCCGTAGGATAAGCAACGCCCACCTTGTCGAACATCGATTTATTGTAGGCAAAGATAAAGCAGTTGGCAACCAGCGGCATACCATCCAATTTACCGCTCGGGCTTTTGTAATCGTCAAAAGTCCCTTTAATAAAGATGTCGTCGGTGTTGACGTTTTCTTTCTTGAGGTATGGCGCCAAGTCTTCATAGTACTTGTCGTTCAAGCCATAATAATCTGGAGACATCTGCATCACATCGCCTGCATTTCCAGCAGCATATGCCGCATCTGATTTCTGATCCCAGACGGTGGATGGCAAAACAACATGAGTAATCTGAAGTTCAGAGTGTTCCTTTTTGAAGACTTTGACAGCGCTCTCTCTGGCTGTTTTCTCATCGCCTGCACCCCAGGACCAAATTGTCAATTTCCCTGAAAGCTTTGAACCGGCGGAATTGCCAGTGTTAGTGGAATCGCTCGCCGCAGAAGACGACGGGGAAGACTGGCATCCTGTCAGAGCCGAGCCTGTCATTAAGACAACAGCAAGACAAAGTGCAATTGTTTTTAACGATTTTGACTCCATTATGATTTCTCCTCCCTATTAATTGGAATTACCATCAGGAACATAGAATTGAAATTAAGTTTTGTATTTTCACTTACAATCCTATTATAATGGCTTCATCATAAAATGTCAACTAAATTATACATGTAATGATAATGTAATATCGTCTATAGTATAATAATATTGTCATACAACCAAGGAGGTAGGGTGTATGGCAGTTTCCGATCGAATTAAAAAGCTACGGGAAGAAAGCAATCTTTCCCAGGCAAAACTGGCAAAATTTCTAGGGGTTACCCGTTCCAGTGTCAATGCCTGGGAAATGGGAATCAGCATGCCTACGATTCAGTATGTGGTCAGCATGGCTCAGTTTTGGCATGTCAGCACAGATTATCTTCTCGATATCGAGGATCATGAGACGCTGTCGCTGTCCGGTTTCGGAGAAGATGAAAAAAAATTAATTTATTCTTTAATCGAATATTTTAAAAAACATACTTAAAAATTACGGAGCAGTACGGATGGGATTTTGGGAAACGGCGCATAATCCAGCAGGGCAGGAGAATTTCCTCATTTAATTTAGAAATTCTCCTGCCCTGTTTATTGCGGGGCCCCTCTTCTTTTCTTTTTCAGCCCGTAAGAGGGCGGAAGTTCTTCATAGGCCCGTTCTGTTCCCGCTGCTTTATCTTGCGGTCAGCCGGCTTTTCCCCGCGGTGTGGAACTCGGGCAGGCTGTATTTTACCCTGGCTGCGTGCCTCGGATTTTTTGTGTCAATGATCCTTGCGGTGAAGCGTCATGAATAGATGCCGGTCTGTCGCAAAAACAGCAGTCCGTGCATTATGCGGCCGCCACGGTCAAAGATGAAAAAGGAAAGAGCAGCGGAGGGCAGAGATTTCTTCCCTCCGCTACTCTTCTTGCCTGCGGCTGGAACGGAAAAAAGCAATATCTGCGGCATCCGCTCAAAAGTCAGCACAAATGGCCTTGATTTTAGGTCCGTTTTCCAGTAGATTAAAAGAAGTTAGTTATTTTAAATAGAAATAGCATATCAAATGGAGGAAAGTTGTATGAAAAAACTATTTGCAGGTCTGCTGGCGGTTCTGACCGTCGCCGCGGCATTTTTCGGCTGTTCGGGGACGGGGAACGCCGCGTCGAACAGCGCCGAAACCGGCACAAGCGCCTCTTCGGCTGCGGGGGAAAAGCAGAGTGTGAGCAGCGCGGGAATCCCGACCGACAAAGTGACCCTGCGCTTCGAGTGGTGGGGCGGCGACGACAGGCACAAGCCGACCCTCAACGCGATCAAAAAATTTGAAGAAAAATATCCTTACATTACCATCAAAGGGGAATACGGCGGATTTAGCGGCATGCAGGAGAAGGTCAACACGCAGATGGCCGGCCATACCGCTCCGGACATCATCCAGTTGAACTACGACTGGATCGCGTCCCTCTCCCGCGACGGGACGGCGTTTGTCGACCTGCAGACCATGAAGGATATCGTCGACCTCTCCCAGTGGGACGCGGACACGTTGGAGTTCGGCATGCGAAATGGCAAGCTGAACGCCATCACCGTTTCCACAACGGGACGGAGCTGGTACTACAATAAGACCACGTTCGACAAAGTCGGCGTCGCCATTCCGAAGACGTGGGACGACCTGCTCGCCGCCGGCCAGACGTTCGAGAGGTACAACAAGAGCTATTACCCAACGGATCTCGACACGGGTTCCGGCTTCACCGCCTTCTATGCGGTGATGGCGTACGAGCAGCAAAAGACCGGCAAGGAGTTCCTGAGCCAGGACGGCAAGATAGGCTTTACCGTCGACGAGTTCAAAGACGCCCTCGATTTCTACCAGAAGCTGGAGAAGAATCACGTGACAAGGACTCAGAAACAGCAGCAGAACGACAACGGCTCGACCGCGCTCTACCAGACGGACAACTTCATCTCCGGTAAAGTCGCGGGCATGATCGAGTGGAGCTCTTCGGTCGGCAAATTCGCCCAAGTCCTGAACGAAAAGAAAAATCAGCTCGTCATCGGCGACCTTCTCACGCTGCCCGATGCGAAAAACACCGGCTGGTTCGTCAAACCGTCCCTGCTGATCGGTATCAATGCGGAGACGAAGTATCCGAAGCAGGCCGCGCTTTTCCTCAACTGGCTGCTGAACGACCCCGAATCTTCCGTCATCCTCGGAACGTCGCGCGGCATCCCGTCGAGCCATTCGGCGCTGGAAGCGCTCACGAAATCCAACGCTAAGCTGGCGGAAGATCTCGCTTACCAGGGTACCGTCCAGATCAACAACGCGAAACCGATCTTGGAAAGCCCCTACATGGACAACGCCGAAATCAAAAAGGCCTATATCGCGGCGATCCAGTCCGTTTCCTACGGAACGTCGGATACCCAGAAGGCCGCCCAGACCCTCTATGACTCCATGCAGAAAACCCTTGACGATATTGTAGAATAGGCAGGTCGGACGAAACGGTTTGCGGCGGCGCCGGAAAAACAGCCGGCGCCGCCGCGGGCCTGTCTTAAACCATCCCGGCAGAAAGTGCAGATGATAATATGGAGCACATAGCATCGGTCGCAAAAAAAAAGCCGGCGGCAAAGGCGTGCCGCAATGCCCTCGGGGAGAGCAGATATCACGGCCTGCTCTATGTGGCGCCGTGGCTGTTCGGATTTCTGGCGTTTACGCTCTATCCGTTTGCCGCCTCTTTCGTCCTCAGCTTCACGAAGTTCGACCTGGTCTCTTCACCCAAATGGGTGGGGTTGAAAAATTATGCCACCCTTTTTCAGGACCCCGTTTTCATCAAGTCCATGAGGGTCACGTTCGAATACGTGGCCTTGGAAGTCCCCTTGAAAATCGTTGTTTCTCTACTGATTGCGCTGGTTTTGAACATGAAGCTGCGCGGGATCAACTTTTTCCGCACCGCTTATTATATCCCGTCCATCCTCGGCTCCAATGTTGCCATCGCCGTGCTGTGGAAATTCGTTTTCCAGTCCAACGGCCTGATGAACCAGGTCATCGCCGCATTCGGAGCTCAGCCGGTCGGGTGGTTCGGCGAGGAACTGCCCGCCATCATCACGATCGTTCTGCTGCGCGTGTGGGAGTTCGGCTCTACCATGGTGATTTTCCTCGCGGGGCTGCAGAGCGTGCCGCGCGAGCTCTACGAAGCCGCGAGCGTTGATGGCTGCAGCAAAATCCGGCAGTTCTTCAAGATCACGATCCCGCTTCTCAGCCCGACGATCTTTTACAACCTGGTGATGCAGTTGATCGCCGCTTTCCAGGAATTCAACGGGCCGTACCTCATCACGAAGGGCGGACCGCAGAACGGCACCTATTTTATCTCGATGCTGATCTACGATGAGACCTTCCGCTATTACAAAATGGGCTATGCGGCGGCTCTGAGCTGGGTGCTGTTCGTCATCATCCTCGTCTTCACCATTCTGGTGTTCCGGTACTCCAAGTACTGGGTATTTTACAACGATGGGAGTGACGGGAATGGAAAGCATTAGAATGGGCCGGAAGCGGGTCATCAGGGCCGTGCTGTATGCGCTCCTCATCGCCGTCAGCGTCGTGATGCTGTACCCCATGCTCTGGCTGGTGGGCGCCAGCTTCAAGACGAATGCGGAGATCCACACCTCCGTCGGCTTCATCCCGCCGCGCATCACCTGGACGCCCTATGTGAACGGCTGGCGGACCGGTTCGGAATACACCATGGGGCATTATTTCATCAATACGTTCCTGATGGTGATCCCGACGGTCGCGTTCACCATCGTGTCGTCGGTCGTCACCGCATACGGGTTCGCAAGGTTCAATTTCCCCGGCAAAAAGGCCCTGTTTTCCATGCTGATCGCGACCATGTTGCTGCCGTCGGTCATCCTACGCATCCCACAGTACGCCATGTGGGGGAGTTTCAAAGCGCTGGATACTTACATCCCGCTCGTGCTGCCACATCTTTTTGCGAGCGACGGCGTTTTCGTCTTCCTTCTGATCCAGTTTTTCAAGAGCATTCCCACAGAGCTGGACGAGGCGGCCAAGATAGACGGCTGCACAAGGCTCAGGACGCTGACGAACATCCTCGTGCCCGTCGTCAAGCCCGGCATCGTCTCCATCGGGCTGTTCTCGTTCATGTGGTCCATGAACGACTTCCTCGGTCCACTGATCTACATATCGAGCGTCGAGAAATACCCCGTGACCATCGCCCTGCGCATGTCGATGGATGTGACCGGTTCCGGGTACGATGAGAACCAGATCATCGCTATGTCCATCATCACGCTGATCCCGTCCATCGTTGTGTTCGCCTTCGGGCAGAAGCAGTTCGTCGAGGGCCTTACGACGGGGAGCCTCAAGGGATAGCCTACTCTTTTTTGTAGAAGATGCGATACTGTTTCGGCGCGAGGCCGGTCCCTAACTTGAACATGCGGCTGAAATGCGCGCTCGTGGCAAAGCCGGTCCTGTCGGAGATTTCCGAGACCTTCAGATTTGTCGTTTCGAGGAGCTGCTTCGCCTTGCGGATGCGGACGCTGTTGAGGTATTCCATGACAGACAGGCTGGTCAACCTCTTGAACAGGTGGCTTAGGTAGCTGGGGCTTATGTAGAAGCGGGCGGCGATCTCTTTTAGGCTGAGTTGCTCCCTGTAATTTTCAGAGATGAAAGCCGTTATCTTATCCACCGTTTTGTTTGTGATTTTCTGCGAAGCGACGTGCAATTTCAACTGCT
>ENA-UOOI01003782-UOOI01003782.1-fermentation-metagenome-genome-assembly--contig:-NODE-3782-length-10880-cov-4.173025_pt1 | contig 10880 bp, 9 predicted proteins | sample MGYA00245779_ERZ724027 | MGnify/ENA primary metagenome ERZ724027 (study PRJEB28704, sample SAMN03018318) | fermentation metagenome | biome: anthropogenic terrestrial biome; feature: soil; material...
TAGAACTTACAAAACTTGAATCTGTCGAATGAGTGTTCAAAATAACATAAGTTCACATTACGAATCGAAGATATATATATATTATATTACAAACTTCAAAAAATGTGTATCAAAAATTTTAAAAAGGGCTGTTGCATAATGAATATTTATTCATTATGCAACAGCCCTTGTATAAATATAATTATGCTAAACAATTTTATAAGATTCCTCTGTATAGTCAGGACTTTTAAAACAGCTCCCTTTATTCAATAATGGCAAGTAAGTCACCTGTATTAACCGATGCTCCTTTTTCGACTCCAACTTTCGTAACTCGGCCATCACGCGGCGCCATTATTTCGTTTTCCATCTTCATGGCCTCGAGTATAAACAGTACATCCCTCTTCTTTACCGTATCCCCTTCCTTAACATTTACTGAAAGTATCGTCCCCGGCATCGGGCATGATATCGTCTCGCTGCCTTCAGCAGGCTTTGCGTTCGCGGGTTCAGTGCTGACAGGTTTTTGTTCAGGCACAGCCTTTTCTACAGTCTTTTTTGGTTCCGGCTCCTCTTTTTTATCAGTTGCCGTTTCAACTGATGCAGGCACAGGCGATGGTTTTACAGTTAATGGTTTTGGCGCAGGCGATACTGCAACCGGTGCTGTATGAATTGGCGGCGCTGCATATGCAGGCGTCCCTCCTAATTCTTCGACTTCAACTTCATATGATTTTCCATTTACAGTAACCTTGAACTTCTTCATACTAAATCCCTCCATCATTAAAATCTTGAACTCATGACATCCTGACGTCCGGCTTTTGCCCAGGATGGCACCTGCGGTTCTACTCTTTTTATAGTCTTTACTATTATGTCCGATACTGATCTTCCAAGATATGATGCAACTGCTGCGGATATTACGGCTACAAGCTGCTCATCATCATCTTCATCCTTCCATGCAACTTGATCGACTTTAGCATCGTTTACTTTCTTGCTCTTATTCATAATGTCAATTATTACATGCTGAAGCTTTATAATATAACTAAACCCAATAAGAACTATGCATATAATCGCTATTGCTATTCCTAAAGATAGTTTATCTCCCATTTATGGCACCTCTTTTAAACTCAATTACACAGGAAAATTCCCGTGCTTTTTAGAGAAGCTGCTGTCCCGCTTGCTCTGCAGCATTTCAAATGCGGCTGCAAGCCTCTGCCTTGACTCCGACGGTATTATAACATCGTCCACATATCCTCTTTGCGCAGCAATATATGGTGTCGCAAATTCGTCCCTGTATTCCCTTATCTTCGAACTTATTTCCTCTTCAGGATCCAGTGACGATTCTATCTCTTTTTTAAAGATTATGTTTGCAGCTCCCTCGGGGCCCATTACCGCTATTTCAGCAGAAGGCCATGCATACACGATATCCGCTCCCAAATCCTTGCTGCACATGGCAAGGTATGCACCACCATATGCTTTCCTTACGATCATGGTAACCTTCGGCACCGTTGCTTCCGAATATGCATAAAGCAACTTGGCTCCATGCCTTATTATTCCGCCATATTCCTGGCTTGTTCCCGGAAGAAAACCCGGAACATCCACTATATTCAAAAGCGGTATATTAAATGCATCACATGTTCTGATAAATCTTGAAGCCTTGTCGGATGCATTTATGTCAAGACTGCCGGCCAGAACATCAGGCTGATTTGCAACAATACCGATAGACCTTCCATTTATCCTTGCAAATCCTGTTATTATATTCTGAGCAAAATACTGCTGAACTTCAAAGAAGTCGGCATTATCGACTATTCTTGTTATTATCTCTTTCATATCATAAGGTGTGTTTGCGTTATTCGGAATTATGCCATCAAACTCGTATATTTTTCTGTTCAGATCATCCGATGCCGGATATTCAGGTGGATTTTCCATATTATTGGATGGCAAAAAGCTTATCAGCTTCTTGATCTGTGCAAAACATGAGCTTTCATCAGGTGCTATAAAATGTGCGACACCTGAAGTGGTGTTATGCGTCGCTGCACCGCCAAGCTCTTCGGCGGATACTTCCTCACCCGTTACTGCCTTTATTACCTTAGGGCCTGTTATAAACATCTTGCTTGTCTTATCAACCATAAATATAAAATCCCCGAGTGCCGGCGAATATACGGCTCCTCCCGCACATGGCCCCAGTATCGCCGATATCTGCGGTATCACTCCCGAAGCTCTCGTATTTCTGAAGAATATCTTTCCGTATCCGGACAGAGCGTCTACACCCTCCTGTATTCTCGCGCCGCCTGAATCGTTAAGTCCTATTACAGGTGCCCCCATTTTAACGGCCATATCGATTATCCTGCAGATTTTTTCTGCATGCATTTCCCCAAGGGAACCGCCAATTACTGTAAAGTCCTGGGCATATACATAAACCAAACGGCCGTCTATCGTTCCGTAACCGGTCACAACGCCTTCCGCCGGTGCTTCGATGTTTGCCATATTGAAACTGTTGCACCTGTGTTTCACAAATGCACCGACCTCAACAAAGCTTCCCTGGTCAAGAAGTGCATTTATCCTCTCCCTGGCAAACATTTTACCCTTTTCATGCTGCTTCTGAATCTTATCCAGGCCACCGCCTTTTTCAATTTTTTGTTTTTGCGAAACTAATTCATCGATTTTGCCCATATATTTTCCCCCCTATGGATATAGTTTTGCGGCAGATCAATATAAAAATATCAGTCATATTACATATGAGTCATTAAATGAAATCTTTTATCTAAGAAAACAACATGCCGGCAAGCTAGCCGGTTGAGTTTCCTGTAAATACTCCACTTCTATTCTCCATTTTGAATTTAATTTATTTGGTTTGTATTATTCTGTCCATACTGGTTGATTATTGTCCCACTTACAAAATTCATTATACCTAAATAATGATAGCACATACCATGTAATCCTGGCAATAGACGAAACTATAGAAACTACAAGAGTTATATATTTTATATTTGGATACAATTATCTATAATTACATCAATTTAACATCGTACAAAGGTATCGAACAGCATCCTTAACTTTTCTATCGGTATTTTCCCGGAATCCGAAGACTTCAAACCCGATGCAAAAGTTACCGATGAGCCAAAATAAACCCCTGCAAAACGGCTTATATTTCCTATTCGTGACATCGATATATCTATCTCAGGTATCGAGCCGTATTTTTCTTTAAACGTCAAAGCACTGTTAAAAAGCGCAATTACATCGAAATAGTTCTTTGGCTTTACAGCTATTTTTACGATATCCGCTCCTTCATTCTGCGCCTCAACAAGCTTAGACAGCATGAGCGTCTCCTTTGGAGTTTCTTTAAAATTATAATATGAAACTATCGTATATATGCCGTTTCTTTTCGACATATCGATTATTTCCCTGCATTTTTGAATCTCAATATCCACGATATCAATAAGTCCCGCCCTTATAACCTTGTCTATAATGCCGATTCTTTTATCTTCTTCTATTGCAGCATGGCCGCCTTCCTCATCGGACCGAAGAGCAAATATTAAAGGAAATTGTGGAATAGTTCTTTTTATGTAATCAAGTACCGACAATATTGAGTTTAAATCATGTACATTGCTGTAAAAATCGGCTCTCCATTCGACCATGTCCGGTTTTTTATCCTTTACATACTCACATTCTTCGACGACCTCATCATTATTCATCGGCATGATAGGAATGCATATAAGAGGTTTATCGCCTCCTATTATCTTCCCTTTAATATTTATTGTTTTAATATTCAAAATATCTCCTCCAAAGCAATCAAAACAGACCTGTTATTACGCCATTCTCATCTATGTCTATATTTTCAGCTGCCGGTACCTTCGGAAGTCCAGGCATTGTCATTATGTTGCCCGTGAGTGCGACTACAAACCCCGCACCGTTTGAAATCCTGACTTCTTTTACAGTCACATCAAAATCCTGCGGCCTTCCAACCAGGGACGGATCATCCGAAAGGGAATATTGTGTCTTCGCCATACAGACAGGCACTTTATCAAGTCCGAGCTTTTCGATTTCGCTTATCTCCTTTTCCGCAGCCTTTGTGAATATAACATCGCGTCCTCCGTAAATCTCCCTTACGATAATATTTATCTTATCCTTTATTGGGAGGCTTTCATCGTATAACAATCTGAAATCATTGTTCCCCCCGGCATTTATAGCATCTATGACTTTTCCGGCAAGGTCTACGCCGCCGGCTCCTCCTTTTTTATATACCTCGCATAACGAAACGGGTACGCCCAACATATTGCACTTTTTCGTTAAAATATCGATCTCATTTTCAGTATCGCTTTCAAACCTGTTTATGGCAACGACTACAGGTATATTGTATTTTTTCATATTTTCTATCGCCTTTTCAAGGTTACAGAATCCCCGGTTTAGGGCATCGATATTTTCTTCCATAAGAAGTTCTTTTGAGACACCCCCATGGTGTTTAAGGGCCCTTACGGTCGCAACGATTACCGCACAGGAAGGCTTCAATTTCGCATACCTGCATTTTATATCCATGAACTTCTCTGCGCCGAGATCCGCGCCGAAACCTGCCTCCGTGACAACGTAGTCTGCAAGTTTCAAGCCCATTTTCGTTGCAAGTATGCTGTTGCATCCATGGGCAATATTTGCAAAAGGCCCGCCGTGCACAAACGCAGGAGTATTTTCGAGAGTCTGTACAAGATTTGGCTTTATGGCATCCTTCATCAGCAAGGCAGCCGCTCCCTGTACTTTAAGATCTCTTACAAAAACAGGATCGCCCTTCATATTATATGCCACGAGTATTTTAGCTATCCTCTCCTTTAGGTCGGAAAGATTCTTCGAAAGGCATAGTATGGCCATAATCTCGGATGCGACGGTTATCATAAATGAATCTTCCCTCGGAAAACCGTTTGCTTTCCCTCCAAGACCCACAACAATGTTTCTAAGAGCCCTGTCATTCATGTCCATGACTCTTTTAAACATTATCCTCCTCGAGTCTATCGAAAGTTCATTCCCTTGATGGATGTGGTTGTCGATAGCCGCTGCAATCAGATTGTTTGCAGAAGTTATGGCATGCATGTCGCCCGTAAAATGCAGGTTTATATCCTCCATGGGAACGACCTGGGCATACCCGCCCCCTGCAGCACCGCCTTTTATGCCGAATACAGGGCCAAGGGAAGGTTCCCTTAACGCTATGCATACATTTTTGCCTGTTCTCTTCAGTGCATCGCCAAGCCCCACCGTTACGGTGGATTTCCCCTCTCCAAAGGGAGTCGGATTTATTGAAGTTACAAGTATGAGCTTCCCGTCATTTTTATTTCCGAGCCTCTTTAAAAGATCGAGGTTTATCTTTGCCTTATACCTTCCATAAAGTTCAATCTCATCCTCTTTGATTCCAATGCCCTTGGCAATATCCAGAATAGGTTTCATCTTAGAGTGCTGAGCTATTTGAATATCAGTTTCCAATCCCGTCCCTCCAAGCATATTTTAATATATCAATTTTATCACATTTTGGCCAATTTTTTTAAAGAAAGCTCTTTTATTTTAGCAAGGAGGTTTTCGCTCTCATTCTCCAGATATTCAACTCTCTTCTCCATATCAGCGGCATAATTTTTATCATCAATACTTTTTATATTAATTCTCACGTTGCATAATGCTCCATTTAATGCCGCATATCCTAAAAATCCCCCGCAGGAGGCATCGCTTAACGCGCTTTTTCGCCCTTGCTCCAGCATATTTATGGACATCTTCATGACATCAACGGATAAATAAGCTATCCTTAGCGGAAGAGCGGACGCCCCTTTTAATGCATCCTGTATCGCGCCTGATCTTTCGCGCTTTTCATCGGCCGTATCCTTTGGAAGCCTATAAGCCTCAAGTACCATATTAAACGCTTCAACATCTTCATCGATCCCACATTTTAGCTCATCCATCAATTTTATGCTTGCATTTACCATGCTCTCCATTTTATCTTTACCATCGTTATTCTCGCATTTCGATATGGATATTTCTCCCACCATCGAGTTCATCGCAGCTCCCAGTGCTGCGGATAATGCACATACCGATCCTCCGCCGGGAGCGGCATTTGATTGCGAAGCCCTTCGTAAATAGTCCCTAAGCGAAATGTCCAGCAGCATTTTACCACTTTCCTCTCACATTTTATCCAATTTATAATTTCTGTACACGTTTATTTTAAAGCTGCATATCCATACAAGTCAATCTATTTAGAAACCTCGGTTCGTAATATGAACTTATGTTGTTTTGAGTACTCATTCTCGCTCAAAATAACATAATCACATTTATGCCTGATTTCAAACTGCGAATTGAAGATCTAGAAACAGTTTGTGAAATTCGTTAAAACTGGAAGGTTGACAGATCGAAGAACAATTTGTCATAATATTATTAGTAAAGTATTTTTTAGGGAACATTAACTTCAACGGACGGTATAGACGAACATAACCGGGATAATATTTTTCAAATATAAAATATATTTCCCGTGGAGTCTACAAAAAGTTTTTATTTTTTTAAAACATGTGTTAAAATATTGTCAGATGCCGGTTGGCATGACTAAAATATCTTATTATATTAATGAACTTTTACTGGAGGTAAAATAAATGTACAGGATATTGGAAAAAAAAGTATTGGCTCCGGATATTTATTTTATGAAATTGAGTGCCCCAAGAATTGCAAGATCCGCAAAGCCGGGACAGTTCCTGATAGTTAAAGCAGATGAAGAGGGAGAAAGGATACCCCTTACAATATGCGACTATAACAGCAAAGAGGGTACTGTTGCGATAGTATTTCAAGCTGTTGGCTCTTCAACTAATGAAATGGCTTCATATGAGGAAGGCGAAAGTTTTTCCGATGTAGTGGGTCCTTTGGGAAATCCTTCCGAATTTGTCGGGGAAGATATAGATGAGCTTAAATCCCAAAAATTTATGTTCGTCGCGGGAGGAGTAGGCACTGCCCCTATATACCCGCAGGTTAAATGGCTGCATGAGCATGGGATAAATGCCGATGTTATAATAGGTACCAGAACAAAAAAACTCTTACTTTTCGAAAATGAAATGAGGAGCGTAGCAAGGAACTTATATATAGCAACTGATGACGGCTCATATGGTTTTAACGGTCTGGTAACAGGTTTGCTGGAAGATCTCATAAAGAAAGGTCACCATTACGACAAAGTCATAACTATAGGTCCCATGATTATGATGAAATTTGTATCAAAACTTACAAAAAAGTACGGTATAAAAACTATTGCAAGTTTGAACTCCATCATGGTGGATGGTACGGGAATGTGCGGAGCCTGCCGTGTAACCGTCGGAAATGTCACAAAATTTACGTGTATCGACGGTCCGGAATTCGATGCTCATTTGATAGATTTCGACGAAGCTATGAGAAGGCAGACGATGTATAAGACAGAAGAAGGAAAAAAGAAAATAGAGGATGAAGAAAGAAGAGAAGGGCATAAATGCCGTATAGGATTGGATGGTGACAGATGATGGATAGAATGAAGAGGACTCCTGTCCGCGAGCAGGATCCCAAGGAAAGAATAAAAAACTTTAATGAAGTAAGCTTTGGATACAATGAAGAGGAAGCTGTAAAGGAAGCCAGCAGATGCCTTAACTGCAAAAAGCCGATGTGTGTTACAAACTGTCCTGTATCCATAAGCATACCAAAATTTATACACTGCGTGAAAAACCGTGACTTCAAGGAAGCTGCAAGAATAATCGCCGAGTCAAGCGCACTGCCGGCCGTATGCGGCAGGGTATGCCCGCAGGAAACGCAATGTGAGGGGAAATGCGTACTGGGAATTAAAGGTGAACCTATAGCAATCGGCAAACTTGAGAGATTTGTAGCCGATTGGTCAAGAGAACACGATATAAGTTTCACCGACATTAAAGAAAAAAAGAACAAAAAGGTTGCGGTAATAGGCAGCGGCCCTTCCGGACTTACCTGTGCCGGAGACCTTGCCAAAATGGGATACGATGTTACAATCTTTGAGGCATTGCATAAGGCAGGCGGTGTTTTAGTATACGGAATACCGGAATTCAGGCTGCCAAAGGATACGGTCGTAAAACATGAAATCAATAATTTAAAGAAATTAGGCGTCCACATCGAGACGGATGTTTTAATAGGAAGGACGATAACCGTTGACCAGCTTCTGAATGAAGAGGGTTTCGATGCCGTATTCATAGGCTCGGGCGCAGGGCTTCCTAAATTTATGGGAATACCCGGTGAGAATTTGAACGGCGTATTCTCTGCAAACGAATTCTTAACGAGAAGCAACCTGATGAAGGCATATAGAGAAGATTATTCCACCCCCATTAAAGCAGGTAAAATAACAGCCGTAGTAGGTGGAGGAAACGTCGCAATGGATGCTGCAAGGACAGCGCTCAGGTTGGGTTCGACAGTGCATATAGTATACAGGAGATCTTTTGAGGAAATCCCTGCAAGAGCTGAAGAAGTCCAGCATGCAAAGGATGAAGGTGTAATATTCGATATTCTAACCAATCCTGTTGAAATAATAGGTGATGAAAAAGGCTGGGTCAAGGGAATTAAATGCGTAAGAATGAAGCTTGGAGAGCCTGATGAATCCGGTAGAAAAAGGCCTGTAAAAATTGAAGGCTCCGAATTTATAATGGATGTTGATACGGTAATAATGGCACTTGGAACGTCTCCAAACCCTCTTATCGCATCAACCACAAAGGGCCTTGAGACAAATAAAAGAAACTGCATAGTGGCTGAGGAAGAAACAGGCCTTACATCAAGAAATGGAATATACGCCGGAGGAGATGCCGTAACGGGATCCGCAACAGTTATACTCGCAATGGGAGCTGGTAAAAAAGCTGCTAAAGCCATAGATGAATATCTTAGCAAATAATATTTTAAGCAAATAAAAAAGAGGCAAATGCCTCTTTTTTATTTGCTATCTTAAACCGCCGCGTTAAATACCTCTTCAAACTCTTCTGCTTCAAGCTTTTCTTTCTCGAGAAGAGCCCCAGCCACTTTTTCAAGTTTGTTCATATTTTGTTTCAACAATGTTTCAGCCTTATGATAAGAATCCTCGATTATATTTCTTATTTCCTTATCTATCTGAGCTGCCACCTCTTCGCTGTAGTCCCTGCCCCTTGTAAAGTCACGGCCCAAAAACACCTCATCGCGCGGACTTCCAAACGTCATAGGTCCAAGCCTATCGCTCATGCCATACTCTGTTACCATCTTTCTTGCAAGAGTTGTAGCCCTTTCAATATCATTTGTCGCTCCTGTGCTTATATCGTTAAGCACAAGTTTTTCGGCTGCGCGGCCGCCAAGCAGACCGATAATCTCAATGGATAAATCCGATTTAGACGTATAATTTTTATCCTCTTCAGGAAGCTGAAGGGTATAACCTCCCGCTCTCCCCCTCGGTATTATACTGATCTGATGTATAGGGTTCGCACCAGGCAGAAGCTTCATAACCACGGCATGGCCGGCCTCATGGAATGCTGTAAGCCTTTTTTCCTTTTCGCTCATAACCTTGCTTCTTTTTTCAGGACCTGCAAGCACTCTTGTTATGGATTCCTCAAGTTCCTGCATGCCTATCATTTTTTTATTTTTCCTCACAGCCAAAAGCGCTGCTTCATTCATAAGGTTCTCCAGGTCCGCACCTGTAAATCCGGGAGTTCTCTTTGCCAGTATCGAAAGATCAACTTCACTTTCAAGAGGTTTACCTTTCGAATGCACCTTTAGTATTGCTTCTCTTCCCTTTATATCGGGAATACCCACGACAATCTGCCTGTCAAACCTGCCCGGACGCAGAAGCGCCGGATCGAGTACATCAGGCCTGTTTGTCGCAGCGATTATTATAACACCTTCGTTTACTCCAAATCCATCCATCTCAACCAATAACTGATTTAACGTCTGTTCTCTTTCATCATGTCCGCCGCCAAGACCTGCACCTCTTTGCCTTCCGACGGCATCTATCTCATCTATAAATACGATGCTTGGGGAATTCTTTTTTGCCTGTTCGAATAGATCTCTCACCCTCGATGCTCCAACACCGACAAACATCTCAACAAAGTCAGAACCGCTTATGCTGAAAAACGGCACCCCCGCCTCACCTGCGACAGCTTTTGCAAGGAGCGTTTTACCTGTTCCCGGAGGCCCTACTAATAAAACGCCTCTGGGTATCCTTGCCCCAAGCTCAATATAGCGCCTCGGCTCTTTTAAAAAGTCAACTATCTCCTCAAGCTCAGCCTTTTCTTCATCTGCCCCTGCCACATCGTCAAAAGTCACTCTCTTTTTTTCATTTGTCACCATACGGGCTCTGCTTTTACCAAAGGACATAACTCCGCGTCCTCCGCCACCGCTCTGTGACTGCTGCCAGAAGATAAACCAAAATGCTATTATAAAAATGACAAGAACTACCGTAGGAAGCATTGTAACCCAAAACGGCAAAGGTTGTGTGGGAATATCGGCAATCTTTATGGATTCATCAGGTATATTATTCTGTGTCATTATATCTTTTACATCTTTATAAAAATCCCTTCCATCCAGCACCAGTACATTAAACTGCTCTCCGGATTTAAGTACCCCTGTTACCTTTGTTTCAGCGATATTTAATTCACTTACCTGCTTTTGTTTTACAGCCGTCAGCAATTCGCTTTTAGTCATGTCTTTTTTTGTCTTTCCACCACTGAATATATCTGCAGCTAAAAAAATCGCAATAATTATCAATATCCACAGGCTGGCACTACGAAGCATTTTTTTCATAGCTAGCCCCCCTTTCTAATCTAGCATGTTTTTAACAATTATTAATTTTAGCATAACAAAATAGCAAATACAAATATTTGTTTACTTTACCTTCAATCCATAATTTGAAATCAGGCATAAATAGGATTATGTTATTTTGAGCGGCGAATGAGTGT
>ENA-UOOI01003783-UOOI01003783.1-fermentation-metagenome-genome-assembly--contig:-NODE-3783-length-10878-cov-5.293726_pt1 | contig 10878 bp, 10 predicted proteins | sample MGYA00245779_ERZ724027 | MGnify/ENA primary metagenome ERZ724027 (study PRJEB28704, sample SAMN03018318) | fermentation metagenome | biome: anthropogenic terrestrial biome; feature: soil; material...
AATATTTCTGGAAAGCGGTCCGCAACATAGTCCTCAAAGGGAAACGGAGCGGGTAGGAGATATAAAAATCAATCACAATAAAATGATGAAGATTTTCAATAAGAGTTAATAAAGCATGGATAAATCATTACGACAAAAGGCCATTACAGGAGTGGCATGGACTGCTTTCAATAAATTTGGAACAATGATTATTTCATTTGTTTCCAATATTATTTTAGCCAGACTGCTTATGCCGGATGATTTTGGAACAATCGGAATCATGATGGTTTTCGTATCGTTTGCCAATATCTTTGTCGATGGTGGATTTTCCATGTCTCTCATTCAAAAAAAAGAAGCTAACCAGAATGATTTCTCAAGCGTTTTTTACTTAAATTTATTAATGTCGGTTTTGCTATATATATTGCTTTTTGTTTCCGCTCCCATCATTGATAGTTTCTTTAGTGGAAAAGCAATAACAAGCATGTTAAGAGTAATTGGTCTAATACTCATATTCAATGCTTTTTCCATTATACAGATATCTCGATTAAGTATCTCCCTAAAATTTAGAGAAATAACAGTTTACAACCTAATTGCCACTTCTGTTGGGGTTATTGTTGCCATTGTCATGGCTTTGGATAATTATGGTGTATGGAGTTTGGTATATAAAACGATTATTACGGGATTAATTCTTTCCCTCATTTTGTGGATAAGGAGCGGATGGCGTCCGGCAAGACAGTTCTCTATCAAATCTGTAAAGGGGCTATACCGATTTGGTGGTTTTATGTTCCTGTCAACATTTGTAGAAGTTCTTTATGCGGAGATACAACCCATTATCATTGGCAAATTCTTCTCTTTAGGTCAATTAGGGTATTACACGCAGGCACGTAAAATACAAGAGATACCTGCAAATGGCATGGTTAGTGTCATCAATACAGTTGCTTTTCCTATCTATTCAAAGCTACAAGACCAAAAAGAAAAACTGGCTCAAGGCATCAGAAAAAGTTTAATGGCCATGAGCTATGTAATTATACCATTGATGATTCTTCTCATAATTTTAGCAAAACCTGTGGTTCTCTTTCTATTAGGTGATAAATGGGAAGAGGCTTATCCTCTTTTGCAAATTTTAAGCATTGCGGGCATTTTTCGGATAGCAAGTGGAAACAATATGAATGCTATACAGTCCATAGGAAAAGGTAAGGCGTTCTTCTATATACAGCTTGCAAAAAGAGGTGTTGGACTGTTCTGCATTATTATCGGATCATTTTTTGGCATTATGGGATTAATGTGGGGCTTTGCATTGGCGAGTTTCCTTTTTTGGGCAATTGATTCTTCTTTTTGCGGGAAATATATTGGATATAGTTTTATTGAACAACTAAAAAATCTCTTCCCGATTATCTTATTATCTACTCTTGTGGGAGTGGCAGTCTATTTTTTGGGCACGTATGTTGGAGGAGGCAATTTATTCAAAATATTATTTCAAGGTGTTGTGTATGCAACAATATATATAAGCACATCACTAACTTTAAAAATGGAAGGAGCAATGCTATACATGGATATATATTATAAAAGAAAAAAAAGACATATATAAACTAAATAATTATTTACGGATGAAAGAACATTACCAAAGTTGCACAAGGTGCGCTATGGACACAAGTGCACCTAATATCACCTTTAATGAAAAAGGGGAATGCAATTTTTGTGAAAGTCTAATTACACGTTCACAAAAAAGAGGAGACAATACTGACAAATCTTTAAATGAAATAGTAGAAAAAATCAAAAAAGAAGGAAAAGGAAAGAAATATGACTGCATAGTTGGTGTTTCAGGAGGAGCAGATAGTTCATGGATGCTGGTTCAATCTGTTAAACTCGGGCTTCGTCCTTTGGCTGTTCATATGGATAACGGATGGAACTCTGAATTGTCAAAGCAAAACATATCTAATTTAGTGAACAAGCTTAATGTAGATCTTTATACATACGCAATAGACCCCAAAGAGTATAATGAGATGCTACAGGCTTTCTTTGATGCTGATGTAATAGATATTGAACTGTTATATGATAATGCAATGCTTGCTGTAAATTATGTATGTGCAAAAAAACATAAAGTAAAGTATATATTGAGTGGTTCAAATCAAGCTACTGAGGGAATATATATGCCAAAAGGATGGAATTGGTATAAGTTTGACAAGAAAAATATCATTGATATTTTGAAAAAAAACGGAAAAGTTAAAACCAAAACTTTTCCTTACTTTTCTTCCTTTGATTATTTTCGGTATGAGTTTATAAAACGAATAAAATGGTGCTCGCTTCTTGACTATATGGCTTACAATAAAGAAGAAGCTATGCAAAATATGCACGTTAATTACGGCTATCAAATATACTCACATAAGCATTATGAATCAATCCTAACAAGATTCTATCAGGGCTATATTTTACCTGAAAAATTTGGGATCGATAAAAGAAGACTTCATTACAGCACACTGATTATTAGTGGACAGTTAAACAGAGAAATAGCTCTGGAGAAGTTAAAAGACAGTCCCTATGACACTCTGGAAACATTACAAAGTGATGCAAATTTTTTTTTAGAAAAAATGGAATGGACCGAAGATGAGTTAAATAGCTATTTAAAAAGGAATCCAGTGTCACACATAAACTATAAATCAGAGAAACCTCTTGAGGAAAAAATAATTCGGTTAACAAGAAAAATAGAAAAAATATTAAAATAAAGGTTTCAAATGTATATATATGCATAATTGAGTCTGCTCCGAAAACCCCAAAAACCAATTTCACGGGTTTGCAACTAGTTGAAAATCAATAGTCGTTTTTAGAGGAATTTGGGCAAAAAAGACTTTTCGGAGGGGACTCATAATTATAATTTTTAAGGAAAAAGGATGACCAGGATATAAAAAATGGATTCTCAGTGTTCTTTAACCAATAAAGTAATATATAAGATTATAAATGAGAATTTTATTAGCACATATTACCCAGAACAGGGGAGGCGTAGAAAAGCGTTTTTTGGGATATGCCAAGTTTATCTTGTCTCAAAATGACCATCAATACGATGTTCTTATAAGTCGTTCATTTCTGCATGGATTAGATCATGGCATTATATGTTCTTCGGGAAACAGATTGATTAAATATGGTTTTGCATGGGACAAGAAAAATAAATTTACAAGATATATCGATTATATTTATTTAACAATTGTTTTATTGTTCTGTAATAGAAAATCGTATGATATAGTTCATTTCCCTACAACAACCTCTCTAATATTTCGTAATCTTGTTCAGGCAGAAAAAAAGGTTTACTCGGTTGTAACATCCGAATCAAAAGGGTTAATGAATATGCTTTGTTCTCAACGTTTTTCTCAAATTATGAAAGAAAGATATATAATAGATTGTCTGGATACCAGAATACGAGAAAAAATTGTTAATCGCTTTCCGGATAATACCGATAGAGTCTTTGCTTCGCCATGCAGTTTTATAGATTATAACCATACAAAACCAGACTTCAACATGAAAGAAAACACAATCTGTTTTGTTGGTAGATTATTAGATTTCAAGGGAATAGACTTATTATTAAAAGTTATTCCCGGTATTATAGAAAAGACTTCTTTTCGAGTATTGATTTTGGGACGTGGGGAGTTTGAGAGTGAAATACGAGAACGAATAGACAAATTTCACTGGCAAAGCAAGGTTACACTTTCTTATAGCACAAATCCAAAGAAGGAATTGAAAAAAAGTAAGATTTTTCTTTCTTTACAGCGTGATGAGAATTATCCGAGTCAATCGCTATTAGAAGCTATGGCATGTGGAAATTCAATAATTGCGACTAATGTAGGCTTAACTCACTTAATTGTGAAAAATGATTTTGGTGTGCTAATTGATGATGAACAGCAGTTATTGGAAGCCATTGTCGCTTATAGCCAAGAGAGCGCAGATTCTTTAAAGGAAAAAGGCGAGAAAGCTCGTTGTTTTGCACTTTCCAGTCATACGGTAGAACGGTTTCACGACTATCTGTTATCCATTTATGAAAATTGAAAGACTCTGTGCATTGAATTTGGCTTTGATGATCTTCATGGCAATGAATCCATATATTACATGGATTATGCCTGATGGCTTCGTGAACATACTATTCTTAATAAGCACCATTGTCTGTACAATTGAATTACCGGATTATGCCAAACAAGATCCCTTTATGGATAGACACAAAATATTGATAGGTATTGCTCTGTTAATATATATAGTTTATTTTACGCTTCCTGTGATACACGAAATGCGAGTAGGACATTTTATCTGGTTCCTATGTTTTTTGATAGTATTATCCTATAGAGATTTTATCGTTTTTAAAGCTTATTCTTACTTAAAGAGATTGTTTGTCTGGATTGCGATATTTGCATTGATATTTTGGATATTAAACATTATCCGGTTTCCGCTACCCTACTATCTTTATATTCCCGATTTTCGGGGAAATTCAGAGGATGTTTATCGCATATACGGTTTTGCAGCTAGTTTATATAGAGGTTCTTTCCCCATAGGAGGGTATGGTGTGGAGCGTATTATAGGAGTGTTTGGAGAACCTGGACACTTTGGTATTTATATTGGATTAATCTTAGCCGTGGACAAATTCAATTTCTCAAAAAAAGAAAATGTCCTACTATTGATTACAGGTATACTAACCTTTTCTACGGCCTTCTATGGTATTTTGGCTTTAGGTTTGTTATATAGAGCCTTATCGGATAGATTTTTCTTAAGTAAGATACTGAAACCCTCGTTTATTGTTTTTTTACTTTTAATTTTCGGTCTATTGATTAAAAGCGATGCTCTGCGTGAAGTTACTTATCGCAGAGTCTTGCAAAACGAGACTGAAAGAGGCGTAATAGAATTGGTAGAACAACGGTCCCGCGAAGATAATAAAGAGATGTTTGTTTCCTTTATCAAGAGTCCCGAAATATTGTTTGGAAAAGGATACTTTATTTCTAGTATTGATTTTCAATCAACAAATTGGAGAGGCATTTTTTTCAGATTCGGTATTATAGGTTTTTTGATTATCCTATTCTTGATTTTTTCAATTGCAATTAATAATGATCTGAAATATGGGCTGCTTCTATTTTTTATGGCTGCATTAATTTTCTCTCATCGTTCCTTTTTAAGCTATGCTTCGGTAATATATATATTATTATACATGGCTACAGTTGTAAATAGGATAAGGATTAAATTTATGAAAAATAGAATGGAGCAATATCAGATACTTAGAAGAGGAAATTATATCACAAATCCACGAAAAACATTATGAAAGTATTGATAGTAGCAAGTTATAATAGTGGCAAGTTCTCTCCATTTGTGTTGGAACAAGCAAATGCCCTAAAAAATCAAGCCATAGAAATTGATTTTTTAGGAATAGAAGGAAGAGGAACGATCGGATATTTACGTTGCAGACGAGGGTTGTTGAAAAAAATCAATGAGTACAAACCGGATATCATACATGCTCACTATGGTTTGTCCGGACTATTAGCCAACTTACAACGAAAAGTTCCGGTAGTAACAACCTATCATGGAAGCGATATCCATTCGGGAGGTCTATTGCTTACGCTGTCCCAATTCTCTATGAGGCTGTCGAGATACAACATTTTTGTAAGCGATAAGTTGTTGAAATTGGCAAACTATCATAGGAGGAATGCCATGGTTCAACCATGTGGAGTGGACTTCGACAAATTCAATGTACTTTCCAGAGAGGAGGCGCGTAAACTACTGGGATGGGGTGCAAACGGGAAATACGTGTTGTTTGCCGGTGATTTCGATAATACGATTAAAAATCCTGAATTGGCTCGGCAGGCTTGTAATCTATTGCTGGAATGTGAGCTTATTGAGTTAAAAGGATATAACCGGAAAGAAGTCAACCTGCTTATGAACGCTTCCAATTGCTTACTGATGACTTCGCATCACGAAGCATCGCCCATGGTAATCAAAGAGGCGATGTTATGCGGAACGCCCGTGGTTAGTGTGGATGTTGGAGATGTGGCCGACGTGGTTAAAGGAACGGAAGGCTGTTTTATTGCGGAACGAAATGCAACCGAAATTGCATCAAAACTATCGGAAGCAATCAGTTTTTCAAAACAGAAAGAAAAAACTAATGGACGTGAACGAATTACAGAATTGGGATTAGACAATAAACAGGTAGCTAAAAGAATTGTGGAAATATACGAATTTGTTGAAAGCAAAAATGGTAGGGATAAAAGATAATAGGCAATCTAAGAGAATGCTTTCTTTGTACAAAAAAGATTAGTTGAATATAATTGAATGTTAGATAATAATATGAATTATAGATTTGAAATTGGTATAGAAGAGGAAGAATGGAGTAATTTTTTGCAAAATAATACTCAAGCAAATATTTTTCAATCTCTTGAATACTATAAATCACAAATAAATAATAAATCAAGTGAACCAATAACATTTTTTGTATATGAAAATGAGAAGATAGTTGGACTTGCCTTAGGAATTATCTTTAGCAATGGTGGTAGATTAGGAAAAAGACTAACATCAAGAGCCATAATAATTGGAGGTCCTGTACTGTCTGATGAAAATGATATTGCAATATTAGGATATTTTCTTAATGAAATAAAAAAATATCTTAAAAATAAGGTAGTTTACTTGGAATTCCGTAATATATGGGATACTTCTATATATAAAAATATATTTATTGATAATGGATTTAGTTATGAAGAACATTTAGACATTCTGATAGATTTGAGAAAGACAGAGGATGAACTATGGAATAGCATGACTAAAGATAGGAAAAAAAGCATAAATAAGGGTCAAAGAGAATTAGAAATCCGGATAATTGATGAACAAAGCGATTATCAGATAGACTTAATATATAATCTACTTAAAATAGTTTATAATCGAGTTAAATTACCTCTACCGTCAAAAATGTTTTTTTCAAGTATAATAAGAAACTTAGATCCGCAGGGGTACATTAAAATATTTGGAGCATATCGCGACAGTAAATTAATAGGTGTTAGGTTAGTATTTTGCTATAATAAAATGATTTACGACTGGTATGCAGGAGCCGATGATGATTTTTTAGAATACAGACCTAATGATATTTTAATATGGAATATTTTAAAATGGGGAGGCGAAAATGGATACGAGGTTTTTGATTTTGGAGGTGCAGGTAAACCCAATATTCCTTATGGTGTAAGAGATTATAAATTAAAATTTGGAGGTCAATTAGTTTGTTTTGGACGTTATCAATATGTTTTTAAACCAATAATCATGACTTTCGGACGATTAGCAATAAAAATAAAAGATGGCTTACTCAAACATACAAAACGGTAAAAAAAAGTGCTTGTTTTCACGGATTAAGATTAAGATAGGGAAAATGTTAGCACAGCGTTTCCCCTATAACAGCATTCGTGTAAAGGGTTTAAAATATTGTGGTTTTGAAATTGGCGATAAGGTTTATATCGGCAGTGATTTGATAGTAGCTAGTATTATTTCGGAAACAGGATGTTCTTTAAGTATAGGGAATAGAGTTGCTATAGGACCAAGAGTAACATTAGTTCTATCATCAGATGCGAATTGGTCTCGTTTAATGGATCAAATACCTCCAATAAAAGATAAAATTATATTAGAAGATGATTGCTGGATTGGTGCAGGTGTCATAGTTTTACCTGGTATCACAATTGGCAAAGGTGCTATTGTTGGAGCAGGTAGCATAGTAACAAAAAATGTTGAGCCTTTCACTGTAGTTGTTGGAAATCCGGCACATGCAATAAAAAAAATAAAACCATTTTGATATGAATATAATTATTTCACTTGGACATCCTGCTCATTATCACTTGTTTAAGTATGCAGCAAGAAATCTATCTGATAGAGGACATAATATCCATTGGGTAATTACATCCAAAGACATACTTGAAAAATTACTAATTGCTGATAATGTAAATTATACTGTATTGTCATCGTACCAGAAAAATAGTATGATAGGAAAGTTATCAAAACTTTTTACGTCGACTAAAGAACTTATTAAAACTGCTAAAAAGAATAAACCGGATATATTTGTTGGATGTTTATCGCAAATAGGATATGCAGCTCAAATACTTAGAAAACCATCTATATTTGTTGGAGAGGATGATTTCAATTATACTTGGCAACAGGGAATAATAACATATCCTTTCGTTTCGACAATACTTGCACCAAATATAACCAATAATAGTATTTTTTCTTGCAAAAAAACGCCGTATTATGGTTACCAAAAACTGTCATATTTGCATCCAAATCAATTTACGCCAGATAAAAGTGTGGTGGAGAAATATTTTCCATCAGGAAAACCTTATTTTATTCTGCGATTTGCCCAGTTGAAAGCTTATCATGACTTAGTTTCTCATGCCCACGGTATTAATACGGAAATTGCCCAGCATCTGATTGACATATTATTGCCTCATGGCGATGTGTATATTACTTCTGAACGTTCACTTGAGCCTCAATTTGAGAAATATCGATTGCATATAAATCCATTAGATATTCATCATGTGTTGGCTTTTGCCAAGTTGTACATTGGCGATAGTCAAAGTATGTCTGTAGAAGCGGCCATGCTTGGCACACCAAGTCTTCGATTCAATGATTTTGCAGGTAGAATCGGCATTTTGGAGGAGTTGGAGCATAAATATGAGCTTACTTATGCGATACCTCCGTCAAAACCTGAGAGATTGTATGAAAAGATTATAGAATTATTGTCTATGTCTAATTTGCGAGATATATTCCAACAAAGAAGACAAAAAATGCTTGCCGATAAAATTGACGTTACTGCTTTCTTCACATGGTTCATCGAAAATTATCCCGAAAGTAAACGAATCATGAAAGAAAATTTCGATTATCAATATCGTTTTAAATAACAAGCAATGGATTTCACTTTAACCGCATATAAAAACTTGTTGTCGGCACTAATATCTGCCGGCTATTCTTTCCAGACCTTTGAGCAGTTCTTGCAGCATCATGTCGAAGGCAAAACGGTGGTGTTGCGGCATGATGTTGATTTACTGCTGTTTAATTCATTGCGAACGGCACAAATTGAATACAATTTGGGCGTTAAAGGTTCCTATTATTTTCGGTCAGCTCCGGAAAGTTGGAACGAAAATGTGATAAAAGAGATAGCCAATCTTAGCCACGAAGTGGGCTACCATTACGAAAACCTCACAACTTGCAAAGGAGATGTTGCAAAAGCTTATATCGATTTTAAAAATAATTTGGGCAACTTGCGTAAGTTGGTTGATGTGAAAACCATCTGTATGCACGGCAGTCCACGCTCTCCTTACGACAGTAAAGATATTTGGAAAGAATACTCGTACAGAGATTTGGGCATTATAGGTGAACCATATTTGGATACCGATTTCTCGAAAATATTTTATCTGACCGATACCGGCAGGAGATGGGACGGCTATAAAGCTAGTGTAAGAGATAAAATAGAAAACTTTCAAGAGGAGTGGAACAAGAAAGGATTAACATTTCACACAACAAAAGAACTTATTACCGCAATAAGTGCAGGCAAAATGCCCGACAAGATAATGATAACCATACATCCTCAACGTTGGAACAATTTTGGTGCAAAATGGATAAAGGAATTGGTTTTGCAAAATTTGAAAAATATAATAAAGAAATTAATTGTGAACAAAAACTTATGATAAAACTTCTCACCATAATAGGAGCCCGTCCCCAGATTATAAAGGCAGCGGCACTTTCCAAAGCGATAAGGAGTGATTTTTCAGATAGGATAGAGGAAAAGATACTTCACACTGGTCAGCATTACGATGCAGTTATGTCGCAAGTATTTTTCGAAGAGCTGGAAATACCTCAACCTGACTATAATTTGGGTATCGGCTCGGGCAGGCATGGCGAACAGACAGCCAAGATGATCTCCGGCATAGAAGAGGTTATTTTGTCGGAGCCTTTCAACGGGGTTGTGCTCTACGGCGATACCAATTCCACGCTCGCGGGTGCTGTGGCAGCAGCAAAACAGCATATTCCGGTGTTCCACATCGAGGCGGGATTGAGATCGTTTAATATGGCCATGCCGGAGGAGATTAACCGGATAGCCTGCGACCAAATGTCATCAATCCTTTTTGCACCCACCCAAACTGCCATGGACAACCTGCGCAACGAGGGTTTCCTTGACATTGAAGCACGTTTTAAAAACGGAAAAAAACGACAAGTTTTCAATAGCGGGGATATCATGTATGACAACAGTATCCATTTTGCAAAGTTTTCGGGACGGACAAAAATTCTGGAACGACATTCCCTGCAACCAAACGGTTATATTTTGGCTACCGTGCATCGCGATAACAATACGGACGAACCGTCGCGTTTGGAATCGATATTCAAGGCTTTATTACATATCAGCAACGAAAACAATATAGCGATCCTTCTTCCTATTCATCCGCGCACGGCCAAGCTTATGCCCGGCAACCTAAGCGCCGGATTGTATGAAAAAATAGCGCATTCGAAGCTGAAAATGGTTGAACCGGTGTCGTTTTTGGAGATGATAGAGTTGGAAAAGCATGCAAAACTGGTAATGACGGATAGCGGTGGAGTGCAGAAAGAATCGTTTTTCTTTGAGAAACCTTGTCTCATACTCAGGCCGGAAACGGAGTGGGTGGAGATAGTAACGCATGGAGCCGGAATACTCGCAGATGCCGATTTCGACAAGATTGTGGAAGGATACAAAACTTTATCGGAAATAGACGTGACGTTTCCTCGCCTGTTTGGAAACGGAAAGGCGGCACATTTTATCCTTGAACGGATCATGGCTTACTCTGCAGAATAAAAGGAATATATAACTTAACAACAAACAGATATGAAGAAAAAAATGAAAATATGGGGATACCTGGTGTTGGGGCTATGCCTCCT
>ENA-UOOI01003784-UOOI01003784.1-fermentation-metagenome-genome-assembly--contig:-NODE-3784-length-10878-cov-3.744895_pt1 | contig 10878 bp, 10 predicted proteins | sample MGYA00245779_ERZ724027 | MGnify/ENA primary metagenome ERZ724027 (study PRJEB28704, sample SAMN03018318) | fermentation metagenome | biome: anthropogenic terrestrial biome; feature: soil; material...
GCTGGCGGCTCTCTGACCACAGACCCGCTGTTTCTCCAGCATATCAAGGGCACGATTGCCGCCGGAGTCAAACGGATCGGTGTGTACTGGTGGACAACCCATACCACCATCGCACAGGCAGAGGCGGACGCTGCTTATTTAATCAAGCTACTGAAGCCTTACAGGGGGCAGGTGGCATGATTTGTCACAGACAGCGTAAATATCTTGCAGTTCAGTTATGCAAGGCAAAAGGGACGATGTATTTGGGATATATTTGGGACACACACTTTAAAACTAATTGTTCCTTCTCGCGCACCAAGGAAACTGGTGAATTCAAAAAAGTTTGCCAGTTTTTTGTATGCACTTATGTGAATGCAACATGGGGCATATTACAATGCAGAACTGGATTTCCCGGGACTCTTGACGGGCGTGGAAATTGGTCGTGCGGTGGCTTATATGAGAGAATATACGCCGTAAGGAAAGGAAGGGGGCAGAGTGTTTGCCGGACAGTGCCTCGTGCAAGGAAAAATGCTGAATCATGCATTCTGAGTTCTGTGCAAAAGGGAGAATGAAGGTGAAAGCTGTCGGTATGTCTTTACCTGTGTTGAATTTTCGTGTATAATTATGCTATCTGAAAATAGAGGGGATGAGCATTTGAGCGCTTGGTTTGCAAAAATGCAGCAAAGTCTTATCAATGACTTTATCGTAGACGAACGTTGGCACTATATTACAAAGGGCATTCGGATTACAATTTTAGTTACCATTTTGGCACTGATCATCGGACTGGTATTGGGCGTATTGGTGGCAATGATCCGCTCCACCCATGACCAATCTAATCCCAGATGGTTTAAATCGTCGGGAAGCTTTTTGCTGAAGCTTGGTAATTTGATCTGCAAAGTATACGTTACCGTCATTCGTGGTACGCCAACACTGGTTCAGCTGCTGATTATGTACTTTATTATCATGCTGTCCAGCACAAAGGTAAACGTAGCGGTGATAACCTTTGGAATTAACTCTGGTGCCTATATTGCGGAAATTATCCGTGGCGGTATCATGGGGGTTGACAGCGGTCAGATGGAGGCAGGTCGATCCTTGGGACTCGGTTATGTCCCAACTATGAAGGACATTATATTACCTCAGGCGATGAAAAGCTCCCTGCCTGCCTTAATCAATGAAATGATCACCTTGCTGAAGGAAACATCTATCTGTGGTTACATTGGCCTAAACGAGCTGACACGCGGCGGTGATATCATCCGGGGCATTACCTTTGATGCATTGTTCCCGCTCTTTACTGTGGCAGCGATTTATCTGGTCATGGTGCTGTTCATTCAGTGGACTATGGGCAAAGTTGAGAGGAGGCTCCGCAGTAGTGATTACCGTTAATCATCTGTATAAGAGTTTTGGAGACCATGAGGTACTCCATGACATTAATGAGCATATTCGTCCCGGGGAAAAGGTGGTTATTATCGGACCATCCGGCTCAGGTAAATCGACCTTCCTGCGCTGCATGAACCTGCTGGAGGAACCAACAAAGGGACAGATCATCTTTGACGGTCAGGACATCACCGGAAAGGGTGCAAATATCAATAAAATACGGCAACAGATGGGGATGGTGTTCCAGCACTTCAATTTGTTTCCCAACCTATCTATTATGGACAACCTGACCCTTGCGCCAGTTCGCAGCCACATGATGAAGAAGGAAGAGGCTGCGGAGGAAGCGCTACGTCTGCTCCGGCGTGTGGGACTGGAGGACAAGGCAGACAGCTATCCAGGACAGATCTCTGGGGGACAAAAGCAGAGAATCGCTATTGTGCGGTCTTTGGCTATGAAACCCAAAATGATGCTGTTCGATGAACCCACCTCAGCGCTGGACCCCGAAATGGTAGGCGAGGTACTGGAGGTTATGAGGGGGTTGGCCGCAGATGGCATGACTATGGCGGTGGTTACCCATGAGATGGGCTTTGCCAGAGGAGTGGCAACCCGAGTACTGTTTATGGACGGCGGTGGGATCATGGAGCAGGGAACGCCAGATGACCTGTTTTCCAATCCGAAGAATCCCCGTACCAAGGAATTCTTGTCCAAAGTTCTGTAACGCAAATGGATACATCGGCAGCAGAAAAGGATTTTTTTGCAGGATGAATAGAAGCAAAATGTCATTTTCGTAGTATATTTTTCTAGGTCTGCAAATAGAAAGTTATCAGGCATTAGAACCCTCTCCGCAAAAGAATGGGCAAAATAGCGCAGTTTGCCGAGAAAAAGAACTTTGCAATGAATAAAATCGACTATTGCAAAAGTGTTTTGCATGAGTTACAATAGTACAAGCGAACCTATAAATGATCTGCATTTTACATAGTTTCTGTAAAAGGAGTAAATGATTCAAATGGGTAAGAAAACGATCAAAAAAGTATTAGTCGCTAACCGCGGCGAAATTGCAATCCGAATTTTCCGTGCTTGTTCCGATCTGGGTCTGCATACGGTTGCAATGTATTCCAAAGAGGACGTTTACAGCAGTTTCCGTACCAAGGCTGACGAAGCATATCAGATTGGTGAAAAGCTGGGGCCTGTAGGCGCCTATCTGAACATTGACCTGATCATTGATCTGGCAAAAAAGCGTGGCGTCGATGCAATTCATCCTGGCTATGGCTTCCTGGCTGAAAACGCTGACTTTGCTCGCGCCTGCGAAGCAAATGGCATTATCTTCATTGGCCCCCCCTCCAATGTACTGGAGCAGATGGGTGATAAGCTGAAGGCAAAGGAAATCGCAATCAGCTGTGGTGTGCCGATTATCCCCGGCAGCACTGCACCGCTGAAGGATGGCGAAGATGCGCTGGAGATGGCAAAGTCCTTTGGATTCCCCATCATCCTGAAAGCGGCAGCAGGCGGTGGTGGTCGTGGCATGCGTCGCTGCGACAAGGAAGAGGAAGTCATCCCTGCCTTTAACATGGTTAAGAGCGAGGCTAAGAAAGCCTTCGGCAACGATGATATCTTCATTGAAAAGTTTTTGGAAGAGCCTAAGCATATCGAAATACAGGTTCTGGCGGATGAACATGGTAATGTGGTTCATCTCTATGAACGTGACTGCTCCCTGCAGCGTCGTTATCAGAAGGTTGTTGAATTTACCCCTGCATTCTCCGTGCCCCAGTCCGTCCGTGACGAGCTGTACGCAGATGCAGTTAAGATCTCTAAGGCAGTTGGCTTCGTAAACGCCGGCACCTTGGAATTCCTGGTAGACAAGAACGGTGGTCATTACTTCATCGAAATGAACCCCCGTATTCAGGTGGAACACACCGTTACCGAAATGGTCACCGGTATCGATCTGGTTCGCTCTCAGATCCTGATCGCGGAAGGTCGTCCGCTGAGCGATCCTGCGATTGGCATTACAGATCAGGCAGACGTCAAAACTCGTGGCTACTCCATTCAGTGCCGTGTTACTACCGAGGATCCCACCAACAACTTTGCTCCGGATACCGGTAAGATTACTGCGTATCGTTCCAGCGGCGGCTTCGGCATCCGTCTAGACGCAGGCAATACCTACGTTGGTGCAGAAATCTCCCCCTATTATGATAGCCTGCTGGTTAAAATCACCACATTTGACAACACGTTTGAAGGGGTTTGCCGGAAGGAACTGCGTGCGCTGAGCGAAACCAGAATCCGTGGCGTTAAGACGAATATCTCCTTTGTAACCAATATTCTGACCAATCCGGTCTTCCAGGCAGGTCAGTGCTATACCAGGTTCATTGATGACACACCTGAACTGTTCCAGATCAGCCAGTCCCAGAACCGGGCGAACAAGATGCTGGAATACATCGGCAATATCGTGGTCAACGATCCCACCGCCGGCAAGAAGCTGTACGAGACCCCTCGGTTCGCAGAAGTGGAACCTGGTGCGCCTAAGGCAGGTCTGAAGCAGTTCCTGGATGAAAAGGGGCCCGTTGCGCTGAGCAAGTGGGTCATGGATCAGAAGAAGCTGTTGGTCACCGACACTACCTGCCGTGATGCCCATCAGAGCCTGCTGGCAACCCGTGTTCGTACCCGTGACATGGTCAAGGGCGCCGATGCGATGTCGAAGATTCTGAGAGATTGCTTCTCTCTGGAAATGTGGGGCGGTGCTACCTTCGACGTAGCTTACCGTTTCCTGAACGAGTCTCCCTGGGAACGTCTGGATTGGCTGCGGAAGGAAATTCCCAACATCCCCTTCCAGATGCTGCTCCGCGGTGCCAATACCGTTGGCTATGCCAATTATCCGGATAATGTGGTTCGTGAATTCGTCCGTCTGTCCGCAGAAGGCGGCATTGATGTCTTCCGTATTTTCGACTCCCTCAACTGGATTCCCAGCATGGAAGTTGCCATTGATGAAGCCCTTAAGCAGAATAAGTTTGTGGAAGGCACCATCTGCTATACCGGCGATGTTTCCGATCTGTCTCGTAATAAATATACCCTGAAGTATTATGTGGACATGGCAAAGGAACTGCAAAATCTGGGTTGTCACTCTGTGGCAATCAAAGATATGTCCGGTCTGCTGAAGCCCTATGCCGCAAAGATTCTGGTCTCCGGCCTGAAGGATGCGTTGGATATCCCCATCCATCTGCATACCCACAACACCACTGGCAACCAGGTTGCAACCTGCCTAATGGCAGCAGAAGCTGGCGTTGACATCGTTGACTTGGCGATTTCCTCCATGAGTTCCTTGACCAGCCAGCCCTCTTTGAATGCAGTTGTTGCTGCTCTGGAAGGACAGGAACGTGATACCGGACTGAATCTGATGGAAATTCAGAAGCTGACCGACTACTGGGCAGATGTCCGGGAACGGTATGTGGAATTCGAGTCCGAACTGAAGACTCCGGTTACCGATATTTATCGTTACGAAATTCCTGGCGGTCAGTACACGAACCTGAAGCCTCAGGTAGAAAGCCTGAATCTGGGTCATCGTTTCATGGAAGTAAAGGAAATGTACAAGAAGGTCAATGACATGCTGGGTGATCTGGTTAAGGTTACCCCGTCCTCTAAGGCGGTGGGCGACTTGGCTATCTTCATGGTACAGAACGACCTGACGCCTGAAAATATCGTAGAAAAAGGCGCTGGCCTGAGCTATCCGGACTCTGTGGTCAGTTACTTTAAGGGCATGATGGGTCAGCCAGCATGGGGCTTCCCCAAGGATATTCAGAAGATCGTTTTGAAGGGTGAAGAACCCATTACCTGCCGTCCTGGTGCGTTGCTACCCCCGGCAGACTTCGAACAGGTGAAAGAGCATCTGCGTCCACTCTGTGGTCATGAGCCTACTGATCGTGAAGTGATCTCTTGGTGTACTTACCCGAAGGTACTGGAAGACTACATTGAAAAGCGTGCGGAATATGGCTACATCACCCGTCTGGGCAGCCATGTTTACTTCCATGGTCTGGCTGTAGGTGAAACCAACCGCGTGAACATCGAAGATGGTAAGACGCTGGTTATTAAGTACCTGGGTCTGGGTGATCTGAACGATGACGGTACCCGTGTGGTTCAGTTTGAGCTGAACGGTGCCCGTCGTGAAGTCAATGTCATGGATAAGAGTGCTAAGTCGACTGCCCGTGTGGTTGACATGGCAGATCCCAATGATAAGAGCCAGATCGGTGCATCAATCCCTGGTGCAGTCAGCAAGGTTATGGTTAAGAAGGGCGACAAGGTAAAAGAAAATGACGTCCTGATTATCATTGAAGCCATGAAGATGGAAACCAGTGTGGTTGCTCGTATGGCTGGTGAAGTAGGTGACATCAAGGTAAGCGCTGGTGATACTGTTATTGCTGGTCAGCTGATGATGACCCTGAAATAATCTCTGAAACAGTAATATATAGTTCCTTTGTGCCGGCAACGATTATTCATTGCCGGCACTTTTAAAATAGGTTACTCCAACTTATCTTCTTTTTTTCCACCGCATTTCTGATAGAATTGAACAGCATCAGCAGTAGGGTCATAAACCGCGAGAAAAATATCGGATTCCCTGCAACCTTTCTGTGCCAGTTGTTGTTCTAACCAAGCCTCATCCTTTCCAGTAACGGATAGATTTTCGCGCATGATTTTTCCATCCAGAATGATGTTGACCCCAATATTACTGCGATCAACAGCTCTATTGAGATCAAAGGGCGTTGCGGGGCGGTAGGGGCTGGCGGGAAGAATGCTGAGGGAGCCGTTTGGCTCAAACAAGACCGCTTCCAGTTGGGAAAGATCGAAGTAACCACCAACGCGACATTGCATGAGAAACTCATTGATGTCTAACTTAGCTTTGCGGAAGTTTTCGTCCAGAAGCTGACCATTCTCATAAAGTGGGATGGGACTGCCGGTGATCAGGCGGCGCATCTTAATTGAGTGGTCGGTGACCCAGGAGAGCAGGAGCGTAACGGCCCCGTACACAACGATGGTGATAGTCCACAGCCTAAAATCCTGACCTTCTGAGTTGGCCAGTTCTGCGGCAATGGAGCCAATGGTGATACCGTTGATGTAGTCGAACAAAGACAGTTGGCTCATCTGACGATATCCCAGCGATTTAGTAATTAGAAATAAAAAGGCGATGGAAAATAGGGAACTTAAAGCAACACGCAAATAGTCCATTTACAAAACCCCCTGAATGACATACAATCAGTATGTAACAAAAGCAGATATTTATGAGGAGAATGGAAAAGAAAACGGCAAAAGAAAGGCAAAGTACAGTTATGCAGTATATCCTGTTTGATTTAGATGGAACATTAACCGATTCTGGTCCAGGAATTGTCCATGCAATCCAATATGCGCTTGGCAAACGGGGGATGGTGGAACAGGATACCGGAGTGCTTTATCGTAACTTTATTGGCCCCCCGCTGTCTGAATCGTTCCCAAAGTTCTATGGATTTTCGCCGGAAGAGACGATTGAGGCGATTGGTTTTTTCCGAGAGTACTATGATAAGCGTGGCATTTACGAGAACAAGCCTTATACTGGGATTCCGGCGCTGCTGGCGCGTCTAAAGGCAGCAGGAAAGCAGATCGCATTGGCCACATCCAAACCGATTTATTTGGCAGAGCAGGTGTTGGAACATTTCGAACTTCGTCAGTATTTTGATCAGGTTTGTGGTGGCAGCAAAGATGAAAGTCGGAACGGAAAAGCAGATATCATAGAGGATGCGCTAAGCGCCCTTGGCATTCTTGATTTGGGACAAGCGGGTATGGTAGGGGATCGATACTTAGATGTGTTGGGTGCCCACGCCAATGGATTATCCTGCATCGGGATTCTCTACGGTGGGTACGGGACCCGGGAAGAACTGGAAGCTGTCCAAGCGGATTTCATTGTGAAAGACGTAGCGGACTTGGAACGGTTATTGCTGTGCTGAGCGTGTTACTAATGCCGCTGCGTGTGCTGTTTCGCATGATTGGAGCCATAGTAAAGCTATGCGGACGACTGATGGGATTTGAAGGAAGCGCCGCTGTGGTGGATGGGAAGCAGTATGAGGTATTTGTGGCCAAGTACCTCAAAGAGCAGGGGTTTCGCCAGATACGCCATACTGGCGCAACGGGCGATTTTGGCGTGGACATCGTGGCAAAGAAACATGGTATTCGTTATGCGGTTCAGTGTAAGTTTTATTCTAGCTCAGTCTCCGGTGCCGCTGTCCAGGAGGCAGTGGCAGGAATGGCCTACTATCATTGCGACCGTGCCATGGTAGTTACCAACAGCGGGCTGACTAGGGGAGCAAAAAAGTTGGCAGAGGTCAATGAAGTTCTTGTGTTAGAATATGTGGAACCGGGTCAAGTGTCGGTAGCCAGTGTGGCAACACCGGAGAGCATTATCAGTATTGCAGTGTGCGCAGTTTTATCCGTATGGTTGCTGCCCAAAATCCGGACGGGAGAAGCGACTGCATTGTGGATCTATGTAATTGTAGTGGCTCTGTGCTATCTGGGGCCTAGACTAGTTCTCAGACTGCTACGCTGTTTGTGGCAGCATGTTTATGAGAGAAAATAGAACAAAGTTTCATAAGACCGTTCCGGTGTGCATTACACTGGGACGTTTTTTAATTGTTTTTGATCTGTCGCATATGCTGTCATATCGGTAGAATAGGGAGTTGTGGCGCGATGGTTTAAGAGATGTTGGGGAGCAGTGCATATAGAAACAAAGTTTTTCATTCAGATAATGTATGCGATTAGAAAACTTGCGGTTGCTCTAGTCACTGTGGGACTTTTGGCATGGTATCCTCGCTGTGACGAATTACGGAAGAGGGTTACATTTGCAGCGTGCTTTGGAATTCCACAGCAGCAATAGATTGCCACCGTCGGAGCAAGCAGTTCAAGAAATGCGTCGGCCGCTCCTTGCCGTAACGCTTCTGCTTTCGCCGTGGTCTCCTGGAATTGTGCACCCGAAATGGAAGCTGATTTATGAGGATCAATTTGAAGGAGATGGACTCAATAGCAGGGTTTGGAATGTGGTGGAAGAAAAAGATGTTCCAAATCGGGAACTGCAAACTTATACATCGGACTCTTTTGTGGTGCCAGATGGAGCACTCAAGCTCACTGCGTCGGCTAAGCCAGAAGGAACGTACCAGCCAGGAAAGGTAGATACCAGAGAAAAGTTGGAACTGCAATATAGACGGGTGGAAGTGCGAATGAAGTTGTGTCAGGGGAAAGGACTGTTTCCGGCTATTTGACTCCTGCATGAGGGTAAGGACGAAAAAAGCCCAGGCGTTGGTCGCTCCTGGGCTTTCTGTTATGGAGAGGTATGCATGTGTGCATCTCTCCAGCAACCATACCTAAGGCATAAAGAAAGCGAGACATTACGTCCCGCTTTTCGTAGTGACAGATTGGAGTCGGTTAGCTGGCTATACGGTAACTACTTTGAGGATGTGGACATACGCTCGTTTCATAAAATGAAAAGTGCCATATTCCGATCCAACATAACGAAATATGACACTTTTTTAATGGAGCAGGCGAAGGGAATCGAACCCTCGTAGCCAGCTTGGGAAGCTGGGGTTCTACCATTAAACTACGCCTGCATAGACCGGATGGATACCGGCACAATATTTTAAGTATTATTTATTATAACACGGATAGCTGTAAAAAACAAGAAAATCTTCTGGTGGTCTTTCAGCGCCGTGCGCGGTTTTTCTTGTATAGAATATACAAGCCATCCAAAAGAAGGTTCTGGTTGACAACAATAGCCTTGTGACAGAAGGGAACCACCAAAGAAGCCAATCCGCCAGTGATAACAGCAGTTGACGGTATAGCCAGTTCTGCATCCAGGCGGTCAATGAGACCATCCAGCATCGCGGCACAGCCATGAATAGCGCCTGATTGCATACATTCCTCAGTATTTCTGCCGATCAGACGTTCCGGTGCATTCAGCATGATGGAAGGAAGTTGGTCGGCGCAGGAGGAGAGGGCTTCCACGGAGATACGCAAGCCAGGGTAGAGCATGCCACCCAAGTAAGCACCGTGCTGATCTACAACAGAAACGGTGGTAGCGGTACCCATGTCAAAAATAATAATCGGCTTAGGGTATTTTGCGATGGCAGCGACGGCCCCTGCTACCAAATCGCTACCCAGCTCCCCGGGGTAATCAGTACGAATATTTAAACCGGTTTTAATACCGGAGGTGACAGTGAGGAATGCAGATCCAGTCAAGGCTTCAAAGGCCCGTTGAATCAAATTACGCAGGGAGGGGACGACTGCGGAAATGATACCGCTTTGGATGCGATCGGGAGTGACGTTGTGAAGCTCCAGGATACCTTTAAAAATGAGCGCATACTCATCTATGGTTTTTCGTCTGTCACTGGAACAGCGGCTGGTAAAGCACAGCCTATCATTCTCGTAGCCACCGATCACAATATCACTGTTGCCGACGTCAATTGCCAAAATCATGAATATACCTCCTGTTCTTTTCACCCGCGATAGGGTATATGACTTATTATAACACTGCAAGCGGATAGATTGCAAATTCTTCTGTTGGGTGGTATACTGCTAAGAAATTGAAGGGGGAGGAGCATCTGTCATGCGATTGGAGATCGAAGTAATTGACCAGAAGGTTTCCGTGTGTAAACTGCCTGATTTATCCCAGGTTCCCTTTGAAGATGCGTTTTGCTTTCTAGGGAAGACGGATGGGGAGCAGTCACTGGTTTGTGCAACGGAACATGTTCCGGAGAACGCACTGGAAGAGGTCTCGGGCTGGCGGATGTTCCGGATCAAAGGGACGTTGGATTTTTCTCTTATCGGGATTTTGGCTAACATCTCTGCTGTTCTAGCGGAGCGAAAGATCGGTCTGTTTGTGGTATCCACTTATGATACCGATTACATTTTGGTGAAACAGGAGCAACTGCAAGATGCTTTGGATGCATTGGCGGCAGTGGGACATCAGATTTACGTTCTATAAGCACAACCTGCGGGGCTGCAAATCTCCGCAGGTTGTTTTATTTATGATTTCATAGGCTGCTCTAAATGTTGAATTGCGGCATTGGCGGCAGCTTGTTCCGCTTCTTTTTTGCTGCGACCGGAACCTTGACCAAGAGTGGCTCCGTTGAGCAGAACCTGCATGGTAAAGGTTTTGTTGTGATCCGGACCGGATTCGTCAGCCAGCTGGTAAGTGAGAACCTGACCACTTTTTCGCTGAACCAGTTCCTGAAGATAGGTCTTATGGTCACGGCTGGCTTGATTTACCTGATCCATGTGATCCAGAATGAAACGCTGGATAATATCACGATCATACTCCAGTCCGCCATCTAGAAATACCGCTGCCAGTACGGACTCTACAGCGTCAGCTAAAATAGAGGGGCGGTTGCGGCCGCCACAGGCATTTTCACCCTTGCCCAGCTTTAGGTAGTTGCCCAGATCCAATGCCCGCGCGACCAGGATCAAACTACTTTCGCAGACCAGGTTTGCGCGTATGCGGGTGAGATCGCCTTCCGGGAGATT
>ENA-UOOI01003785-UOOI01003785.1-fermentation-metagenome-genome-assembly--contig:-NODE-3785-length-10877-cov-3.934763_pt1 | contig 10877 bp, 9 predicted proteins | sample MGYA00245779_ERZ724027 | MGnify/ENA primary metagenome ERZ724027 (study PRJEB28704, sample SAMN03018318) | fermentation metagenome | biome: anthropogenic terrestrial biome; feature: soil; material...
ACGCACTTATTTCATTGATTTTAAATACTTTAACTATATAAACTCGCGAACAGTTTCAACTACTGATTCGCATTAATAGAGATGCCATATTCAGGGATTTGTTTTCGAAATTAACACAATAATCTACTGAGATTCTCCGTCTGCATCACCGGTGTCGTAATCCTCATCCCCCTCCCAGTTCGTGACCGGCTTTTGCGGCCCCTCCTTACGAAATACGAAGGCGAGGAGCAGCCCGCTAATGGCACCGGCCAAATGGCCTTCCCACGAAATGGCAGTATCCACCCATTCGGTAATGGGAAGGATACTCCAGATGGTACTCCCGTAGATAAAAGCTACCACGAGCGAGACGGCAACAAGCGGGATGTACTTCCGCACCAGCCCGCTGAAAAAGAGGAAGAAAAGGAGTGCAAAAACCAGTCCGCTTGCTCCCACATGATAAGATCCGCGTCCGATGATCCAGGTCAAAAGTCCGCTTAACAGCCAGAGCCAGGCGAAGGCACCGAATGCGATCTTGCTGTAGAAATAGAACAAAAACCAGATCAATATCAGTAGCGGAAGCGTGTTCGACAACAAATGGGAAAAGGAAGTGTGGATCAAGGGTGAAAAAATGATCCCGATCAGTCCGCTAATGGTTCCCGGCAATATTCCCAAGCGCGACAGATCCCATTTAAACAAGCCCGCATAGTCAACTATAAATACCAACCAGATCAGGACGATAAACACAATAGCGGGCAGGACAGCGAGTCGCATCCGTTTCTTCTCTATAGTATGCCATGATAAGTTATCGACATTCATTTCCGGGAATAACCTGTTTTTTATTCACTTTCACAAATGTACGAACAAATTTCTTTTTCCCGGCAAAAGTGGGGAAAACCGAAAAATTATCCATTCTTACTTGTGAGTTCAATTACGTTTTATTATCTTTCGCAGGAATTAAGCGGCACCCATTACCCTAAATTATACAACGATGAGTTATTTGAAATTCGATAAAGACCTGATGATTAACCTGGAGTATTCTTTGTACCGGAACGTATTGAGAACCAACCGAAGGGGAGCTTATCAGAACACATCCATATCCGGCTGCAACACAACCAAGTACCAGGGACTTCTTGTGATGCCCGTGCCTTACCTGGACGACGAAAATCATCTTATCCTCTCCTCTTTCGATGAAACGGTAATACAACACGGAGCGGAATTTAATCTGGGGATTCACCGTTATGCCGGCGACAACTATAACCCGAAAGGGCACAAATATATCCGTGAATTCAACTGCGACAGTGTGCCCAAGACCATCTACCGTGTGGGAGGCGTGATCCTGTCGAAAGAGATCATGTTCTCATCAAAAGAGAACCGGCTGATGATCCGATATACGCTTCTGGACGCCCATTCGCCGACGATTATCCGTTTCAAACCCTTCCTGGCTTTCCGGAAGATTTCCCAACTCACACGAGAAAACGATCAGGTGGACAAATCCTACCGCGAAGTGGAAAACGGCATCAGCACCTGCATGTATTTCGGTTATCCCGAATTGTTCATGCAGTTCAATAAAAAACCGGAATTTGTCTATCATCCCGACTGGTACCGCGACATTGAGTACCTGCAAGACCTGCAAAGCGGAGATACGTTCCAGGAAGACCTTTACGTACCCGGCTGTTTCGAAATGTCTATCGCCAAGGAAGAAGAGATTATCTTCTCTACCGGAGATATTATGGTAGATACCTCCAGCCTGGCAAAAGAATTCGATTACGAAATATATAAGCGGACTCCCCGTTCCAATTTCTATAACTGTCTCAAGAACTCAAGCCATCAGTTTTATTACATACCTCAAAAGGACGAACATTACCTTCTGGCGGGGTACCCCTGGTTTAAAGTGCGTGCACGTGACCAGTTTATCGCCCTTCCCGGATGCACGCTTTCAGTGGATAAACCGCAAGACTTTGAGAAGATGATGGATACGGCTATTCCCCATCTGAGAGACTTTATGGCGGACAAGCCATCGAAAAGTTATCTGAAGCAGATAGACGACCCCGATGTATTGCTGTGGGTGATATGGTCGCTTCAACAGTTCTGGAAAGAACGGAAGGATATCTTTATGAAAAAGTACAGCAATTTTCTGTATGAGATCATCGATTATATTGACGCGGGTAAACATCCCAATCTGATATTAGATAGAGAGAACGAACTTCTCTCGACCTACGGTCGCGATACAGCCGTGAGCTGGATGAATGCAACCATCGACGGCAAACCGGCAGTACCCCGGTCGGGCTATCTGGTGGAATTCAACGCCCTTTGGTATAACGCATTGAAATTTGCAGAAGAGGTATCACAAGAAATGGGTAAAGAAAAAACGGCAGCCGACTTTGAGGAACGCGCACGTTTAGCAGGCAATTCCTTTAAAGAGATCTTCCTGAATAAAGCCGGTTATCTCTACGATCATGTGGACGGGTATTATAAAGATCCGGATGTACGACCCAACATGCTCTTTGCCGTATCGCTCCCCTATTCGCCCCTTGAAAGAGGGCAAAAGAAATCGGTGATCGATTTTGTCACCAAAGAACTGCTTGCCACCTGCGGCATACGTTCGCTTACTCCGAAAAGCGACAAATTCCGTCCCCACTACGCCGGGACGGAAAATGAAAAAAAATTCGCCTATTTCAACGGGATGGCCTTCCCCTGGTTGTTCGGCCACTATATTGAGGCCTACCTGAACCTGTTCCATATGAGCGGATTATCGCTGGCGGACCGGATCATGGTGGAAATGGAGGGGCAAATACAAAACGACTGCATCGGAAGCATATCGGAATTTTACGATTCGAACCCTCCATTCATAGCCCACGGGGGATATTCCTTTGCCATAAGTGTAGGGGAACTGCTGAGAGCGCAACGAATAATAAACAGATATAAAACCACCGAAAATTAAAAACAAGGAATAAGAAGAGGAAAAGTTAAAAAAATCAGAAGACTGACGCAGAGAACCGGAATATCCGGTCTCCGGATCTCGGGAATTCAGCAATCGATAAATCATACAAAAACAAACATATGAAACGAACATCTAAATCATTAGATCCAAAACATGATTTAAATGTCTTTGTTCTTTACTCTTTACTCTTTGTTCTAAATAGAATAATCGTATGAAAGCATTAATGTTTGGCTGGGAATTTCCGCCGCATATTCTCGGGGGACTCGGAACGGCAAGCTACGGACTGACGAAGGGGATGGCAAAACAGGAGGATCTGGAAACCATTTTTGTGATTCCCAGGCCGTGGGGCGACGAAGACCAGAGCTTTATGAAGATCATAGGAGCCAACAACACGCCTATTGTCTGGCGGGATGTACCATGGGAAATGGCAAAATCGAGGCTGGAAAAATTCATGGATCCCCAGGAATATTACCGGATGCGGGATAATATATATGCTAATTTCACCTACATGCATACCAATGATCTGGGATGCATCGAATTCTCGGGCAGGTATCCGAATAATATTCTGGAAGAGACCAATAACTACTCCATTGTGGCAGGGGTGATCGCGCGTACCTATGATTTCGACGTCATCCATTCGCACGACTGGTTGACCTATCCCGCGGGACTCCATGCAAAAAGCGTTACCGGCAAGCCGATGGTGATCCATGTGCATGCCACCGAATTCGACCGCAGCAGAGGCAAACCCAACCCCATTGTGTATGGAATTGAGAAAGACGGGATGGACAACTGCGATCATATTATCTGTGTGAGCGACCTGACACGGCGTACGGTGATTGAGAACTACCATCAGCCTCACTGGAAGGTGACCACTGTGCACAATGCCGTGGAACCGCTTAGTCCCGAGATCGAGGCAATTGAACGGCTCTCCGGCGTTTCTGAAAAAGTAGTCACATTCCTGGGCCGCATCACCATGCAAAAGGGACCCGAATTTTTCGTGGATGCCGCAACACAGGTGATCCGCAAAACCGATCATATCCGCTTTGTGATGGCGGGCAGTGGCGACATGATGGATCAGATGATCCGTCTGGTTGCCGAACGGGGCATCGCGCATAAATTTCATTTTACGGGATTTCTTCGCGGCAAACAGGTATATGAAATGCTGAAATCGAGTGATGTATATGTAATGCCTTCCGTATCGGAGCCTTTTGGAATATCGCCGCTCGAGGCAATGCAATGCGGTGTACCGAGCATTATCTCTTACCAATCGGGCTGTTCGGAAATTCTTCATAACGTTATCAAGACCGATTACTGGGATGTGGATGCGATGGCCGACGCCATTTATTCCATATGCACTTACCCCGCCATGGCGGAACATCTGAAAGTAGAAGGGAAAATAGAAGTAGACAATATAAAATGGGAAGATGCCGGGTTAAAAGTCCGCAGGATCTATGATAACCTTATGTAAAACAAAACCTAACAAATAAAAATATGAAGACAATTTGTATTTATTTCCAACTCCATCAACCATTCCGGTTAAAAAGATACCGCTTTTTCAATATCGGCAGGGACCACTATTATTTCGATGACTACGCCAACGAAGATATACTGCAGCAGATCGCTTCCCGGTCGTTCATCCCTGCCAACCGTATGTTGCTCGACCTGGTAAACCAATATAAGGGAAAATTCAAAGTAGCATTTTCCGTTTCAGGAGTAGCCCTGGAGCAGTTGGAAATTTATGCGCCGGAAGTAATAGACGGGTTTCGCGAACTCACCAAAACCGGCAACGTAGAATTTCTTACGGAAACTTATGCCCATTCATTAGCCAGCCTTTTCGATCCGGAAGAGTTCCGCAACCAGGTGAAACATCACTCCGAAAGGATAGAGATGCTTTTCGAACAAAAGCCGACTGTTATCCGTAACACGGAACTTATCTACTCCGATGAGATTGCCGAAATGGTATATGAGATGGGGTATTCCAAAATGATCACCGAAGGCGCCAAACATATATTGGGCTGGAAAAGCCCGAACTACGTCTATCAGTCGGCGGCACAACCTCAACTGAAGCTGTTGCTCAAAAACAGCCGTTTCAGTGACGATATAGCCTATCGTTTTTCCAATTACAGTTGGAATGAGTATCCGTTGACGGCAGAAAAGTTTATCTCCTGGATAGCCGGTGCCGCCCCCGAAGAAGAGGTAGTCAATCTCTTTCTGAACTATGAGACGCTGGGCAATCTGCAGCCGTCACACACCGGCATTTTTGAATTCTTTAAAGCATTGCCCCGCTTTGCTTTCGAAAAAGGGATCGGATTTGCTACACCCAGTGAGGCACTGGACTCTCACGAGCCCATCGGAACCATTACCGTTCCTAATCCTATCTCATGGACGGATGAGGAGCGCGACCTGAGTGCATGGCTGGGGAACAAACTGCAGCAGAGTGCATTGAAAACTTTGTATGAAGTAGGTGAACGGGTTCGTTTATGTACCGACCGCCGGCTTAAACAAGACTGGCTCTATCTGCAGACCAGCGATCATTTCCATTACATGTCCACCAAACACTTTGGCAGCGGACAGAGCCCGTTCAGTCCGTACTTGTCGCCTTATGACGCTTTCAACAACTACATGAACGTCCTGAGTGACTTTGTGGGCCGCGTAAAAGCGCAATATCCCGACACGGTGGATAACGAAGAATTAAACGCACTTCTTACCACCATCCATAATCAGGAAATGGAAATCAAACGCCTTCAATTAGAACTGAAAAAAGTGATCGGAAGCAATGAGGAGATGTTAGTAGAGAAGAACAAAAAAATGCAAAAAAACAGATAAATACCTATTGAGGAATGTAATACTAAAAAGGGTGAAATCACAATTTGCAGTGACCCCACCCTTTTCATTTATAGTCTATTGGGAATAGTTGCCCGAGACTTATTTAGCGTAACTCACTGCCCGGGTCTCACGGATCACCGTAATTTTCACCTGACCGGGATAAGTCATTTCAGTTTGTATTTTACGTGCGATTTCCGACGACAATTTCTCGGTATCCTGATCATCGATCTTGTCGGCGCCAACAATCACCCTCAACTCGCGTCCCGCCTGTATGGCGTATGTTTTCACCACACCCGGGTAAGAGAGCGCCAGTTGCTCCAGATCGTTCAACCGCTTGATATAAGCTTCCACGATCTCGCGACGAGCTCCGGGACGAGCTCCCGAAATAGCGTCGCACACCTGCACAATAGGCGCCAGCAGGGAAGTCATTTCCACCTCGTCATGGTGCGCACCGATAGCATTGCAGATATCGGGTTTCTCCTTGAATTTCTCTGCCAGCTTCATCCCCAGTACTGCGTGCGGCAACTCGGGTTCGTCGTCGGGTACTTTCCCTATATCGTGCAGCAAGCCGGCACGTTTTGCTTTCTTGGGATTCAATCCGAGCTCCGAAGCCATAATCGCACAAAGATTGGCTACTTCACGGGAGTGTTGCAGCAGGTTCTGTCCGTAGGAAGAACGATATTTCATCTTTCCCACCATACGAACCAATTCGGGATGTAAACCGTGAACACCCAGGTCGATCACCGTACGCTTACCGGTCTCTACGATCTCATCTTCAATCTGCTTCTTCACTTTCGATACCACCTCTTCAATACGGGCCGGGTGAATTCGTCCGTCGGCTACCAGTTGATGAAGCGACAGGCGCGCAATCTCACGGCGGACAGGATCAAAACCGGACAGGACAATGGCTTCAGGTGTATCATCCACCACGATCTCAACCCCGGTAGCCGCTTCCAGTGCACGGATATTGCGTCCTTCACGTCCGATAATACGACCTTTCACCTCATCGGAATCGATATGAAATACCGTGATGGCATTTTCAATAGATGTCTCGGTCGCTACTCGCTGTATGCTCTGGATAACGATACGTTTCGCCTCTTTATTGGCCGTCATTTTAGCCTCTTCCATGATCTCACTGATGTAGGACTGGGCACCGCTCTTGGCTTCCTCTTTCAGGGACTCCACCAACCGCTCTTTGGCTTCTTCCGCAGAGAGCCCCGAAATGGTTTCCAGTTTTTCCACCGATTGCCTGTGCAGACGTTCCTGTTCGGCTACCTTTTTATCGAGAAACTCCTGCTGGCTTGTCAGGGTCAGTTTTGTCTCATCGATCTCGCTCATCCGCTTATTCAATTCCTCCTGTTTCTGATTGAGCGTCATCTCCCGTTGTTTCAGCCTGTTTTCGGTAATCTGGATCTTCGATGTACGCGCATTCGCCTGCTTTTCCGCTTCCGTCTTCAATAGAAGCATTTCTTCCTTTGCTTCCAGTAATAATTTTTTCTTTATTACTTCGGCATCTTTCTCCGCATCGCTCAAAATATTCTGAGCACGGGAATTGGCCGTCTTACCGGTTACGTACCAGGCACCCACGGCCCCGATCAGTAATCCGATAATACCTATCACTATTTCCATATTACATATTATTAAATTGATTGTTACACTCCTGCCGGAAGAATCTACCATTCCGGAAAGGAGTTTAGTTCTACTTCTTATTAAATAAAAAATCGCACTCAATTACACACATCACCGCCGATGCATATAAATGGTGCGTTTACCATTCTACTGTTTCCCAATAGAATGTATTATTTTTTCAGATAATCATCCAATTCGCCTATCAACGAATCTATCTTATCTTCAAAGGGTTTCGTATTATTCTTATCACCAAGAGAAAAATTTTCTGCCAATGCCTGAATGGCCGTCATCACCACAAAATCCTGTGTTGTCATAGGAGAGTTCTCGCCCCCGTACACAACGCGATATTGGTTTATTTTACTATTAATCTTTTTGGCGGCATCACGGAAAGCCTGCTCCTCCGACCGTTTGATTTTCAGTGGATATTTCCTGCCGGCAATCACTAATGTCAATAAAAATTTCTCGTCGCCCATCACATAAATTTTTCAGAAAATTATTTCAACAAATTTATGCACTTATCTACTTCTCGCACCAGTTTCGACAGTTTAGCCCTGGCTGTGTCCACATCTACCGAAGCGGCTGTTATGGTTCTGGCGGTCTTCAAACTGTCATATTTTGCTTTCAACTGTTCCAGCTCTTTTGCCGTCTCATCCAGATGGATCCTCCCCGATCGAATTTCAGTCTTTAACCGGGTATTCTCTTCTTTTAAAGAGTCACATAAAAACAATACCTGTTTTATTCGAACCTCCAGATCAACAAGCAGCTTATTATGTTCTTCAGCCATATGCAAACAAAAACTCACGCAAATATAGGCATTGAAATGGAGTCTAACAAATTAATTGTCTCTTATTTTGAATACGATTAATTTATTTTCTTATTAAAATGTACGGAACGTTTTCGTTTATTCATCCCATTCATCCGATTTCGCACCGTTCTGCCTGATATTTTGTACCTTTGCACTTCAAATTTTGATTTGAGAGCCGGGATCTGTGTCCGGAGATTAAAACTCACGATTGGGGGAGCCGGTAATTGAAAACAGGAGTTTGAGAGTTTGAGACTTAGCTCCTGGACTGAATTGGAAATTTGTGAATAGGATGATTCGGCTTATGCCGTTAATTGAAGAGGATGATGAACACCAGAAACATAACCATCAGTGATCGGATTGCGGCGATCTGCCCGGAGTTTCATGTAGCAGCCATAGCATGCAAGGTAAGGAACAGTCCCCATAATACCGGTTTATGGCAGGAGATCGAAGCATTTTGCTCCCGATCCTCTTCTACGCACAAAATGGGAGATATCAATCAACGGCCTGCCATTCATGCTACACGGCAGGTATATAAAAGGCTGGGGAAAGATCCCAGCCGTTACCGTCCCTCCGCAGAAGCGTTGTGCCGCAGGATGCTGAAAGGGCAGGAACTTTATCGGATCAATACGCTGGTCGACCTGATCAACCTGGTCTCCCTGAAAACCGGCTACTCCATCGGCGGCTTCGACGAAGCGAAGATTCAGGGAGACCTGGTGCTGGGCGTAGGCGAAGCCGGGGAGAAGTTCGAAGCGATCGGGAGGGGATTGCTGAATATTGAAGGATTGCCCGTCTACCGGGATGAACTGGGCGGCATCGGCACACCCACCAGCGATGAAGAGCGCACAAAGATCTCCTCCGGTACGACACGCTTACTGATGCTGATCAACGGCTATTCCGGCAAAGAGGGGTTACAGGAAGCCACAGACTATTCAGCAGATCTGTTAAAGAAATATGCCGGGGCCAAAGAACTGGATATCGGCCTGTTCAACGTGACTACTCCGGGAGGTAACACTGCTTTTTCAATCTTTTAAATCTTACGCGAGCCTGAAGCCAACAGTTGTTTTTATACGATTCTCAATACATGGATGAACAACTTTTCTGAAACCATGTTATAATTTACAAAAATCTATAGAGGCGCTCTTTCTCACCGTCATTAGCAGGCGGGTTTCAAATGACAATACATATGAACAGGTATACAATGTATCTTTTTTCCGTCTTCATTGCGCTGACGCTCTTCATCGTCGGCTGCAACTCCTGTCAATCCGGTGACAGGGACAGCGATCAACCAGACACTTCTACCCCGGATACAACTTCCGTGGATCATCAGGAGGAAAAAAAGAGAGAATTGACAGGAGAGGATATCCAGTTAGAGAAAAATATCCGGTACGACAAATACCTGCTCGACGATGAATATCCCTATAAAGATACTACCCGCCATTTCCAGTGGGAGAAAATACAGGAGCAGATCGCAGTGATCGAGAACGCGATGGCAGAAGGGGACACTTGGGGCATTTTGAGCAATTACAGGAATATGAATAAAGAAGCGCCTACGGTCGCCGATTTTGTAAGGAACGAATATGGACGGGTTTCGGATCAATTCGGCGTGGAACGTTATCAATCGGCTCCGCTTTATTCCGTCGACGGCGATACCACACTGGTGCGTTACGGGAGGGACGGATGGATCGTGAAACTGCCGGATAACGACACTACCGAAATGGTCAGGGTAAAAGGGGTTTCCTTTGAAGGCGAATTCCTGGTGCCGAATCGTTACCTCATCTCGTGGCATGACAGTGTCCGGTTCGACAAAGTCGTGGCGGTCGATGTGACCAACCAGAATATTTCGACACTGGAAAAAACAGGCGACACCTGGAATATATTAAGTATGACCCATGCTACGACAGGTGTTCATAATCCGCCCTACGCGCATGAAACACCTACGGGAATCTTTGCAGTGCAGGAGAAAAAAGAGAAAATGTTATACACACGCGACGGAACAAGCGAAATAGCCGGTTTCGCACCCTATGCATCCCGGTTTACCAACGGTGGATACGTACATGGTGTCCCGACACAGTATCCCAATAAAAGCATTATTGAATATAGCCAGACGTTGGGCACAACTCCCCGCTCCCACATGTGCGTAAGGAATGCGTCGTCGCATTCAAAGTTCGTCTTCGACTGGGCAACGGTTAAACAATCTGTTGTCATCGTAATTGATTAACAACTGATTCCAAAGAAAATTCGATTACATCCGTCGTTTTGAGTCGCCTTCGCTCCTCGATTTTCAATTCTCACTATGGCAGAAGACAAACAAGTTTGTCTTCTGCTCATTTAGCTTAACGAAAATGTTCGATTCATCAGACTATTTCTGTGCCCGACATAGTTAAAACAAGTTTAACCCCTGTGCTCGCTTAACGAAATAGTTATTATATTGGGGCGTTATTTCCGAATATACATATGCATAAAATAATTATTTGTTTCAGCTTTCTCTTTGTCCTTGGCCTGTCCGACCCTATGGGAGGGAAAGAGGGAAAATCGGAGTGTGTAAAAACGGCACTCCCTGAGGATGAAGGTCAATGGCTATACGAACAGATGGATCTGGACGGGTTGATACATTTCGACGCGTTTAAGTCGGCATATACGGGTTATAAGAAGTTAAATAAAGACAATAATCCTTTGCTTACCCTGATCGATTTCAGC
>ENA-UOOI01003787-UOOI01003787.1-fermentation-metagenome-genome-assembly--contig:-NODE-3787-length-10867-cov-3.774510_pt1 | contig 10867 bp, 10 predicted proteins | sample MGYA00245779_ERZ724027 | MGnify/ENA primary metagenome ERZ724027 (study PRJEB28704, sample SAMN03018318) | fermentation metagenome | biome: anthropogenic terrestrial biome; feature: soil; material...
AAGGAGTTTCAGGATCTCTTCTCCGATAAGAGATCCTGAAACTCCTTTACCATATCCATCGTCTTCGAAGACTTCGGACTATAGGATTTTTCTACTACCTGATCTTCTTCTTTATTTATATAATATCTATGGTAATGTTGATCTTTATCGTCATTTACTTTCTTATTCTGACACCCCGCCGCGAGACAAAAGATCACTGACAGCAGCAGGATGATTTTGATTCGATTCATAAAAAGCCTCCTATGCTACGTAGTTGATCGGTATTCTCACTGAGAAAGTGGTGCCTTCATTCTCTTTGCTGTAGACTTTAATCGCACCCCGATGCATTACGATGACTCTTCTGGTTATGGCAAGTCCAAGACCTGTTCCGCCAATTTCACGGGAATGTGACTTATCAACTCTGTAAAAACGTTCGAAGATCTGATCCAGTGAATCATTTGGAATTCCAATTCCCGAATCTGCAACCGTAACATAGAAGTACTTGTGGTCGGCATTTAACGATACTCTGACCCATCCTCCGGGATTATTGTATTTGATTGCATTTTCCACAAGATTAGAGAATGCAAGCGTAAGTTTCGTCTTATCAATCTCCGCATTTACCGGACGGAAGCTGTCTACAATTAGTTCGACATCTGCCTTCGCCGCGATTGGTTTTAATCGTTTTACCACCAGTTCCAAAAGCTCATTGATATTGATTACCTCAATATTCAATCCGGAGGCCTTTTTATCAAGCCTGACGAGCGAGAGCAGATCTGTAATGATTTGATTTTCTCTGTCGATTTCTTCTGTAATGTCCTGCATAAATTCCTGATAGATCTCAATCGGTACATCTTCCTGAGAATTCAGGGAATCCGCAAGCACCTTCATGGACGCAAGCGGCGTCTTGAGTTCATGAGAGACATTCGACACGAATTCCTGACGAGATTCATCGACAGAGCGCATCCTCTGAAGCATCTTGTTAAATGCATTCGTGATCAGTTCCGTCTCAAGATAATTCGGTACAGAGATACTCTCCTCCAGATATCCATCTGTGACATCTTCAATTGCATGTGTGATCTTTTGGAACGGCTGCATCAGATATCCTGACAGGACATACCCCAAAATTAGAACAACAAGCATGATAATCACGAGCAGAAATAAGCCTTTCTGTTCCAGATTATCCATGCCAGAACGTATCTCCATCGTTGAAAAGCTGATCAACATCACTCCCTGAAGTTCTTTTGTCTCCGGGTTCTGAATGCCGACTGTCATCTCAATATAATTATTCTTACTGTCATACTGACTTGCATCTTCACCGTTAAAACATCTTATAACCTCAGATGACACCATCATTTTGCCCCATTCAAGATCGTAGGTGTCCTTGATCACTTTAAAATCGTTGTTGATAACAAGAATCCTGCCGCCGTATATATTCGTGAGGAGACTGAGTTCGCCATTGATCACAGTGTTGGAGGGATTCTCCATATACCCCAGTTTCACAAGCTGATTACATATGATATCGGTCTGATTCTTGATTGTGGCAATTCTGGTAGTCACTGCCCGGTCCTCATAACTTTTCACAATACCATTTTCTATGATGACGGCGGGGATAATCCCGATAATAACCAGAATAATCGTAATACGAAATCTGAGACTCCTTAAAAACTTAAATTTTTTCTTTAACTTATCCCTGGAAATAATAACCCACGCCCCATTTCGTCTGCACATATTTCGGATCGCTCGGATTAGGCTCTATTTTTTCACGAAGACGACGGATATGTACGTCCACAGTCCTGACATCACCCGGATATTCGTAACCCCATACGATATTCAAAAGATTTTCACGACTGTAAACTTTATTAGGGTTGTTGATCAGAAGCTGAAGTACATCAAATTCCTTCGCCGTCAGATTCACCTCTTTCTCACCGATGAATACACGACGGCTGTCACAGTCCAATCTGAGGTCTCTGGCCTTTATAATATTACTCTGTTCTTCCTTCGCCTGCTTTCCGTTGGTCCTTCGCATGATTGCCTTAATTCTAGCCTTTACCTCCAAGATATTAAAAGGTTTTGTGATATAATCATCTGCACCATATTCAAGTCCCAGAATCTTATCCATGTCCTCTCCTTTTGCCGTGAGCATAACAATCGGCACATTGGAAAATTCACGAATCTGCTGACAAACCTCAAGTCCGTTTAATTTAGGCAGCATAATATCAAGTAATATGATATCGTATTCATTTTCACGAGCCATAGTCAGGGCCTCTTCCCCATCATAGGCAGCAGATACTTCCATGCCTTCCTGCTCAAGGCTGAACCGAATCCCCTTCACAATAAGTTTTTCATCATCAACAACCAGTACTCTCTTCGCCATTTCGCTCTCCCTGTTCTATTCCCTTTATACGTCAATCTGGTCTTTTATTTTTTCAAAGAGCTTTTCTTTAATTCCTTCTATCTGCATAATATCTTCAATTCTGTCAAACCCGCCATGTTTCTCCCGATAATCGATGATCGATTTCGCTCTGGCCTCTCCGATTCCAGATAGCGTCATGAGTGCATCCATACCGGCCGTATTCAGATTTACTTTTGTGTCTTTTGTCCCTGGACCACCTGCAGTATCCGGGTCTGAAACAGAAGAAACCGCAGCCGCCGGCATGTCTTTCGTCTCTTCCTGCGTATACACCGTGACCTGCATTCCGTCGGTTAAAGTCTCTGCCTGATTCAGTACCCTCGTGTCTGCATCAGACAGAAGACCGCCTGCAGCTTCAATCAGCTGATATACCCGGCTGCCTGTGGAAAGCTCATAGACTCCTGGATTCTCCACAGCACCGCAGATATAGACATATATAGTCTCAGACTGCTTTGAATCAGACTTTACCTGTCCGTCAGAAGCGGAAGCCGTATTTTGGGAATCCGTGCTGTCGGTTATATTTGCATCCAAGGCAGAAGATACTGTAGCTAAAGCATCATCCTTTACTTTATATTCCTCTCCCGTCTGCGTACACGCGGCAAACAAACAGGTACATATTGTGATGACAGATATCGGCAAAACTGCCGAAAGGAATAACTCTTTCATGTTTTTCATAGATATGCACGCTCCTCACGCATTATTTTGCGGTGGATCCCTTGCCTGCACAACTACTCATATTGTAACGAACTTTTGCGAGAAATACAAGATGTCTGATAAAAAAAGAACTTATTCCCATTTAAAGATGACCACACCAGCGATGGCAACGACCATGCCAATAACTTTTCTCCACTCAAAGGGCTGTTTTTCCACCCCAAATATTCCCAGAAGTTCAATCAGATAAGCAACGATCAGCTGCGATATCACGATCAGCATCACGGCCTTTGAGGGGCCAAGCTTGTCCATGCTCTTCATGACTGTGATTGTAATAAATGCACCGATTACTCCGCCTAGCAGTGCATATTTATGATCCACCTGGATAAGTGCGCCGACATTATCACGTCCGGTAAACAGCCACGCCAGGGCACAGACCAGAAATGCTGAAATCTGCACCCATCCGGTTGAAACCCACAAGCTTGTCTGTTTCATAACATCTGTATTGAATACACCTTGAATACTCATAAGTGCCCCCGAGATCAGGGCAGTCAAAATTCCCATCATACTATAAGACTCCTTTCACGCACAATCTTTTGACATTAATAGCGTCTCCATATGATGGGATTTTATTCTTAAGTAAAGCTGTCCTTGTCTTGGGCTTTCATCACATCCGTCAGGGAAACCTTAAGCTTTTTGGCCATATCATCGATATCCTCTTTTGTGATGACAAGCGGCGGAACCAGACGAAGTACATTACCCGCCGCACTGATCACAAGAAGCCGATTTTTGGCTGCCGCTTCGATCACTTGCTCTACATATATCTCGTCCAGAACCAGCCCCTGCATGAATCCTTTTCCTCTTCTCTTATCCACAAAATCAAACTCATCGACGAGTTCATCTAATCGTTCCTCCAGATACGGGGTAAGCTCCCGTACATGATTTACGAGGTTTTCATTGTTTAGGATATCGACTACACTGCTCACGGCACGGCATGCAAGCGGGCTGCCTCCATAAGTTGTACCGTGATCTCCCGGCACTAGTGAACTTTTTGCCGTCTTTTGGTTCAGGAGAAATGCACCCACTGGGAATCCGCCGCCCAGCCCTTTTGCAAGAGTCATGATATCCGGTTTCACCCCATATCCCTGCCATGCAAACATATATCCAGTTCTACCCATTCCGCACTGAATTTCATCCAGAATCAGAAGGATATCATGCTCATCACATAGTTTTCTGACTCCGACCAAAAAATCTTCGCTTGCCGGATAGATCCCTCCCTCTCCTTGAACAGTTTCAAGAATAACCGCACATGTTTTATCTGTCATGGCTGACCTTACGCTGTCAAGATCATTGAAATCAGCAAAGTGAACCCCAGCAATCAAAGGCTTGAAAGGTTCACGATAATAATCGTTTCCAGTCACAGACAGAGACCCCATACTTCTTCCATGAAAAGAATGATTCATGGCAATGATTTCATGGTCGGTATTCTTATCTCTTAGATATGCATACTTTTTTGCGGCCTTTATAGCGCCTTCTATTGCCTCCGTTCCGCTATTGGTAAAAAATGCACAATCCATCCCGGAGATACTTACAAGTTTCTCTGCCGCTTCGCCCATGGCAGTATTGAAATAGAGGTTTGAGGTGTGAATCAATTTGTCCATCTGATCTTTCAGGGCATCTATAAAAACCTGATTTTTATACCCGAGGACAGAGACAGCGATCCCCGCAGCGAAGTCCAGATACTCTTTTCCATCTGTATCATACAGGTGCACCCCCTTGCCTCTTTCAAGGACAATCGGCACCCGGTTGTATGTGTGAAGCACATTGGTTTCTGTCTTGTCCATATATTCACTTGTCTTCATAAAATCGCTTCTCCTCGTCACCTAATATGGCAGTCCCAATTCCTTTATTGGTAAAGATCTCAAGCAGGAGACAGTGCGGAATTCTTCCATCTAGTATGTGAACTCTGGATACATGATGCCTGATCGCATCCTGACAGTCGAGTAACTTGGGAATCATTCCGCCGCCCACATTTCCATTGCTGATTAAGTTATCTATCTCCCTTACATGTAGCTCGCTGATCAGACTTTTTGGGTTTTTGGGATCTTTGTACACCCCCTCCATATCTGTCAGGAAAGCGAGTTTCTCCGCAGACATTGCTTTGGCCAACGCACAGGCCGCATCATCCGCATTGACATTATAAGAGTGATACTCGTCGTCCATTCCGATCGGACATACCACAGGAAGAAAATCATCCTCCAGCAGATTTTGCAGGATCTTCGGGCAGACACTTTTCACTTCTCCCACATATCCGATATCTTTTCCATTCGAATATTTACGCTGCGTTTTTAACAGCTGTCCGTCTTTCCCGCTGATTCCGACTGCTTTGACTCCCAGCGACTCAATCTGAGCCACCAGTTTTTTGTTTACCTTGTTAAGTACCATCTCGGCGACTTCCATCGTAGACTCGTCTGTCACCCGGATTCCGTCTATAAACTGTGGCTTTATACCCAGTTTCTCTGACCACCGACTGATCTCTTTACCGCCTCCGTGTACGATGATTGGTTTGAAACCGACCAGTTTCAGCAAGACGACATCTTGTATCACGCTTCTCGTCAGTTTCTCATCCGTCATGGCACTTCCGCCATATTTTACAACGATGATTTTACGGTTAAATCTTTGAATATAGGGAAGCGCCTCAATCAGCACTTCCGCTTTGTCCAGATATTTCTGATTGACCATATTACTCCCTTCAGCTTCGATAATCCGAATTAATTTTGACATAGTCACAGGTGAGGTCGCATCCCCAGGCTGTGGCTGAAGATTCACCCATCTTCATATCGCACAGAACCGTAACCTCTGGTTCGGAAAGAATCTCTGTGGCTTTCTCTTCATCCACTTCAACAGCCACACCATCCCTCATAATCGTGATCCTTCCGGCTGCACTCTCAAAAAACAAGTCGATCACAGCGGGATTGAAGTTCACCCCGGAATAGCCAAGTGCACATAATATGCGCCCCCAGTTCGCGTCATGCCCACAGATCGCTGCTTTTGTGAGATTCGAGGAGACAACCGATTTTGATAACTTTACGGCATCCTCTTTCGATGCAGCCCCAAAAACTTTCACCTCAAAAAGTGCTGTTGCACCCTCCCCGTCACCGGCGATCTTCTTTGCCAGGATCGTATTCAGCTCTAAGAGTGCCTGTAAGAACAGATCATACGCTTCATTCTTCTCTGTAATCTTGTCATTGAAAGCCGCCCCATTTGCGAGAAGCAAAACGGTGTCATTCGTCGAGGTGTCTCCGTCCACCGATATCATGTTATACGTATCTTTCACTACCTCGGAAAGTGCCGACTGAAGCAATTCTTTCGAGATGGCAAGATCCGTTGTGAGAAAAGACAACATCGTACACATATTCGGATGTATCATGCCGGAGCCTTTACACATGCCTGCCAGTGTCACTGTCTTTCCATCCACTTCGAAGGAAACCGCCGCTTCCTTTGACTTCGTATCCGTAGTCAGAACAGCTGCTGCTGCATCTTTTGCTGCTTCTCTTTTGCTGTCAAGTTTTGGTGCAAGCATTTCCACGCCCTTCCTGATTTTATCGATAGGAACCTGCTTCCCAATTACCCCGGTCGAGGTTACAAGTACGGCATCTTTGGGGATGCCAAAAGCTTTCGCTGCTTCCCTCGCCGTCTCTTCGCAGATCGTGGATCCCTCTTCTCCGGTACAGGCATTGGCAATTCCGCTGTTGCAGACAATCAGCTGTGCCAGGGTGCCTTCATTTACAATGTCTCTGTCCCATATGACCGGGGCCGCCTTGACAACGTTTGTGGTAAACGTTCCCGCTACTTGGGCGGGAATTTCACTGAATATCAAAGCCAGATCCTTTCTGCCGTTTTTTCTGATCCCCGCTGCTCCTCCGCAGGCTTTAAATCCCTTCGGTGCGGTTACTCCTCCGTCAAAAAATTCCATATATTCATCCTTTCTGTTTCTGATCATTATCTCGAGCCTATACTCGGCAGTTCAAGGAAACATTGGTGCCATGGTTAACCCTTCCTCTTCGGGGAGACCAAATAAGATATTCATATTCTGTACTGCCTGACCTGCCGCACCCTTTACGAGATTATCAAGTGCTCCCATCATGACAATTCTTCCCGTTCTCTCATCGATTTGAAAATTCAGATCCACATAGTTGCTACCCCTCACCCACCTTGTCTCGGGACAGATTCCCCGATCCAACAGTCGTATAAAAGGTTCCTTTTGATAGAATCGTTCATAGGCATCTCTCACCTCATCCTCTGTGACATCTTTTGCAAGCGATGCGTAGGCTGTCACCAGAATTCCGCGGTTCATGGGAACCAGATGAGGGGTAAAGGTGACAGAAACCGGGCAGCCTGCCGCAAGGGAGAGCTGCTCTTCTATCTCTGGTGTATGTCTGTGAGTCGCTACGTTATAGGCCTTGATATTTTCGTTTACCTCGCAGTAGAGATTATCAAGCTTTGCACCGCGCCCGGCGCCCGATGTTCCGGATTTTGCATCGATGACAATCGAATCTTTATCTATCATGCACTCCTTTAGAAGTGGGTAGATGGCAAGTTCCGAACAGGTTGGATAACATCCCGGGTTCGCGATCAGCCTCGCACTTTTGATCTTCTCTTGGTTGATTTCACCGAGACCGTAAACCGCCTCATCGAGAAACTGCGGACAGTTATGTTGTACCTGGTACCATTTTTCATAGACAGATACTTCTTTGATTCTGAAATCTGCACTGAGATCAATGACCTTCGTCCTGCTTAAGATCTCCTCACTAAGTCTGGATGCCAGAAACCCCTGCGGTGTCGCTGTAAATATGACATCCGCCTCGTCCGAGAGGCGCTTTAGATCTTCATCGATACATCTGGCATCTACAATCTGAAACATGTTGCGATAAACTTCCTGATATTTCTTTCCTGCATAACTCTGACTGCCATACCATGCGATCTGTACATCCTTATGTCCAAGCAGCAGCCTTACGAGCTCTTCACCCGCATAACCTGTGGATCCTATAATTCCGGCTTTTATCACTTTACTTACCGCTTCCTTTCTGTCGTGCACCATCGTGCTCTCATAATCTTGAAAACTATCATACCGTATAATTGTATATTATGCAATACTTTTGTATAATTTTAATTTTTGCTTGCATAACATTAGATTATGTTGTATATTAATGTATATTAAAAAATCCCGGAGGATACTAGATATGAAAGAAAAAGTAATTTTAGCTTATTCAGGCGGACTCGATACCACAGCAATCATTCCGTGGCTGAAAGAAAATTTTGATTATGAAGTTATTTGCTGCTGTATTAACTGTGGACAGGGAAATGAGTTGGACGGCCTCGACGAGAGAGCGAAGCTTTCCGGGGCATCGAAATTATATATAGAAGATATCATCGACGAGTTCTGCGACGATTACATCATGCCTTGTGTAAAAGCCGGTGCTGTATATGAACATCAATATCTCCTTGGAACCTCTATGGCGCGTCCTGTGATCGCTAAGAAACTTGTTGAAATCGCCAGGAAAGAAAATGCCAGTGCAATCTGCCACGGGGCTACCGGAAAAGGAAATGATCAAATTCGGTTTGAACTTGGAATCAAGGCACTTGCCCCTGATCTTAAAATCATCGCTCCCTGGCGAATGACTGAGATATGGACTATGCAGTCACGTGAAGATGAGATTGAATACTGCCATCAGCATGGAATTCATCTTCCGTTTTCAGCAGATTCCAGCTATAGCCGCGACCGCAATCTGTGGCATATCAGCCATGAAGGTCTCGAACTTGAAGACCCATCCAGCGAACCGAACTATGATCATATGCTCATGCTCGGTGTGACACCCGAGAAGGCGCCGGATGAGGGTGAGTATGTCTCTATGACATTTGAAAAAGGAATTCCGAAGACATTAAATGGAAAATCAATGAAAGTTTCCGAAATTATCACGGAACTTAATAAGCTCGGCGGAAAACATGGAATTGGGATCGCAGATATCGTGGAAAATCGTGTCGTGGGGATGAAATCACGCGGTGTCTATGAGACTCCCGGCGGTACAATCCTGATGGCTGCACAGGAACAGCTGGAGGAATTAATTCTTGACCGTGAGACGATGGAAACGAAGAAAAAGCTGGGAAGCCAGTTTGCACAGATTGTATATGAGGGAAAATGGTTCACCCCTCTTAGAGAGGCAATTCAGGCATTCGTAGATGTGACACAGGAATATGTAACGGGCGAAGTAAAATTCAAACTGTATAAAGGAAATATCATCAAGGCGGGAACTACTTCTCCATATAGCCTGTACGATGAATCACTCGCATCCTTTACAACCGGAGATCTGTATGATCACCATGATGCAGAAGGATTTATCACTTTGTTTGGTCTTCCGCTGAAAGTCCGGGCTATGAAGATGAAAGAAGCAAAAAAAACAGAGAAATCTGACAAATACAAATAATGAATCCGTAAGGACTAAAATGATAAATCTCCTGCTGCATAAAAAATGGTACATTCCCTCAGATATTACTTCTAAGGAATGTACCATTTTTCATAGTATCAAGGTTTTTTGATTTTTGTTGCAAGGACTGTTCCAAGTACGAGTGCACACAGCAGAACAACCAGAGTGCTCAGGTAAGATCCACTTTTGTCATAGAGAAGACCAGCAATTGTGCTGCCAAAGGAAGCAGCAAACAGATTCATATTCATGATTGGAAAATTCACACTATAATTCTTTTTTCCATAAAAGTCACCCACGAATGCAGAATTAGTGGTGGGTACCCCTCCGTATGCCAGGCCTGTTATAATAAATCCGATGACAAGAACGACAAAACTTCCTGTGACAATCGAACAAATCATGAGAATAACAGCCATAAAATAAAGGATCTCATTCACCACCATCGTCTTGGCACGGCCGATCTTATCATACATTCCGCCGAAGATGACACGACCCACACCGTTAAAGACAGAGATCAGTCCAACAGCAGTGGAGATGACACCGGCCGTCTGAGACGGCGATACTTCCGTCACCATTCCACTGGCCTGAGCAATCACTGCCAGACCTGCTGCGGAGAGCAAAACTGACCAGATAAAGTATAACCAGAAAGATGATCTCTTCACCATCTGTCCAAACTTCATATCCCCATAAGATGCTTTACTGTCCTCTTGTTTCTTGTCTGTGTCCAGAAATGTCAGGGCATTTGTCTCTTCCTCTGTCGGTTTTCGGATAAATACAGCTCCAATCAAAACAACAATAAAAAGAATCACTCCCATTGTAAGAAGGGAAGCTCGAAAAGCATCTCCACTTCCTGTATAAGCCTGATAGACTTTTCCAATCAGAAAACTTCCAATTCCAAATCCCATCAGTAATATTCCAGAGATCAGACCCGGCTTATCCGGAAAGAATTTTGTGACACTTCCCATGACTGTATTATAGGCAAATCCCGATGCTGTACCGGCCAAAACTCCATATCCGAGATAGAGTGCCGAAAGCGAATTCATCCTCGAGGCGATATAAAATCCGCCCAGGAATAAAAAGGCGGAAATAACCAGATTTATCTTAATATTTATTTTTTCTGACAAGATACCCGATACGAAACCGCCCAGACAAAAAAACATCATACAGATGGTAAATGTCAAAGACAGACCCGCACTGGTCCAGTCTGTAAAGTAAGCAGCAATTGGCCTGGAGAGTACACTCCAGGCATAGATCAGTCCTGCAAACAACAGGACAAACACTCCAATTGCTGCATGAAACCAACGATTCTTTTGTTTCATGTATAAAAACTCCTTATCTTCTCGGG
>ENA-UOOI01003788-UOOI01003788.1-fermentation-metagenome-genome-assembly--contig:-NODE-3788-length-10867-cov-3.687847_pt1 | contig 10867 bp, 11 predicted proteins | sample MGYA00245779_ERZ724027 | MGnify/ENA primary metagenome ERZ724027 (study PRJEB28704, sample SAMN03018318) | fermentation metagenome | biome: anthropogenic terrestrial biome; feature: soil; material...
TTGTCTCTCCTACAGAATATGACGGAAAGTTGTATTGATGCATATAACGTTTTGAAGTAATATACTCATCAAGTCCGTCTATTCTCTGAGCTTCAGCCAGAGGAGCTAACGTAACCACATCGCAGATCTGTGTCTGTCCTCTGGTAAACATGGCCGATCCATGAACTCTCGGGATAATGTCAACTTCCGCTGATAGAGGACGTATCTGTTTGATCGCACGGCCATCCGGACGTTTATGATCTCTTAATATCATTTTACGGACAGTCTTCTTCTGGTATTGATAGATGGCGTCGTCAAGGAATTCCAGCCATTCTTCATTGTCAGCAAATTTCTCCTGCAGACGCTCTGTGATCACACGGATATTGTCTTCTCGGGTCTGCTTGTCATCAGTAAATACGGCATGTTCCATCTCTTCTTCCGGAACCTGTTCCTTTACGGCATCGAAAAGTTCTTCCGGAACTTCGTAGTGTTCATAATCATGTTTTTCTTTTCCGCATTCAGCAGCAATTTTATCAATAAACCTGATAATTTCCTTATTGACTTCATCTGCCTTAAAGATCGCATTGATCATCTTCTGCTCAGGCAGTTCATTGGCACCGGCTTCAATCATGATCACTTTCTCTCTTGTTGAGGCTACAGTCAGTGACAAATCAGATACTTCCTTTTCCTCCAGGCTCGGGTTCACAATAAATTCATCATTTATCATGCCAAGCTGTGTCATAGCACATGGTCCGTCGAAAGGAATATCTGAGATACTGGTAGCAATCGCCGATCCAAGCATGGCAACCACTTCAGGATCACATTTTGGATCCACAGACATTACCATATTGGAAAGTGTCACGTCATTTCTGTAATCCTTCGGAAACAGAGGACGCATCGGACGATCGATGACACGGGATGTCAGAGTGGCATGTTCGCTTGCCTTTCCCTCACGCTTGTTAAATCCACCCGGAATCTTTCCAACCGCATACATTTTTTCCTCATACTCAACGCTTAAAGGGAAGAAATCAATTCCGTCCCTCGGCTTTTCTGATGCAGTGGCTGTAGACAAAACAACTGTGTCTCCATAGTGCATAAAGGCTGCACCGTTTGCCTGCTTTGCAACACGGCCGATGTCAACAGTCAGATCCCTTCCTGCCAGTTTCATAGTAAAGCTCTTATACATAGGGTTTCTCCTTTTCTAATTAAATACCCCGGTATGATTTTGCCCCGAAACAACTGAAAAACACACTGTATACAATGTACTTTTCAGCGGTCTCGGAAGTCAGATACCTGCCAAAAGGGTATATGGTTTATGGTACAATGAAACAGGGCGGAAAAACCGCCCTGAATGAAGACTTACTTTCTGAGTCCTAACTTAGCAATTAATGCACGGTATCTCTCGATATCTTTCTCCATCAGATAGTCAAGCAGGCCACGTCTCTTACCAACCATCTTGAGAAGTCCTCTTCTGGAATGATGATCTTTGTGATGCACCTTTAAATGCTCTGTGAGCTCATTAATTCTCTCTGTAAGAATAGCAACCTGTACTTCCGGTGATCCGGTATCGCCTTCGGTTCTGCCATACTCTTTCATTATTTCCTGTTTCTTTTCTGGTGAAATCATGTTCTTTCCTCCTGTTTTTTGTAAAGCCGTTGATCAAGAGACGGTCGGAGACTCCAGGCTCTGAATCAAGGCAGGTTTCATACTGTTCAAGTATATCATAGCAAAGATACCTTGTAAACCACTTTTTATAATCATCCGATCACGTCAACTGCCCATACAGCATGAGCGGAGTCGAGGCTGGAAACACAGATTCCCTTTTTTTTATTGCTGGCATTCAAAACCTGTCCGTCACCAAGGTTGATTACAACATGATAGACAGACCCCTGTTTCGCATAAAAAATCAAATCAGCCGGCTGTGCCTCGTCGACCGGAATCTGCTTACCCACCTTTGACTGTTCTGCGGAAACTCTCGGAAGGCTGATTCCGAAATTGCTGTAGACTCTCTGCACATAACCGGAGCAGTCTGCACCATCCGTAAGGCTTGTTCCGCCCCATACATACGGATTTCCAATAAACTGACTTCCGAAACTGATCAGCTGCTGACGTACAGGTGACACCTTAAATGCCGCCGGCAAATTAGAGATTCCGACTTTCTGAATGATCTTCGCTGAGTCAGCCGGCGAATACAGATAATCCGCACTCACATATCCGGTTACATCACCGGAAGTGATCAGGCACCATCCATTCCGGTAGTCTTCGATTTTCATCAGACCATCCGTCGGTATTTTTCCGACAATCTGTCCCGATGAGTCCGGATCCGAGCGGATATTCAGCTTCGTGCTTACATTTGCCACAGCAAAATGTTCCTCTTTCGTATCAGATTCTGCCTGCGTCAGCAGACTGCTTCCTACCTCAGCTTTTACTGCATGTCCTCCGCCGAGGATTGTAAATGCGGCAATCTGTGAGGCAAGGATAAGTTTACACCAATACATCATATCCTCCTGTATTTCACAAATTTTCTTACCTTAAGTAATCAATGATAAGAACTATTTTAACAGAAGGATTTCATTAGTCAAGAACATTCGTTCGACCATAGCCGCGTTAATTCGACAGTCTGTATCAGCGATCCATCTCAAGCTGCAGTCCGGTGTTTTTGTGGTTTGCAATAATCCGGTTGATCTCTTTTAAATCACTGGAAGGGAGATCTCCGGGAATTGTATTCTTTACCGCACCGGCTGCATTCCCATATTCCAGGGCTTTCCGGCAGTCATTATCATAGGCAATAAGTCCATAGAGTGCTCCGGAACAATAAGCATCACCGCTTCCAATCCGATCCACAACCTCAACATTGTGGTACGGCTCTTCTTCATAGAATTTATCCTCTTTTTTACTATAAATGATGGAACCGAAAGTATGCTCTCTGGGACTGTGCACAATTCTCTGCGTAGAGGCAACGATGGAGATCGGATATTCTTCCGTAAAGCTTTTCATGATCGTCTTTGCATTCCCTTCTTTGTGGAATGTCAGACGTGCAGTTTCCTCTGAGCAGAAGAAGACATCTACAAAAGGCAGAATCTGTTCAATACATTCTCTGGCTTCCTCACCTGTCCACAGGTTTCCACGGAAATTGACATCGAATGAAATCATCGTGCCATTTGCCTTCATTCGTTTCATGATCTCAATTGCTGTATCTCTCGACTGTTTCGAAAGTGCGAGCGTAATCCCGCTGGTATGAAAGCATTTAGCGCTGGTATACAGGCTCTCCGGCAGATCATCTGCCTTTATTTTACAGAAAGAGGCATGTCTTCGGTCATAGACAACGCTTGGTTTTCTGGGATAGGCTCCATTTTCATAATAGTAAACGCCAAGACGTGCATCCGAATCTTCATCATATACCAGATAGTCATCACTGACCCCGCAGAAACGCACCTTATTCTTCGCATAAGTTCCAAGCGGATTATCCGGAAGTTTTGAGATGATTCCCGTCCGAAGTCCCAGAAACGAAACTCCGGATACCACATTGAGTTCTGCTCCGCCCACTTGTTTTACAAAGGTATCTCCTCTGACGATCCGCTCATTATTCGGCGGTGACAGCCGAAGAAGGATCTCGCCCATTGACAATAAATCAAACTCTCTATCCATGTCTTCCTCCTTTAATCATCTGTTTTTTAAAGGGGATGCTGTATATTCACAACATCCCCCTTTATTATAAATGTTCCATGGCAAAATGGGTTTTATACATTTACATCAATTTGTTTATCTCTGAACACGACCTGAACCGTCTCCGCCGGCAAGTTTGGTGACTTCATCCATAGATACCATGTTGAAGTCTCCTTCAATCGTATGCTTTAGACAGGAAGCAGCTACCGCGAATTCGATACTTTCCTGCGGATCATAGTTGTTTAAGGATGCACAGATCAGGCCGGCACCGAAACTGTCTCCGCCGCCGATACGGTCAACAATGTGAATCTTATATTTCTTGCTGAAGTAATATTTCTCTCCGGTATAAAGCATTGCAGACCAGTTGTTGTCATTTGCAGAGATCGACTCGCGAAGAGTAATTGCAACCTTTGAGAAGCCAAAACGATCTTTCAGCTGTTTTGCGACATCTTTGTATCCTTCATGATTTACCGTACCGGTTGTAACATCAGTATCAGCGGCTTTGATTCCGAACACGTCAGCTGCATCCTCTTCGTTTGCAATGCATACATCGACATATTGACAGATCTCTCCCATGATCTTTCCGGCTTTTTCCTTTGACCAGAGTTTGTTTCTGTAGTTTAAATCACAGGAAACCGTGATTCCGAGTTTCTTTGCGGCTTTACATGCCTCAAGGCAGATCCTGGCCGCATTATCATTCAGCGCGGGAGTAATTCCTGTAAAATGGAACCAGTCAGCTCCCTTGAAGATCTTCTCCCAGTCAAAATCTGAAACTTCTGCTTTTGCAATCGCAGAGTCTGCGCGGTCATAAATCACCTTGGAAGCTCTCTGCGAAGCCCCCTTCTCTGCAAAATAGATTCCCACACGGTCGCCGCCTCTGACAATTTCGGAAGTATCAACGCCGTATTTTCTCAGAGAGTTTACAGCCGCCTGACCGATTTCATGTTTTGGAAGCTTTGTGACAAATGCAGCATCCATACCGTAATTGGCAAGTGAAACAGCAACATTTGCCTCTCCTCCGCCATAGGTCGCACCGAAAGTATCTGCCTGAACAAATCTCATGTATCCTTCCGGAGCCAGTCTCAACATAATTTCACCAAAAGTTATTACTCTTGCCATTTTTTTAATCCCCTTTTCCTGTATCCTACCTTACTTCTTTTACCAGAGCGACAGCTTCTTTTGTCATCTCCGCAATCTTATCAAATTCACCGGCTTCAATCAGATTAGCCTTAACCATCCAGCTTCCACCGCACGCAAAAATCTTGTCAGAGCTCAGATACTCTTTCAGATTAGAAGCATTCACACCGCCTGTCGGCATAAATTTCACATCTACGAAAGCGGAAGCCATTGCCTTAATCGCAGCTGCCCCGCCAAACTGTGCCGCCGGGAAGAACTTGAGTACCTTAAGTCCTCTCTTTACACCTTGTGCAACCTCGGAAGGAGTAACTACTCCCGGAAGAACCGGAATATCTTTTTCCAGACAGTAATCAACAATTTCAGGATCAAATCCCGGGCTTACGATGAATTTTGCGCCCGCTTTCACAGCACGGTCAACATTCTCTATTGTAAGCACAGTTCCTGCGCCAACCAGCATATCCGGATATTCTGTTGTCATAATCCGAATGGATTCTTCCGCCGCATCCGTGCGAAAAGTAACTTCCGCACACGGCAGGCCGCCATCACAAAGTGCTTTTGCAAGCGGTTTTGCATCTTTTGCATCGTTCAGTACAACAACCGGAACCACGCCAAATTTCGAAAGTTCATCTAAAATCTTTTTCATAGTTTTTCACCAAACCTTTCATTTACTTCCATCACAACTGCTTCAATACTAGTTTCACATTGTGGAACATAATTTCATATCGTGATATCTCAATTCCAGTATACTACAAAACATCAGCTTGTCAAGAAAGAATCCCAGTGGTACAATGTGATACCAGAGTCTCAAAGTCTTGCTTTTTCAAGCTCGCTTGAAAAAAAGCATGACCTTGAGACTCGCACAAACATGAGAATGCAGTCCGACAGGACGGAATTCGAATGTTTGCAGGATTACGGGAGCGCAAAGCGCGGAGTAATCCGTGGTATCACAAAGGTGCAAGGATACTTGAGACTCGCACAAACATGAGAATGCAGTCCGACAGGACGGAATTCGAATGTTTGCAGGGTGCTAACATCCAGCGGATGTTCGTTTAGCACCGACCGCAGCGGAGCGAAGATGCGGGAGCGCAAAGCGCGGAGTAATCCGTGGTATCACAAAGGTGCGTGGCTATATTGAGACTCGCACAAACATGAGAACTCAGTCCGAACAGGACGGAATTAAGGGGGACAATTATGATTACAAAAAATCCTATACAAGTGGCCGACAGGCTGTTTCTCGTCCTTGAAACCCTGGCGGATACGGGTGCTGTCTCTTTGGGCTTTCTCTGCAAAAAACTCAATTTGAACAAAAGTACCACTCACCGGCTTTTGAGTTCTCTGATCTACATGGGCTACGTTAAACAGGATCCCGAGAATCAAAAATATGATCTTTCATTAAAGATATTAAGCCTCTCAAACAAGATGCTCAGCCGGATGGATATTCTTGAAGACTTAAAACCATATCTCAAAAAACTTTCCGAAGAAACCGGCGAAACCGTGCATCTTGTTGCACTTGACGGACTCGAGGCTGTGTATATTTTTAAGGAAGAATCATACCGGAATTCCATACGTATGGTATCCAAGGTCGGAAACCGAATACCCTTGTACTGTTCCGGCGTGGGAAAGGCAATCTGTGCAGATCTGCCCGATTCTAAGATCGAAGAACTGTGGAATGAAAGCTCGATCCAAAAGCTGACACCCAACACGCTCACGGAGTACCCACGGTTTATGGAAAAGATAAAAGAAATTCGTAAATCGGGGTATGCTCTCGATGATGAGGAAAATGAACTGGGCGTTCGCTGTATCGCCGTCAGTATCCCGGATTATCGCGGACGGTCAAAATACGCATTTTCCATATCAGCTCCTGTTTCGAGAATGTCAGATAAGCGGGTTTCCGAGATTGCTCAGGTAATCCTTGCAGTGAAAGGTGAGATCCTAAATTACCGGGAATCCGGTGTCTGAATTTCTGATCAGAAGATATGGATTCTCCATTCATTGATATAAGTCTTTCCTTCATCCAGCGAAATCAAATTCTCCTGTGTGCTGAGCTCTTCGACTATTCCCTGCGAAGACGGCAGAGATGCCCATGGTTCCAGGCACACATAGGGGGCTTTCCTCTTCGGTGTATGCCAGATTCCAAGATAATGCATATCCGGAAATGTCAGGGAAAGAACATCTTCCTTCTTTTTGTTCTGCAGTGTCACTGTATCTCCGGTGTCCTCGAGCACAATTGCATCCTGATCAAACAGATCATGTCTGAGTTTCAGAGCGTTTCCTTCATCTAGTTCAAAAGGTGTTTTTGTTCCATCCACAAAACAGCTCGGAGAAAACCCGATTCTCACAGGATGGACATCCTTCTGAAACTTCAAAGCATAGTCTGTAAATCTCTCTCCTTTACGGTTTGGCACACAGAATCCCGGATGTCCGCCAATTCCAAAATACATCGTTTTGTTATCCCTGTTTATCACTTCATAGCTGATCTCGATGTCACTGCCTTTCAGGCGGTAACTGATCAGATATGTAAATGTAAATGGATATTGCTGTATCGTGCCCTCATCACTGTCAAGACGAAATATAATATAATCGCTTCCCTGATCCTCCACCGCAAGATCGCGGTCCTTTACAAACCCGTGAATATCCATCTGATATCTGTTTCCCATATAAGTATAACTTTGATCCGTCATTCTTCCCACATATGGAAACAGATTCGGTGCCTGGCCGTCCCAGAAATCCGCATTCCCCTGCCAGAGATATTCTGTCCCGTTCCCTGTAATTGAATTCATCTCGCCGCCTTCAGACTGAATCATTAATGATAACTTTTCATTTGATATTTTATATTTCATCATCTACTCCTTTTTTGCTTTCCTGAATTGAACTATAATCCTGTCTTTATTTTATCATAGAACAAGGTTTTCTGAAAGCTCTGACCCAATGTTTGTACTTGCTTTTTCCCTTTTCTTTTGCTACAGTATGTAGGGGAAACCTCAAATTAAATCGGAAGGTGAATATTATGTTTAGAATCTTAAAAGGAAAAGATTATGATGAAATGAGCCTGTTCGCAGCAAATGTGATTTTTGCTCAGATTACTTTAAAACCAGATTGTGTTCTCGGTCTGGCCACAGGGTCTTCACCCATCGGCACTTACAATCAGCTGATAAAATGGAACAATGATAACCTGGTTGATTTTTCTCAGGTGACATCTGTAAACCTGGATGAATATGTCGGGCTTGACGGATTGAGTGATCAAAGTTACCGGTATTTTATGAACCATCATTTATTTAATCATGTCAATATTGATTCTGGAAATACTTATGTACCGAATGGCAGGACTGATGACGTCAAAAAAGAATGTGAGCACTATGATAAACTGATCCGGGATCTGGGCGGAATCGACCTGCAGCTATTGGGACTTGGGAACAATGGCCATATTGGATTCAATGAACCTGCAGATTCATTTGCCAAGGGCACACACAAGGTGGATCTGACTGACAGCACCATAAAGGCCAATTCACGTTTCTTTGATCAGGCCAAAGATGTCCCGACACAAGCCCTTACTATGGGAATCGGAAATATTCTGCTGGCGGAAAAGATCCTCATCGTGGTAAGCGGAGAAGAGAAAGCAGACATTGTCAAAAAGGCATTTTTCGGTCCGGTTACTCCGCAGGTGCCCGCGTCGATCTTACAGCTGCATAAAGATGTAACTCTTGTCGGAGACGAAGCGGCATTGTCCGGGATTGGATAAAGACATACAGAGTTCCGGGAGAGATTATAACTCTCTCCCAGCCATATTAAGTGCGGCGCTCACTACTTTATCCATGTCATAATACTTATAACTTCCCAGACGTCCTCCGAAGATCACATTCTTCTCTCCTTGAGCCAGTTCCTGATATTTTGCATACAGTTCATTATTATTCTTGTCATTTACCGGATAATAGGGTTCCATGCCTCTTTCCCATTCTGTGGAATATTCCCGTGATATAACAGTCTTTTCCTGTTTTCCGAATTCAAAGTGCTTATGTTCGATAATCCTTGTATATGGCACTTCGCGGTCTGTATAGTTTACCACTGCATTTCCCTGATAGTTATCACAATCCAGTACTTCTGTTTCAAAGCGAATGCTGCGATATTCCAAAGCCCCAAGGCAGTAATCGAAATAGGAATCTATCATCCCTGTAAATAATGTCTTTTCGGCAATACCCGGATGTTTTTTCACAAAATTCGTGTAATCCGTATTCAGGGATACTTCTATTCCATCAAGCATCTTCTTCACAACCCTGGTATAACCGCCAATTGGAATCCCCTGATATCTGTCATTAAAATAATTGTTATCGTAAGTAAAACGAAACGGAAGCCTCTTGATGATAAATGCCGGGAGATCTCTACAGTCTCTTCCCCACTGTTTTTCGGTATATCCTTTAATCAGTTTTTCATAAACATCCCTGCCCGCAAGAGACAGCGCCTGTTCCTCCAGATTCCCGGGATTCTGAATCGAAAGCTCTGCAATCTGGCTGTCTATGATTTTTTTTGCCTGTCCGGGTGTTCTGATGTTCCACATCTTACTAAAGGTGTTCATGTTAAATGGCAGGTTATAGAGCTCGTCTTTATAAATAGCAATCGGTGAATTTATATAATTGTTAAACTCTGTAAACTGGTTCATATAATCCCAGATCTTTTTGTCAGAGGTGTGAAAGATATGCGCACCATACTGATGTACCTGAATCCCCTCAATTTCCCTTGTATATATATTTCCGGCTATGTGGTCTCTTTTGTCTATCACCAGCACTTTTTTACCTTTTTTTTTCGCCTCATTGGCAAACACGGATCCAAAAAGGCCGGAACCGACAATCAGATAATCATATTTCATTATTGTTCTCCTTAAAAGTATTCTTGATTGTAACAATTTAGTGTGTTAAACTGTTTAAGTACGTATATTCGGATTATTATTTTAAAGAAATATAGGGGGTAATTTACCACATGAGCAAATCAATTCATACAGAAGAGGTCGACCATCTTTTTGAAGGTATCTTATGTCTGAAAAATAAAGAGGAATGTTATACCTTCTTTCAGGACGTCTGCACAATTAATGAATTATTATCTATCTCCCAGCGCTTTGAAGTTGCTAAAATGCTTCGTGAAAAGAAAACCTATCTGGAGATTTCTGATAAAACAGGTGCATCCACAGCAACGATCAGCAGAGTAAACCGTTCACTTTCCTATGGCTGTGACGGATACGAAATGGTGTTTGAACGCCTGGAAGATATAGATAAAGAAAAGCCAAAAATATAATCATGCCTGTCCGGGTCAAAAGACAATAATACCACGGATTGCTTCGCACCTTGTGCTCACGCAATCCCTTTGCCCCCCGGTGTTATTTTTTCTTACCTTTTTCGCCGGGCTCATCTTTGTTCTCCATACTGTCAATGATCTTTTCTATAATCCCTTTTTTTACATATACATCAAAGCTCAAAAAGCAGATAAAGGAAAACTGCTGGAGAAACTCCCGGTCTTCTTCGGAGGCATCTCCAAAAGTATTACCCGCGCGCTTATAGCTCTTTGTGATATCCTTCATGAGAATTTCAATCTGCTCCTTTTCCGCACCGAAAACTTCATTATAGATATCTATCAGATTCATCTCTCCCTGTGAATGAAAGTATTTGTCTGTAATCGGTTTCAGAAGTGACTGAATATCTGCGATGGACAGAACATTTTTAAAATAATATATAAATACCAGCATCAGCATATGTTCGCGGGAATACTTTTTCTTTACAGGCGGCGGCAGCAGATCATTCTTCGCATAATTATTAATCATCGTTTTCGTCAGGATCTTATCATCCGGATATCTTTTAGAAGGACCTAAAGCCGCATCCATAAACGTTGTTACCTGATCCATGTATAAATCTATGTTCGGAATATCTTCGGGTTTTACGTAATCTATATTCGATAAGCTCTTTAAAATGCTCCCGAGCACATCATTCGTATCTATCGTCATTTATCTACCTCTCATTATTGTCATGTTACACTCTGCCTTGTCAGGCTGCGTTCTCATATTTTTTCGGGTCCCAAGGCCATATGCTTTCATGCACGCATG
>ENA-UOOI01003791-UOOI01003791.1-fermentation-metagenome-genome-assembly--contig:-NODE-3791-length-10845-cov-2.501483_pt1 | contig 10845 bp, 9 predicted proteins | sample MGYA00245779_ERZ724027 | MGnify/ENA primary metagenome ERZ724027 (study PRJEB28704, sample SAMN03018318) | fermentation metagenome | biome: anthropogenic terrestrial biome; feature: soil; material...
ATAAGATTACCGTACAACGCAGCCTCTGTCGGTCCTGAATATACCATTTTTCCGGAAGCATTCGCGACAAACTGGTTAAGCATAGTGTTCTGTCCGCCGCCTCCAAGAATATATATTTCCTCCATCTGATATCCAAGAACCTGCTCCAGTTTGTCTAATATGAACTTATACTTAAGCGCAAGACTTTCAAGAATCGTTCTTATAAACTGTCCGGGGGTTTCAGGCATCTTCTGATTCGTTTTTACGCAAAAGTCCTGAATCTTTTTCGTCATGTTGCCCGGCATATAAAATGAACTATAATCAGGATCAATCAGGGAACAAAACGGCTCTTCCCTTGATGCCATATCAACCAGCTGCCCGAAAGTAAAGAACTGTCCCTTCGATTCCAGTTCCAGCTTGGTCTCTTGTACGAGCCACAAGCCCATCACATTTTTCAGCATCCGGTAACGATGATCCACCCCGCCCTCGAAAGCGAAATTGAACTTGTAAGTATCCTGATTAATGACAGGTTCTATTACCTCCGTCCCGACAAGCGACCAGGTTCCGCTGCTGATATAAGCGACATGTTCTTTCAGACTTGGCAGCGCACTGACCGCAGCAGCGGTATCATGACCTCCTGTTGCCGCTACTTTTAAGTTTTTAAATTCAAAATTATCGTTGACATCTGTCTTTACCGTTCCAAGAACCTGACCCGGTTCAATAATTTCAGGAAAGATATTTGGGTTTATGCAAAATCGTGAAATAATTTCATTATTCCAATTACATGTTTTATAATCAAATAACTGAGTAACTGATGAAAGAGTATATTCTGATTTTTTAAGTCCGGTAAGCATATAGCCTAATAGATCCGGTATCAGCAGCATACATTCGCTGTTGTCAAGGAGATAGCCTTCACCCTCCAGAACCATGGACGCCATCTGCATTGCCGTATTGAACAGTGCATTCTGCGTTCCGGTTTTTTGATATAATTCTTCCTTTGAAATAATATTATAAATTTTATCGGAGCATCTCGCAGTCCTGTCATCACGATAGCATCTAACCTGATTAATCAAATCGCCCGTGCTGCCGATCAAACCAAAATCATTACAGAAAGAATCCATACCAATACTTTCGATAGAGCCGCCGGCTTTATCGTAAGCTTTTACGATACCTGTTATAAGGTTCTGATAAATATCTAAAATATTCCAGTACAAGCCATTGCAGGTTGATATCTGCCGATTTGGAAAACGATGAATAATATCCGTCTTCATCAGATTCCCATCAAACTCTCCAAGCATCATTTTTCCGCTACTTGCACCTAAATCAAACGCAATATTTTTCATGGCCATTTCAATTCACTATCCTATTTAGCAATAATCAGCTCTATGTTATTCTTTTCGATACAGCTCTCCTGTTCTTTCGTCAGAGGCTCATCTGTAATGATACCGTTTACATTTGAAAAATCGTTTAAATATACGACTCCGCTTCTATCAATCTTTGTATGGTCCGCCATGATATAAGTCGACTGGGATAATTCCAGCATAATGCGCTTCACTTCGATTTCATGGATGTTGCTGTCATATAAGCCGTATTCCGTATGCACACCATAACAGGATAAAAATGCCTTATTGGGATGAAACATTTTACTCCACTGATTGGCAAGAATTCCGGTCAGCGAATAATTCTTCGGGCGGAAAATACCCCCAATCGAGACAATAGTCAGATTTTCATTATTTAACAATGTGGCTTCCAACAGCAGGCGGATCGAATTGGTAATAACGGTTACCTGATACTTCGGATTGATATTTTTTAACATCTTGATTGTGGTTGAACTGTTATCGATGAAGATGGTATCCCCGTCCTCAACCAGTTCTGCCGCTACCTTGCAGATTCGTAATTTTTCATTGTAATTCTGAATTTCCCTTGCTAAATAGGGATACTCCTTAACCTTTTGAATATTGTCCGAAAGGATAGCGCCGCCATGAATACGCTGGACCATCTTCTCCTGCTCCATTTCCCGCAAATCCCGCCGAATCGTCTCACGGCATACCTTTAATTCATCTGAAATCTCATTTACGCTTACTTTTCCGTCTTTCTCCAGACGCTTCAGTATTAAAGCTTTCCTTTCAATGTTACTGCTTGCTCTTTCAATACCAGCACTCTCCATCTTTCTACTCCTTTGCTATTGTATATTTTATATTACCTTATTTCTCCGCTGAATCTGATACTGTCCATCATAACCGCCAGGAAAATAATAACTCCACGGAAAATAGTATATACATAAGCAGAAGCGCCAATCATGGTCAATCCGTTAATGATTACCTGTATCATGACAATACCGATGATAGCGCCTGGCAGAACACGTCCTTTTCCGCCAAACAAACTTGCCCCGCCAATGACAGCTGATGAAATAACAACAAATTCATCGCCTTGCGCGAAATTGGGATTTATAACGCTTAAGTTTGTTGCGTTAACCATACCTGCAATTCCGGCCAACCCGCCGCAGATGATATAAGCGATAAAAACAACCTTCGTACCATTGATACCCATTCTGTTAGCACTTGTAAGGTTGTTGCCGCAGGCGTACATCTGACGTCCGAACTGTGTGGAAGTAAGTACATAGTGTGCAATCAGAACAATTCCCAGAAAAATGAATACATAGGATGATATTCCAAATAATTTGGACTTTGCCAATACCATACTGGATTTATCCAAAAACAGCATCTGCTGTTTGGTAAAGAATAGCCCAAGTCCTTTTGCTACAGATAAAGTAGCCAATGTAACAATGAAGGGCACGATCTTAACCTTAGCTACAAAAAAACCATTGATAAAGCCGATTAATACGCCGCATAAGCAAGATATAACAAAGCAAAGCAATAACGGACATCCAAAATTATTTAACAGCGTGGTTCCTACAACCGCTGAAAAATACATATTGGAAGCTACGGAAATATCAATCCCGCCAACAATTAAGACAAAAAACATACCAACTGTGGCTATTCCCAGTGTTGATGCGGATTTTAATATGGTAAGTGCATTCTTCAGCGAAAAGAAGCCGGGTTCCTGGACTGTAAAGAATATTACTAATGCGCCAAAAATAATATAGAGGCCGTAAGTACAAAACAAATCAATAGCTTTCGACTTCATTAATTTACTTTTTTGTTCTTTTTGTTCAACCGAGTTTTCCATTATTTTGCACCTCCTACCGCACTCTTCATAAGACTTTCCGGATAAAATTCAGATTTTTCAAATACACCCGTAATTTTATTATTATTCATAACCATAATTCTGTCACAGACGCCCATTAGCTCTTCCATTTCTGATGAAACCATGAGCACACAGGATTTATTTTTTGCAAGATTTTGAATAATACTGTAAATCTCATACTTTGCCCCGACATCAATACCACGCGTCGGCTCATCAAGGAAAAAGATTTTCGGCTCCTTTAATACCCATTTTGCTAAAATGACCTTCTGCTGGTTGCCGCCTGATAAGGTGCCCGCATTCTGTTTATTGGCATCATAGGTTTTTACTTTCAGATCGGTAACCATTTTATCAGTTGCCTTTTGCTCTGCAGATCTATCAATGAAATGTAATTTTCTTGTAAGCTCATTCAAATCTGCCATTACAACATTATCTTTTATGCTTTTTGTGAGTAATAATCCTTCTTCACGCCTGTTTTCCGTAATAAAAGCCATTCCGTTATCAATGCAATTGACCGGTGTAACCGGATTAATCCTTTTCCCCTTATATTCTATTTCACCGCTTAACATCGGGTCAAGTCCAAACATGCAACGAAGCAGTTCGGTACGGCCGGCGCCCATAAGTCCAAACAGACCGACAATTTCACCTTCCCTTATATTAAAGTTGATATCCTCGAAGCGGCCTTCCTGACAAATATTTCGAGCCTCAAAAGCTATGCTGCCGACTTCCTTTGCACAAACAGGATAAATATTCGTAAGCTCACGGCCAACCATATTTTTAATAACAGTCGCCGTATCGGTATCTTTCGTGTAGGTCTGCGCAATAATTTCGCCGTCACGGAGAACAGCGATTTCATCACAATGTTCAAAAACGTCCTCCAGAATATGAGAGATGAAAATAATTGATTTGCCTTGATTCTTCATAGTGTGCATAATTTCAAACAACTTGAGCTTTTCCTTATTCGACAGGGAAGTCGTTGGTTCATCAAAAATAATGATGCCCGCATCCTGCATGATTGATTTAGTGATTTCAACCATCTGCCTCTGCCCCATCGGGAGTGTACCTATAATAGTACCTGGCGTAATGTCGGCCACTCCAAGTTTTTCCATCTTTTCTTTTGCTATCCTATTCATATACTTTTTATTAATTTTCCCGAATTTATCTTTTTTCATCTTTGTAATGAATAAATTCTCGGCAACAGACAAATTGGTAAACAAATTTAATTCCTGATGGACGAAAGCGATACCAGCATCCTGGGAAACCTTTGGAGAAGCCGGTTCAAACGGCTGGCCATTTAATATGATATCACCACTGTTTCTTTGATAAACACCCCCAAGAATATTCATCAGTGTTGATTTTCCGGAACCGTTTTCACCTACCAGTCCTAATATTTCACCTTTTTTTAAGGAAATTGTAATGTTTTTCAAGACCTTGACCGTATCAAAGGATTTTGTTATCTCATTTAATTGCAATATGTATTCATTCGTATCTGTATTCAAATCATTCACTTCCAATCTTTATCATAAATACTTACTTATTAGAATGTTTTTGTTGATTTAAAAGGTCCAGACTTGCCGCAATTAATATGATCAGGCCCTTTATTAAGGTAATGAAATAATATGGTACATTCATTATATTAAATACTACGCTTATCATCGCAAGCAGTAAAGCACCCATAATTGTATTCGGTATTTTCCCTCTGCCGCCGGATGGACTTGTCCCGCCGACAATTATGGCACCCATGATATCATTAAACATAGTACCGCCATAATTAACCGAACCGCACTGCATTTGAGCAAGCTCAATAATACCTGCAATACCGGCACATATACCACTGATTACATATGCCTTAAAAATTGTCTTCTTTACCGAAATGCCGGATACCAGAGACGCTTTCGGATTTGTACCTACAGCATAAAGCTGTCTGCCAAAACGTGTCCGGCTTAATAAAATATGTAAAAACACTCCTATCGCCAATGCCAAAATCATGGTTAAAGGAAAGATTCCTATTGATTTGTTTCCAAAATTGCAAAAACCTGTTGGGATGCCAGTAATGGTAGCTCCTCCGGTATATACAACTGCCAAACCATTCACAATCATCTGGGTCGCCATGGTTACAATGAAAGATGGCATCTTGAAGGTTACAATCGAAAAGCCATTAATAACGCCAAAAAGCAATCCCAATAAAATCATGGTAATGCATCCGGCTGCAACAGCAAAACCTGTTCCGCCCAAAGGGCCCTTCACACTCATGATAGAACCGCCAATTACTGTGGTAAGCGCAAGCAATGCCGTACTGGTAAAATCAACTCCGCCATTTAATACTGTAAGATGGACCCCACATGAAAGAACCATTAACACACAGGCTTGGCTTAATACGCTTTCAATAACTGAAGGGCTCGAGAATTTTGGTACAAAAATAAGTGCCAGTATAAAAAAGCCCAATAAAAACCAACCAATTGCATCAATAGATTTGTAAATTTTTTTTATATACCTCACAATCAAACCTCACAATCTATATAAATTTAGAAAAAATGGAGGTAAAACAAATAGCTCTATCATCATTGAACGGAGAATATGCTCTTATATATATCAGATATCATGTTCTTTTTTAGAAAGACTGGGTAGATATACCATCTACCCAGCAATATCATTTTCTAGATTATATCGCTTAACATATATAATATCAATATCCTGAAAAATCCTTATAATCCGTACTGCAGTTCTGTGTATTGACTTCAAAGCCGGGATCAATGTAATCAGATGCAGCCTTGCCGTTTACAGCATCAATAGCAGCCTGAACACATAACTGGCCCTGTTTTGTTGCATCCTGTACAGATACGATATCTACATATCCATCCCTGATTGCGGTTACAGCTTCCTTAGCGCCATCGAATGTAATGAATGTAACATGTTCTTTATCAGTTACCGTTTTCCACTTATCAATTTGCTGCAGTCCTGATTCAATAGAAGAAAGTAATGCATCGGAAGGGCTGAAAATCAGATTGATATCGGAATTTGCCGAATATGCATTTTGAACACCTGAAAGAGCCAGCTCACCTTTCCATTCGGTAGGCACTGTTGAAACAAGTTCAAACAAATCCGGATGTTCCATAATAGCCTCCTCGAATCCTTGCTGACGGGCAATTGCATTAACATCAGTTAAGCTTCCAACTAATTCAAGGCATTTATACTTTGTGCCCGCAGGTGCATTTTGTGCAATGTATTCAACCTCTCGTTTAACCATTGCTTTGTTATCGGAAGAAATAGTAGCATACTCTGTTGCACCTTCACCAGCCGCACGGTTAGCCATAATAACAGGTATATTAGCCTCATTGCATTTTTTAATCGCAGATACAACTGCGTCACCATCAGCCGGAGCAATAATAATAGCATCTACGCCCTGTGATATGAAGTCTTCTATCTGCTGATTCTGCTTCTGAATATCATTTTCCGCAATTGATTCCGTGTACTTGACGCCTGCATCATCGCAAGCCGTGTGCATTGACTTCTGGTATTCAGACCACATCTGTGATTCAATGGCACACAATGAAATACCAATTGTGACATCGTCTGAAGTGTCTGAATCTGAGGCCGCTTGAGTTGCGGCCGGACTTTGGGTTGCAGAATTTGAGTCTGCACCGCCGTCATTCTGATTATTGCCCGATTTTTTTGAGCTGCAGGCAGCCATGCTTAAAATCATTGTAAAAATCAGTAATGTAGCAATAAACCTTTTTTTCATAATACCTTCTCCTTTTATTTGTTTTTATTAATTAATGGTCTAGACCAATTAATTCAGCTTTACAACCCTGATGTAATCCTTCAGTTCCAACGCCCTGTTAAGGCTGTAGCCGACAGTCAGATTAGTTTCGGCAGCCGCAGATGAAATAGCGGCTGCATAACGCAGGATTTCCTCAAACTCCATGTTCTTGTAAAAGCCATATACCATGCCGCATAAGTAAGCATCCCCACAGCCAATTGTATTAGCGACTTTTATATCGACCGGATATACCTTATATATTTTGTCCTTATAACTTGCAATAGAACCATTTTTGCCGCAGGATACCGCAACACATTCAATTCCCTTTGATGCAATCTGCGAAATTCCCTCAATAATTTCTTTTTCCGTCCTTAAATCTCTTCCTACAAGCTGTGATAGCTCATCAACATTAGGTTTAATCAGAAACGGATACTTTTTAATCCCTTCTGTAAGATTGTTGGAACTTGTGTCCAGAAAAACCTTAATCTTCTTTTCCTCAAAACTATTTAAAATATAATTATATATGTAAGGAATTTCCGTATTTGACGCGTCACCGGACAAAACAAGATAATCGCCATCCTGCAGCGTCATCTTCATTCTTTCGATTAAATCTTCACACATTTTTTTTGAAAGTGTCATACCTGCTTCCGTATACAATGTACAGGATTCGTTTTCATCAATCACTGCGTAATTTGTTCTGGATTTTCCTTGACTGAAATGGAGAAACTGGGTATCAATATATTCTGTTTTTTTCAGCATGGCTTCAATTCTTAAACCATTCTTACCCAACCCAATCCCGTATGCCCGGTTCGGACATTTCAAAATGCTCAAATTAATTGAAACATGAGTACCTTTTCCGCCGATAGCATCACAGGTTTCCTTTATTCGATTCGTATTGTTCAACTTCAGTTCACCAATATACAGCAGTTTATCGATTGCCGGGTTAATTGTTAATGTGCATATCATGTTTGTTTGCTCCTTTAATGCCTTTTTCTGCCTGTTTTGCTTTTGTATCTTGTTCCATGTTTGTATTATATCTTGTTTATGTCGATTTTGCAACATTTATTTTATAATATTTTTTGTTTGTGTTTATTTTAGTGCCCGTTTATGTTTTTATTATTGCATTACAGAAATAATGGTGTTATAATACCCACAGAAAGCCACTAATGGTATTGCCATTTTTTAGAAGCCCCTTTTAAGAAAAAAGTAAGTCAGAACAAATACATTATATAGAAAGGAGGTTACTGTATGGCAATTGATCCTTTGCCTTTGCAAGGCAGCGATTATGTAATCGGTATAGATATCGGAGGCACAAACTTCCGTATCGGAGCAATAAACAAGGCCGGAGAACCAGTAGCAGAGCCAAGCCGCGAAAAAAGTCTTTATTTATTTCAAAGCGAGAATTCTGCTAAGGTTGTGATAGATTACGTATCTTCCTATATAAGAAGCATTAAGAATGGATCTCTGTGCGGCATATGTCTTGGCTTACCAGGCACTGTAAACAAATCAAAAACAACAGTAATATCATGCCCGAATTTGCCCGGTTTTGCTCGTTTAGATCTGGCTGCCCCTCTGTCCGAGTATTTCCATGTGCCGGTTATTGTGGAACATGATGTTATCCCTCTGTTGTCCTACGATATGTGGAAACATCATCTTTGGAATATGGATTGCATTATAGCTCTTTATATAGGAACCGGGCTTGGTAATGCCATTTATATCCACGGAAAGTTTTTAGACGGAAAAAATGGTGTTTCCGGGGAATTAGGGCATATCCCGGTGGCGGGAAAAACAGATGTTTGTCCGTGTGGTAATACCGGTTGTATGGAACTCTACTGTGCGGGGAAACGATTAGAATATATTCATTCAAATTACATGCCCGGAATCGACTTTCCTCATATATTCGACCACTATAATGAATATAGTATTCTTGCCGAATTCATCGATTATATGGCAATTGCTGCCGCTACGGAAATCAATATCCTGGATCCTGATTGTATACTGCTTTCAGGCGGTATCATCAATATGGAGAACTTTCCATGTGATGATTTGTGTAAACGGATATGCAAATATGCAAGAAAGCCTTATCCGGAACAAAACCTTAATTTTATACGTGGTAATCTCAATCCATTTGCCGGTGTTTATGGTGCCGGTATCTATATGTGGGACAAACTAGTGCACAACTGAATATTTTTAATTATTCCGCTGCTAAGCCAGGCTATATCGAAAATGTGGTTTTGCTTTTCTATATTTATTTAACCTGTTGTTTACTCAATTATTACAAGGAGGTTCTTTATGAACAAAGTATCACCATCTGTAATGTGTATTGATGTTATGGATATGAAAAATCAGATAGCCGCACTTGATGAGGCTGGTGTTGATTTATACCATATCGATATCATGGATGGACATTTTGTACCAAATTACTGTTTAAATGGATATATCATGCAGAGCATCAGTAAAATATCAAAAACGCCTATGGATGTACACTTAATGGTAACGAATCCAACCGAATACATACAATATTTCGCTGATTGCGGAGCAGAATACATCTCCATGCATATCGAAACTCTTGATCATCCAATCAGGGCTTTAAAGCAGATCAGACATCTTGGGAAAAAGGCCGGCATCGTCATCAATCCGGAAACGGATGTCCTAAGATTAAAATACATGCTTGACTATCTTGATTTAGTTACGATTATGACCGTGGATCCCGGTTTTGCGGGTCAAACCCTGATACCGTCAACAATCGATAAGATTCGTGAACTTCGAAAGATGTTCAGCAATGCCGGCAAAAATATTGATATTATGGTCGATGGTCAGGTCAAAGATACTACCGCCCCCAAGCTTGTTGAAGCTGGCGCAAATGTGCTGGTACTCGGAACCTCAGGACTATTCAACAAATATAAACAGGAGGAATACGGTCAAGCAATCAAATGGTATCAGAATTTATAATACATGAAGCATGCACAGAAATGGAGGATATTATGGAAGAGTTGAAAATGTTCGGTATGCCAATCCTTTTTGACGAAAAAACCGATAAGCTGACCTCTTTAGATAAAAATGTAAATTGGGAGGATTATTCCAGAAAATATTCCGAAAAAATGTTCGGATTACTGGCGGAAAGCGATTATAAGATAAAGGATAATCCATATTATGATTTTTACAAAGCAATTGTAAATAATGACAAGAAAGCTGAATTTATTAAAGCAAACCTCCGTTATGACTGTACCGTCATCATGAGCGGCTGTGCTGGCAAGGAATTCAAAAAAACCGCCGGTCATTTTCATCGTTTAATCCCCGGTAATAGCTTAAGTTATCCGGAATTATACCAAGTGATTAAAGGTACCGCACTATTTGTGATGCAAAAGGTTGACGATTTCGGCAAAAGCGGCAAAATGGTAGTGGAGGACGCCATACTTGTGGAAGTTAAAGCCGGTCAGGCAATTGTCATTCCTCCAAACTATGGTCACTGCACAATCAATATAAGTGATGAGACTATGGTTTTCATTAATCTGATTTCCCTCGGCAGCGATAATTATTATGACGGTGTCAAAAACAGCCATGGTATGTGCTGCTATGCCTATCAGAATGATGATGGCACATATCGGATTGAAAAGAATCCCAACTATAAATTTGATTGTAAGGTACGCATCATGGTTCCAGATGAAAGCGATGTACTTGGTATTCATAACAATACCCCGGTATATACGGAATTCCTGGAAAATCCCGAAAAATTCAGGTATCTGAATAACCCCGAAAATAACATGAAAGATTATTTTGACTTATTAAAGCTCAAATGAAGCACACATATCAACACTGTCGCTATTGGATCTATCAATGATAACAACAGAATCAGGAGAAGATTATGAAAGGTGATTTGCACTGTCACAGCAAATATTCAG
>ENA-UOOI01003792-UOOI01003792.1-fermentation-metagenome-genome-assembly--contig:-NODE-3792-length-10844-cov-7.695894_pt1 | contig 10844 bp, 11 predicted proteins | sample MGYA00245779_ERZ724027 | MGnify/ENA primary metagenome ERZ724027 (study PRJEB28704, sample SAMN03018318) | fermentation metagenome | biome: anthropogenic terrestrial biome; feature: soil; material...
GGTACTGACATGCTATTACCTCCTGATATTTTTTTGTTCTCCCGTATGACTGGATAAAATCATAATCCGTCACCGTGTATCTGTTTTCAACTTATCCATAATAAATGATACTAATTTTTCGCCTTCGCCCTTCTTTATATAGCTTGAAGACGCTTCATAGTAATTTTTATCCCACGCATTCTCATCTGGGAAATATAGATTATATCCATTGGCATATCCTAAAATGACGTTGTTTCCCGATTCTCTTATCGGCTTAGAAAGACTTGAAAAAATCTCCCCCGGCACGGTGACAAAATTCCAATCGTTAATTTTAAATATGTTTATTTCTAATTCCAAATGATCCCGTTTTTCAATCGTCTTCGCAACCTTAAGATCCCTCCAGGTTCCCTCGGATAATGATTCGATCACTCTCATTTCACTTGGAGACAAATTAGCTGTTTTAGCTTCCTCGACCTTCTTTATAGCTTCCAAATGCCTCCTATTCGCTTCCTCTACCGAGGGAATCTCTCTGAAATCAAGAGACAGCCTATATCTTTTCGTCTTGAACTTATTAATATCACCTGTATATATGGGTCTCTTTATCACATTTTCTATGGCCTCTCCCAATTTACTTCCAAGTCTGTCTACCTCTTCAAATGCAGTACCATCCCTTGTAAATCTGGTGCTTATATCTCCCGCGCTCCCATTTGTAAAAATCACCATATCATAGGAATCGTCCAGATATTTTAGAACGCCATAAGGCAGATCGGCGGATATCAATAAATTCTCCTGATGTAAAACTGTTGGGTGACAAGAGAAATTATACAGCAAAACTTTTTTGCCGTCTTCTCTTATAAATTTCATTACAAATAGCCTGTTATCGCCTTCAATATTTACATGTCTTTCCGAACCGATACCCTGAACATACGAATTCCCTACTTCCAATCTTTCCAAGCGACTCATGCTTTCAAAGGCCGACGTTATGCATTGCTCCGTCCTTTTAACATAATCCGAAACCAATTTGTCATCATAGACGCCAAAAGTCTCTTCATCCAAAATATCTTTTTTATAAAAAATACCTTTTGGCCCGGAATGCGTATGGGTAGCGCAAACAATCAGATTATCCTTTTTGATCCCTAAGTCTTTGATCCTATCAAATATTTTTTCTGCGAAATTTTCATCGATCCCTATCAAATCCATTTGGACAAGGCAAAATAATTCTCCTTCAAAATCTATTATTAAAGTTCTGGCAAAAAGTTCATCATGCACCCCCTCGGATGGTCTTTCGTAGTTAAATCCTGAAAGGCTTGTACCGATAGGAGGCGTTATAGTGATTTGAGAAAACCCGATCCTTGTCATGCTTTATCCCCCTTACGCTTTATTCGTTCATTAGTTTATCCAATGAATCGTCACTGTTGTCTAAATTAGTTCCTTCACTTAATTTATACTTAGGATTTTCTATGCTTTTTTTACCTGTATTAAGCAGATGTTCCAAAAGGAGAGGCAATGGCAATTGTTCACGCATCGTTATCGCCTCTATCAATAAAGGCATATTAACTCCTGTGATCACCTCTATATCATCTCTATGTCCTTGTAAAAGAACGCCTTGATTTGCCGGAGTGCCTCCCAGAATATCGGCTAAAATTAGTATTCCCTCTCCTTCATCAACTTTTTTAATTGCAGATTCTAACTTCTCATGAAACATATCCGGTGAATCCGTCGGTTCTAACTTTACCGATATAACACCTGCACTTTCCCCACATAACATTTTAGATGATTCTAAAAGTCCATCTGCTAATATACCATGACTGATTATTATTATACCTATCAAAAATACCTCTCCTCATTATTATTCTAGAATATCCCTATAACCGCTCCTAAAATTGCTACGATAATAATCCCAAATAATATTTTTGTAACAGATTTGCCTTTCTTGATCAATCTATAAACTAAATACGTAATTCCCAATGGGATCAGATTTGGCATTATGCCATCAAAGATCGCCTGCAGCGTCATTGCCTGACTGCCCTTTCCGATCGTCAGATTCAAAGGAACGTTTACCATCGTGGCAGTCATTACTCCCAATACCATCAATCCCACTATTGTAGTAGCATTCGTAATTCTCTGCATTACCGAACCGCCTGTGATCTCTCCTATCAGATTCGTGCCCAATTCATATCCCTTGGTGACCCCGAAATATCGAACTGCAAGATTGGGTATATTCCATAATATCAAAAATGCTATCGGTCCAAGAATATTGCCGCCTTTGGAAAGAGAAACCCCTATACCGGCGCAGATCGGCAATATGGTAAACCAGAAGAGAGAGTCCCCAATCCCTGCAAGCGGTCCCATCATTGCAATTTTAATTGCGCTAATGGAGGTCGGGTCTATTGTCTTATCGGTCGCTAACTTTTCTTCCATGGGTAAAGTTATTCCCATGATAGGTGCAGCCATAAATGGATTAGTATTGAAAAACTCCAGGTTTCTTTGAACAGCTTTTTTCAAACCTTCCGGATTATTTTTATATATTTTTTTCAGTATAGGCAGTATCGTATAACAATATCCCAATGCCTGCATACGTTCAAAGTTCCATGATAGCTGCAACAGAACGCCTCTTAATACAACTTTGTTCAAATCTTTTTTTGTAATCTTGGTATCCATATTCTTAGCATCCATGATCTTCCCTCCTTAATTATTCATTAATTCATCTAAATTATCATCGGAAGACTTTTTAACGTTATCAGGGGTCTTTTGATCCTTTGAGAAATAGTCAAATAACAGCGCTACACAACAACTTACCACTGTGACTCCTATTAAACTGAAGTTCCCGAATGTTGCAAATGCAAATCCAATAAAATAGAAGGGCTTTAGTTTCTTAACGTCTAACATAGTCAACAACATTCCAAATCCTACCGCCGGCAACATGCCTCCGGCTACTTCCAAACCCTTTAAAACGGAAGCCGGTATAAAAGATATAAGATTCTCAACTGCGCCTACTCCGAAATAAATTGCCGGGAATACAATGATCGCAACGCGGGCAAATATTACTAAACCTCCAAGATAATGCGCCAGTTCAAGCTTATTATATCTTTCTTCTTCCGCAGCTTTATCGGCCATATGCATTAAACCTGTGGTTGCAGTTCTGGCAAAAATATCTAAGGCCTGTGATGCTACCGCTACCGGAACAGCGAGCGACAATGAAACCTCCACATTTTGATGGGCTAAGATCGAAAACGCCGTTGCAATGACAGTGCCTATAATGGCATCTGGCGGGACGGCGGCTCCAACGCCTGAAATACCCATAAAGATCAGCTGCAAAGAACTGCCGACTATGATGCCTGTTTTTATATCGCCAAGTAATGCGCCTATAATCGTGGCTGCGACAAGCGGCCTGGAAAAACCAAAGTGTCCGTTCATATATTCAAGTGAAAGTAACCACGCCACGATTGTTATCAAAATAGCTTTTAATAACATAAATTTACCCCCTTTTATAAAATATCTTTTAAATAGACCTTTGGATCAGATTGTAACTGCCTGTGTTCAACCTCTACGCCATGACTGATAATACTCCTGATCGCCTCTGCTTCTTCTTCATTGACTGAAATAGATTTAGTCAATTGTCTTCTGCCTTCTTTAAACCGCATCCCTCCGATATTAATGGATTTGATTTTGACATCGTTTTCAATCAGCTTAAGCGGGGCAAAAGGATTATTAAAAATTAGCATTACTCTGTAATTATCCAAAATTCCCGCCCTGTACTTCTCTATGAATTTGCTTACTGACAAGACATATAATTTTATATTTGATGGCGCTGCCATTTTCAAAACAGATATTTGAATTTCATCGGTTGCAAGTTTATCGTCTACCACAACTATCACTTGAATGTCATTAGATCTGACCCAGTTTGTCGTTACTTGTCCATGAACTAACCTATCGTCTATTCTCGCTAAAGTAATTGCCATTTTTCACACCTCCTCTCATCTCAGATTTATATATTCCACCTTGATTGGAACATACTCAAAATCAGAATTTACTTCTGTCTTCAACGAATCTTGTATTGAACCTTTCAACTATAAGGTGCGGATATGTGATGGCGGAGCCTATGGTGACGGTATCGGCACCCATCATCATAACCTTATCTAAATGAGATAATTCCCAGATCCTTCCTTCTGCATTTACATAGCAATCGGTTTTAGTTTTTAATTGCTTAATTATCTCATAATCAGGTCCGTCATATATGTGCAAATTCTCATGCGTATAACCAGATAATGTAGAAGACAGTATATCAAAGCCCATTTTGGCACATATTATTCCCTCTTGCGTTGTAGCTATATCTGCCATTAATAAAATATGAGGATAATTTCTCTTTAACTTATCTACTGTTTCTTTTAGCTGATCATAGGTCCGCCCCGCTATCAATCTGCCATCCAATGCTGCAATATCGCAGCCTGCATCTATTATTTCAACGGCGGACTCATAAGTCGGAGTTATTATTATATTGTTTTTAGAATCATATTTCCCGTCGACAGGTATTTTATTGATTCCTATCACGGGTAAATCAAGTTTTGATTTTACATATCTGATATTTTCCGGCCAGGATAATCTTAATCCGGCAGCTCCTCCCATTTGAGCGCATAATGCAAATTTAAGAATGTCTTCGGGACCATAAAATGGATTTCCCTCAAAGGCCTGGCATGATACGATAAGTCCCTTTCTTAATTTATCCATTACTACATTCATAATCGATCCCCCTCAAATTGACCAATCAAACTTATTGGTATTGCTTGTTGCTACTATATATTGCAATAAGCGTGCCAGCCATGTGTCGGTAATGTGTCGAAAAATGCCATCCGAGTCAACATCTCAGATGGCATTCCGCCTATATGTTTTTCCTTTATTTTTAATCCACGAATAGGATCTCATATAAAAATGACAGCTCCGTATCCGGTACGTTTATCCTAAAATTATCATTGATTATATGGATGTCTTTTTCTATTGCCTTATACTCCGGTGAGTTCTTTATAAAATTCTCGCTAAAGGTCTTTAAAACTCCTTCATCTGTGATTATTCTTTCAATCATACATGCGGTATGAATGATAAATTTTAAGGTGGTAGGATTATCAAATTTAATATTTAATGTTTTTTCGACCTGCTCTAAAAATTGTGTGCAGATCTCTATTGTCTTAGTTGGGTTCAAAAATGTCAGATAATCGATCAATAGATCCATTGACAATGATTGAATAATACTATTTTTACATATGCTTCCCTCTATAGTAGTTATTTTATTTTGCTTTAACAATTCATTGATCAGGTCTATTCCCTTACCGCTTAATAAATCTTCTAATGAAATAAATGGTATATCATCGATATGCGGATCAAACGTCCCTACGATGCAAATTACATCTTCAAGACTTTTGTTTTCCTTTAAACCATTGAATTCAATTGCGTCGATCGTCAATTCAGTTTCTATATTTTTATTGATAATGTCCTCCAACATTTCTTTGATCTTAACCGCGGTTCCTATACCGGTCATACATGATGTTATAATTCGCTTTTTGCCATTCTCAATTAAAGGATAGTACCCAACCTTAAGATAATCGGAATAATTGAGATCGCCAATAATTTTATCCATCGGCGTGTTTGTATAGTATGTTTTTCTCGATACATCCAACAGCATCAGGGTGTTCACCCCCGTAATAATTCCCACTTCGATTTTTTTGTCATAATGATCCCATATTTTCTCTGCAATATCAGATAGAGATCCCATGTCAACCATTAATAGCAGTTTTTTTATATAGCCGTATTTATCTATTAATCTTATTACATTTGCTAATAAATCTTTGGCGCTCATATCAATGGGCATGTCTATGCCTTCAATTATATTTTCTCCCATAAGCTGATTGATTAATTTTTTAGTGGAAGTAGCAACCCCTGATCCGTGACTCAGTAATATTATTAAAGTATTTGTTCCGATATTATTTCTTTCATTTTTACTTGCTGCATTTAAAAACATTGCAACGAATCCGGCTTCGTCTTCAGAATACTCTATATTCATATATTCAGAGATTTGTTTTATAAAATTTACGGATAGAATGAATTCCTTTGGATAATTCATTTTTATATTTTCTAAATTAAGGTTACTTATAGGTTTATGCATTTTACTTCTTTCTATAAATGATTGAACGTGCAAGGATAGACTTAGTATTATGCCCTTACCATAGTGTTCCGATAATTCCTTTTCCACCAGCGCAAGGAATCCATTAGTAATATTATAAATATCCTGTGGGATTATGCGTAACAGATTTATCTCTGATTCTTCTATATCGTCAAACCTGACAAGCAGATCCTTAAAGTAATCATTTATTATTCCTTCGAGTCTATTTAAAGTATCTTTTTGAGTATAACCGTTTTTTATTAAAGAATTATAATTATATTCTAATTCATCATAAATCGTCTTCTGTTCAAAACTAGAGCTTTTAATCTCCTTCTTACTCTTAATCGGCGATATGACGATTTCATCCTCTAGCTTAAGGATCTTTAAGGTTAAATCGATCTCCGTATTTGATGCATCCATGTTATATTTCACATTGCCAAGAAATAGACGATTATCGATCACTATAATATCCGAATTCTTTTCCATCGATTTTATGAACCCTCTGGCGCAAATAAATTGGATCTCACTTCTTAATTCCCCAATGTTGCCATCAAATTTAGTTTGCAAAAATGTTTTTAACGCATCCTTTTTCAAAACAATATTCTTTCCAATTCTTTCAGCCTCGTCAGAGAAAAAAGAAACGATCAATTGATACTTTTCTTCCAGAGGTCTTTCCTCTAATGAAGGAATCCTGATTATAATGGGAATCCTTCTTAAAAATGTTTTTAAGAAGGTACTCTCAGGGTCCTTTGTTGTTGCACCAATAATACGTACCTTTGCTTTCCTTTCTTCTTTTGTCTCTCCCAATTTCCTGTAGATCCCCTTATCCATGAGGTAAAAGAGCATTTCCTGTCCTTCTTCAGGCAATCTATGAATTTCATCTAAAAACAATATGCCATTGTTCGCCTTTTCGACTATGCCTTCTTTTTCATCATCAGCTCCGGTAAACGCACCTTTAACATGTCCGAATAAATGGCTGAACAATAGCTGAGGGTTATCTGCATATTCGGCACAGTTGAATGAAATAAAGGGTTTGTCTTTGTCTATTATATTTTTAAGCTTTGCGTACTCATACATCAATTCGGCAAAATATGTCTTGCCAACTCCGCTGGGGCCGGTAATTATAGCGTCCAATCCTCCCGGATACAATATTGCCGCCTTTGCCTGTTCAATTTGTGGAAGTAAACTTGAATTATATCCCACCAGTGCAGTAAATATATCATCTTTCAATGCCGATCCACTGTTAACGTTATCATCAGTCGGATTATTCAGATTGATGATATCATAGATATTAGATATTTCCAGGCGTTGATCAAGATAACTTAAATCTATATCAAGTTTCCGTTCTATAGTCTCCTTAGCTATGAATCTAACAGGTTTACCCTTTATTTTAATTAAACGTCCCTCATCATATAATTTATTTAACTCCTCGCTCGCAGTGTTTCTTTTAATACCCAATTGACGTCCAACTTCTGCAGCGGTAAGACCAATAATATTGTTTCTAATATCAGCCATCGTATATTTGCTGCACATATTTTTGACCGTTACATAAACATCCAATTTTGTTGCCAAGATATTCCCTCCAAGCATAAGGCTCGATAATTTTCATTACAATCAAATAATTATTATATTATATGATACTATTAGACACATAAATATACAAATCCTTCTTTTTACATAATAACGCTCATTATTCGCTGATAGCCTTCCATTAACTTCATAAATTTGATATACAAATGCTTACGCCGATGCCGCATACAAGTATGAGGAATCCGTCTATTCCGGCGTAAAAGACCATTGGAAGGTCGCGGCCAATTTAAGCGACACCAGCCGGCAGATGCGCAGCTGGGCAGCCAGCGCAGACATAGACAACCATCGCTTTGAGTATCTGACCCTCAGTCCCCTCGGACTTGAAGTCCGGGGCAGTTACAAAGGAGAAAAATACATGGCAAGCGAGATGTCCGTCGCACTTGAGACTGCCGGCGGCCTGATCCCGCTTCAAGGCGGCGGGGGCAGTCAAAACTCTAAGGAGCACACCTTCGATTCGAGTTGGTACACGGAAACTCCCATTGACGTTTCCGCAGCGACCGCCGTCATCGTCAACGGTACACGCATACCGGTCAAATAGCAATATCCCATTGCCAATGCGCCAGAAAAATGCTTAATTATCCGTTTGAATAGACTTATAAACTTGAAAATCTACTGAAAAAGAGCAGTCAAGGTGTCAAAACCATGATCGCTCTTAGTACTTGTTAGAAGGAGATACAAAAACACAGAAGCACCGTCTCCTTGCTCTATATCAATTCGTAATCCGGTATCAAATCTCTATAATACTTATATTCTAAGTACCCCTCATGGAGTAATCTCCCCAACAGCATAAATGGAGCTATCCCAATTCCATAAGCATAGCTGATTATACTATCTTTATTCGTATAATCATATTCATCTATAAATTCCCTGTATTTATCTTCAGGAATTAAATAATTACTGGCCAGGCCGTCCGCTTCATCTTCATCATTTTCAAAGCCAATATGAAATCTCTTGCCTGAATGATTGATCAGATGAGCTAATTCATGGAAAAATGTAAACCAAAATACATCGGCTCTTTTCCCTCTTCCACTCAATGCAAGTATCTCTCTATTATCTCTCCAAATAACTGCGCCACATATATACGTTTTTGAAATATAAGGAATCAGGACCAAAGCTACGCCGCATTCGGCACATAACCTCTTCATCTCGGGATAAAAATCTGATGACGATTTTAACGTTAACTCTCTAAAAATTGGAATAAGTTTTTCTAACTTTTTTTTATCAATTTTTTGTACTTCTGTGTCTAACCCTTCCAATTCCGACTCCCTAAGCCAAGCCAAAACTTTGTAATCAGGTAATTCTCCTTCGTGTTTATGAGTTCTAAAGGCGACTTCGTATGTTGATTTGATCAATGACAACTTGGAAACCCTAAAAAATTCTCTGCAATTAAGTACTCTTTCCTTTTTATCCTTTGTTTCCTTTACCCAGCAATATTTGCTCATTTCATCATATGGTATCTCTTTTAAAATTCTTAAATCTTCCTCTAAATTCGCCTGTTCCTCCAACCTGGCTTTATTTAACTGATAATTAGTCTCCAGATTCATCCAAAACTTCGCACTTGGCCCTATAACCGATTCTAATCTTAGGGCCGTCTCGTAAGTGATTGCAGCATTACCACTAAGAATATTGCATAAATGTTTTTCCGTAATACCTAATCTTGCGGCTAATTCTTTTTGATTCATGCCCAAAAATTTCATATTCTCCCTTATTGTTTTGCCCGGAGCTATAGCAACGGCAGGCATAAAATCATTGTTTCCTCTGTTTACCATGGTAATCGATCACCTCCTCGATCCTCACAATATTTATACTATCTAATTTATATATATCAATGCCATTCTGTAAAATAGGGGTAAAGACCAATCTAAATGGATGAACCAAATCCACAGCATACTCATTTGATCTATTACCTTCCAGCTTATGTAATCTCGCCGCTGGAATATTTTTAATATCCAATAAGCTGGTTGCAGCTTTTAATTCTCCAACCCTTTGAGTAAGCCTGTCTCCAATATTTGGTCCATAATCAACTTTGGCAGCTTTAGGATCTTCACATTGTTTCTTTAATTTTTTAGTTCTATATTCTAACATCATTATATGCTATTATTCCCCCTATAGTCAATTATTATTAACCTTATAGGTTAATTTTTTATCCATACAAATACTGTATAGTTTTAATATACTATCAAATAGCAAAAACTTCAAATTATATTTTAGACAAAGAAAAAGTCCTTTTCAGGACCTGAATGATACTTTATATATCCTTGTCGATCTTTTTTGTAATATTGGATTTCTCTATAAATTTTATCTAAATCCTCACTTGCTTTTGGCGTAAGTTTTAGGCAATAATCATTCCTTGACATACTTCTCATTTAAACCTTTAAAGACGTCTTATGCATCTAAAAACGTCTCTCCGTTTTTAATCTGACTCTCCGCTACAGCTAATTTATTGTAGAGATCCAATTTAGCCAATCTTTTTCGTATGACTCCATACTCATAATTACCAAATCGCCATAACCATTCTTTGTAATGAAAACAGGTTCTTCTGTTTTATGGCAAAGCTCAGAAATCTCAGTTGTATTTCTCAAATCTCCTATTGGTCTGATTTCTATTCATTCCAATAGTATCTGGAAATCTGTCCTCTTGTGTTTTTGCAGCCGATGTAATTACAGTTGGTGATAAGAAATCAGCAAACTTCGATAACATCTTGAAAATTATATTAAATAATTAAAGTCCCGCCCCGTTCATAAGTATCACATACGATCAAATACAATTTTCGTATATGGGGTGGAACAGATGGAAATCAATGCGGTAGTTGAATACAATTCCGGAGGGTATTTGATTATACGTGGAGAACTTCCCGGGCGCATTCGTGAAGGGAAAAACTCAGGATGAAGCGATGGCGAAGATGCCTGCCGAGATCCGCCGGTATTTATGCTGGGCGGGAAGCAGCTTCGACCCATCCGCCTCATATGACATCCGTCGTGGAAAAAAAGGAAAGCACACTGCAAATTTGCGATGCGGATACAGACGTTATCTTCGACACAGAAAGACAGGCGCTTACCCGAAAGCAATAGAACCATTATATATAATAATGACATTGTGCACTTATTAGACAAGATAAAAA
>ENA-UOOI01003793-UOOI01003793.1-fermentation-metagenome-genome-assembly--contig:-NODE-3793-length-10843-cov-3.130145_pt1 | contig 10843 bp, 10 predicted proteins | sample MGYA00245779_ERZ724027 | MGnify/ENA primary metagenome ERZ724027 (study PRJEB28704, sample SAMN03018318) | fermentation metagenome | biome: anthropogenic terrestrial biome; feature: soil; material...
GAGCGCCTTGTCAAAACACTCCGTCGCATTTACGACAACGTCCCCCTGTACCGAACTCGGATGCAGGAGGCAGGCATAACGCCCGATGATATCCACGGGATCGAGGATCTGCACAAGCTGCCCTTTACCTACAAGCAGGATCTGCGGGACACCTATCCCTACGGCATGTTCTCCGTCCCCCTCAAGGACGTGGTTCGGCTGCACGCCTCCTCCGGTACCACCGGCAAACAGATTGTTGTGGGCTACACCCAGAACGACCTGGATCTTTGGGCAGACTGTGCTGCTCGCGCGCTGACTGCTGCCGGCGGCACTGCGGATGACGTGGTACACATCTCCTACGGCTACGGACTGTTTACCGGCGGCCTGGGTATGGATGGCGGCTCCTGCCGTCTCGGCGCAACAACGGTGCCCGTTTCCAGCAGCAACACCCAGCGACAGGTCACGATTTTAAGGGACTTCGGTTCCACCATTCTCTGCTGCACCCCCTCTTACGCCCTGCACATCGCAGAGGTGCTGCGGGACAGCGGCCTGACCTCAGACGATATTTCACTAAAAGCCGGCATTTTCGGCGCCGAAGCTTGGACTCAGGAAATGCGGCAGCAGATTGAGCAGATGCTGGGCATCAAGGCATACGACATATACGGACTGACTGAAATTGTCGGCCCCGGCGTCGCCTTCGAATGCCAGGAGCAGACCGGGATGCATGTCAACGAGGATCACTTCATCGTAGAAGTGGTGAACCCCGACACCGGCGTTCCCATGCCCGATGGCCAGCAGGGCGAACTGGTGTTCTCCTGCATCACCAAGGAAGCCTTCCCCATCCTCCGTTACCGCACCCGCGACATCGGTGTCATCACCCATGGCACATGTTCCTGCGGGCGGACTCTGGTGAAAATGTCCAAGCCCATGGGCCGTGTCGACGATATGCTGATCATCCGCGGCGTCAACGTATTCCCGTCTCAGATCGAAACCGTACTGCTCCAGCAGGGTTATTCCGCCAACTATCAGATCGTCGTGGATCGTTCCAACAACTACGACAGCATCGAGGTACAGGTGGAGATCAGCCTGGAGGTATTCTCCGATACAGTGCGCGGTCTGGTCAAGAAAGAACAGGATCTGGAGGAGGCACTGCGAGACCTTCTGGGGATCTCCGCCAAGGTTCGTCTTCTGGAACCCAATTCCATTCAGCGGTCTACCGGTAAGGCAGTCCGCGTCATCGACAAGCGAAAGCTACTGGACTAAGGAGGGACAGACATGGCAGAGCAATTATCCGTATTCATTCAGAATAAACCCGGCAAAATTGCATCCGTGACCGGTATGCTGGCACAGGCCGGCATTGATCTCCGCGCCCTTTCCATTGCGGATACCACCGATTTTGGCGTGCTGCGTATGCTGGTCAGCGACATCGGCAAGGCAAAAACAGTGCTCACCAATCAGAACTGCGTGGTCTCCGCTACGGACGTTACCGTAGTGGCGGTTCCGGATGCCCCCGGCGGTCTGGCAACCCTTCTGACTCTGCTGGATACCGCCCAGGTTGACATCGAGTATATGTATTCACTGATCGGGTGCGTCGCGGACAAAGCCTACATGGTCTTCCGCGTCTCCGACGAGAAGGCACTGCACAAAGTGCTGAACGAAAATGGCCTCGCCACCGTATCCAGCGCAGAACTGGGACTGCGCTAATTCAACAGAAACGAGGGAGAACTATGCAGGAAATAAGCAGAAAGTGTAAACTATTCACTGATTCGGTGATTCGCCGCATGACCCGAATCTCCATTGATTGCGGCGCCATCAATCTGGCTCAGGGTTTCCCGGATTTCGATCCGCCTAAGCCGCTGCTGGATCGCCTGGAGGAAATCAGCCACATCGGTCCCCACCAGTATCCCATCACCATGGGCGCCCCCAACTTCCGTGCGGCAGTGGCTAAAAAGTGTGGCCGTTACATGGGTCGTACTCTGAATCCGGACACCGAGATTGTGGTGACCATCGGCTCTACCGAGGCCATGGTGGATACCATCTTCGCCCTGACCAACCCGGGTGACAAGATCATCATCTTTTCTCCATACTTTGAAAACTACGTCGCTCAGACCATTATGGCAGACTGTGAACCAATCTTCGTACCCCTGGTACCCCCCGCCTTTGGCTTTGACGCCAACGTGCTGGAGGATGCCTTCAAGCAGCGTCCCAAGGCTATCCTGATCTGCAACCCCTCCAACCCCAGCGGCAAAGTATTCACCGAGGAAGAACTGCGCACCATCGCTGAGCTGGCCGTCCGCTATGACAGCTATGTCATCATGGACGAGGTATATGAGCACATCGTCTACGCGCCCCACAAGCACATCTACATGAATACCCTGCCCGGCATGTGGGAACGCACCATTTCCTGTAGCTCGCTGTCTAAGACCTACTCCATCACCGGTTGGCGGCTGGGTTATGCCATTGCACCTCAGGAAATCATGGATCGCATCAAGCAGTACCACGATTTCAACACCGTCGGTGCACCTTCCCCCTTGATGGAGGCCGCAGTTGTGGGACTGGAAATGCCGGATCGCTATTATGAAGAGTTCGGCGCACACTACGCCCACATGAAGGAGATCTTCACCTCCGGCCTGGACAACATCGGCATTCCCTACACAGACCCGCAGGGTACCTACTTTGTGCTGGCCAACATTCAGCCGTACCTGAAGCCCGGCCAGGGTGATGTGGAATTCTGCGAAGAAATGGCACTAAAGGTCGGGGTCGGCTGCGTCCCCGGCACCTCCTTCTTCCAGGAAGACGTCCGCAACATCGTCCGGATGCACTTTGCCAAGAAGGACGAAACCCTGTACGCTGCTCTGGAGCGTCTGGCAGACATCAAAAAGAAAATGTGCCGATAAGGTTCCCTGCTCAGGCAATGAACTGATTCACATTTAACCGTAACAGAAACCGGCAGGGATTCCCTGCCGGTTTCTTTGCGCCCCGCCCCTGCCCTATTTCAATATCTCTGTTCTTTTTGTCCGGAAATTTTCCCCTCATCCCTATTTTTGGTAGCATTTCACTCGGGTTTGTGGTATTCTGTTTGTTACGCTTGGGATCAGACTGTCCCGGCAGACCCCGAAAGAAACAGATGAGGTTAAAATGAAGAAGAAAATGAGGCATTCCGTTTTGATAATCATCATTTTATTGGTTATATTCCTGCTATACGTCCTGATCGGTTCTATCATACCCTTTACCACTCAGCCGGAGGTCAGCTCCGCCACTGCGGAATCCTTCCGTGCCAGCGACTACTACAGTGACGGTATCGGACCTGATCGCGCCCGGGTGGTAGACGACAATCAGGAGGCGCTGGACATCCGGATGCAAATGATCATGCACGCTGAGAAACAGGTCATTCTGTCCACCTTCGACTTTCGTTCCGACGAGGCGGGCATGGATATACTGGCTGTGCTGCTGGACGCCGCTGACCGGGGCGTATCGGTGGAAATTTTCTTGGATGGCTTTAACTCAGTGGTTCAGGCGGAGGGAAACCCGTATTTTTACGCACTTTCCTCCCATCCCAACGTAAAAATTATCATCTACAATCAGATTAATCCCCTCAAGCCCTGGTCTTTGATGGGGCGGATGCACGACAAATACGTGATCGTAGACGACACGGCCTATATCCTGGGTGGCCGAAATACTTTTGGCTACTTCCTTGGCAGCTACGACGGTCAGAAAAACTATGACCGGGATGTTCTGGTGTATAACACCGGTCCTGCCGACAGCTCTCTTTACCAGCTCAAGGCGTACTACGAAAAAATCACCGCGCTGGACTGCTGTCACCTGTTCCACGATCGGGAATGCCTGGGGGAAAAGCAGCGGGTCAAGGCGGCGGCACAGGAGCTGCGGGAGCACTTCCAGGGCATCGTGAAAAACACCCCGGAGCTATCCGAGTCACCGTACAACTACCAGGACAACACGGTGGCCACCCACACCATCGGTCTGATCTCCAACCCTACCGCCCCCATCGCCAAGGAACCGGTAGCCTTCTACCAGCTGATGCAGCTGTGCCAGCAGACCAAGAAACAAGTGGTGATCCACACCCCCTATGTGATCTCCAACGAGTGGATGAATCAAGCCTTTTCAGAAATCGGTGCCAAGGGAATTATGATGTTCAATTCCACCGCCAACAACGGCAATCCCTTTGCCAGTGCCGACTACGTCAAGCACAAGAAGGAGCTGATGGCAACCGGACTGGAGCTTCACGAGTACGAAGGGGGCGTCTCCTACCACGGCAAGAGCATCACCATTGATGATGATCTGTCCATCATTGGGTCCTTCAACATGGATATGCGCAGCGTCTATATTGACACGGAGCTGATGCTGGTAGTCCACAGCGAAGAGGTCACCCAACAGCTAGCCGCCTCCATGAATCACTTTGATCAGGATGCGCTGATTGTGGAGACCGAAGACACCTACCGTTCCATCCCTGAGGGCAAGGAGCTGCAAAATGTCTCCTTCTCCAAAAAGTGCTTCCAGCTTCTGCTGGGCTGGGTGCTGGAGCTGGGGCGGTTCCTGCTGTAGCAGCAGGAACACGTTCAACTACAAAAGCGTCGGACAACGATTGGGTTGTCCGACGCTTTTTTGCAGCTTAGCCCCTTGAAATCAGGTGCTTGGCCTGTTCATAATCCCTTTTGTTCACATAGACCCGGTACTCATAAGCGGCGCTCACATTCAAATGAGCAATCTCATGGCCACGTCGGGAGTTTCCCGGGGCGTTGGTGTAGGTACGATACTGAATTCCACCCAGCACCAGCTGGTCGCAGGCGCGATTAAGCACCTGGCTGTCCCGTGTAATACACACTTCTCTTCGATTGAAAATGGTAATCATGGCGTCTTCGCTCCTTCCAATGGCGTAACAGCTTTCTTTGGACTGCCCCAGCCGCGCCAACAGCATACACCCTGCCAGGCCAGCATCAGCCACAACCAGAAGGCATAGGGCATCCATGCCAGACCCGTAGCACCCAGCTGCTCCAGCGGGGTGTAACCGGCGATGCACCAGGGTACCAATACCGGCGCCAAGATTCCGGCAAAGCTCAGATCCCGTGCCAGCGTCTGTTTCCCCAAGGAGTGGTAGTCCGGTTTTCGTATGGTATGGGTCAGTACAATGGCAATGGTTTGATTGCAGCCGATGGCGGCCGTCACCACCCCAGTCACCAAAGTTTTCAGGTAGATGGTGAGACGATTCCCTGACCGGTTCCCTCGGGTAAGCAGCTCCGTTAACTGCATCCCTTCTACAATTCCGGCAATGGCACAGCTGGAGGTCACAATAGCGCAGCTCTTCCCCATGCTCACCAATCCACCGCCGTGGACGATCCCGCTGAGTGGACTGGACTCCGGGAGGGAAAACCCCAGCACCAGCACCTTCCCAAGGGTCAGTGGTTCCATCCCCTGGAGGGTCACCGCCAGTATGCAGGCCAACAGGGTGCTGACCGCCATGGCCCACTTCACGGGTTTCCGCACCACGCAGAGCAAAAGTACCACCACTGTAGGCAGCAATACCAGTGGGTTGAGGTCAAAGGCCTCTGCCAGCAGTCCCGCCATCTCGCTGAATGCGTCGGAGAGTGGATTGGCAGCGCTGCAAATCAAATAGCCGCCGCTGGCCAAGGCAAAGGGCAGGACAGCGCTAGTCACCCCCATCTTTACGTTGTCGTACAGTCGAGTCTCGCTGAGGGTGGACAGGAGCAGCAGGGACGAGGACATGGGACTGGCGCGATCCCCGAAGTAGATTCCGCAGAGGATAGCACCTGCCGTCATTGGAATGCTGACACCCCCGGCTCGGGCGATGGTAATGAGCACAATCCCCACGGTGTTGGCGGTGCCAAAGCTGGTACCCAGAAGGAAACTCATAGCGGCACAGATCCAGAAGCAGCAGAGAACAAAGACGTGGGGGCGAATCAATAACGTTCCCAGTCGCATCAGATAGGGAATGGTGCCGCAGGCAATCCAACTGGCGGTAAGGAGTCCGATTACGATAAGGACCTGTATTACAATCCAAGCCTTTTTCAGACCCTCCAGCAACATCGTGCCAATGTCCCCCAGGGTTTTCCCCTGACGCTTTGCGTACAGTCCGAAAATCCCCACTCCCAGCAGCAGGGGCCATCCCAGAAAGATATGCAGGATCGCCGCCCCTACCAGCAGGACAAATAACAGGATCACTGCCGCCAGTAGCATTTGGAACACCTCACTTTTCTTCCGGCAGCTCCAGAGCCGGCTCCACCGCCACAGCTACGCATTGGGGACAGCGGATGTAGCACAACCCTTGCTCCTTGACTGCCGCCAGCTGTACCGGTAGTGATCCCCTGCAAAGCGTTTTTTGCCCGTTTCTGATGATCCATGCAATTCCCTTCCCCGCCTTATCATTGGTTTTATCACGGTTTATGCTACCATATTCCGAGGGGAAATCAACCCCTTCCATTGTTTTTCCCCAGAAAAGGAAAACCCCCGAAGGCATTTCTTCGAGGGCTTCCATTCTATTCTGATAACAATTTAAGTAGTGGGTTCCGCGGTAACGGTGAGGCTAGCAATCCAGGCCTCCACATCCTTTTGGGTGGGACCCAGGTCTGTTTTGCCTTCAAAGGCATCCTGCGGTACATAGCACAGGAACAGCAGACTGTAGCCATCGGCTTCGGTAACCACTGCGTCCACTACAGCGCTATCCTCATTGGAACCAGTTTTCCAACGGTAGTGGGTTCCCCTGTTCCCATCGACGGTAACCCGTTCGGTTACGTCAAACTCGTCAGGGCTGTACTGATCCATGTAGGCCTCAGTAGCGTGACTGGTGGCGAAGCGTCCGATGACAATGGTACCGCTGTTGGCGATCATGGTCTGGATATAGCCGTCACCATCGGTGATGGGGTCTTCGTTTTTATCCACGATGGACTCAAAGCTGCCAGTGAGCAGGGGTTTTCCGGTGCTCTGACTGTTGCTCTGAGGGTTGACCTTGGCAGATCTGGCCGGTGTATCTTTGGGTTCGGGGCTGTCACTGGGGGCGCTGACGCTGGCGTCCGGCTCCGTTTTGGGCGAGGTCACCGCTGCGCTCTGATCTGCCGGAGCGCTGCTGATAGCGCCGGAGGAAGCTGCCGGCTGGCTGCCAGAGCCTGCTTCCTTGGTTCCGTTGGAACAGGCCGTCATCAGACATAGGGCAACAGCAAGGAATCCGATTCCAAATAACTTCTTTTTCATGTGTTCCATTCCTTTCCGATCTAAGGGACTGGTGATCCGGCACGATTGTTCCGTACCAGCTGGTATTGCTCTACTTTAATGCACGGCTCCCTTTCTGTCAAGAGCTTCCCCGCCAGTGTTTCCCTTGTACATCGTTGCCGTTTCCCTTATAATTAAGAGAAAAACTGTCACTTTAGGAAGGATGCGCTTCATGGAACTTGTTATTATCGGCGGCGGTGCAGCCGGCATGATGGCTGCCCTGACGGCAGCGGAATGGATCAGTGGTCACGTCCTGCTGCTGGAGCAGCAGCCGCGGCTAGGTCGGAAATTGCTGGCCACGGGGAATGGCCGCTGTAACCTGAGTAATCTCACCTCCACGCCCCAGTGCTACCACGGTGCAAACCGAGACTTTGTCCGGCCTGCACTGGAGGGGTTTGGTGTCCAGGATACCTTAGCGTACTTCCAAGGCCTGGGGTTACTCTGCCGTTCGGAGCCGGGAGGCCGGGTTTATCCCCTGTCTGACCAAGCCAACAGCGTGCTGGATACCCTGCGCCTGGCCCTGGAGGGGTTGGGGGTAACGGTGCGAACCGAATGCCAGGTCACCGGCATCACCAAGGAAGGAGCGGGGTTCCTTCTGACCACACCGGAAGGACCTATCCCGGCAGACAAGGTCATTGTCACTGCCGGCGGTGCGGCGTCCCCTAAACTGGGGGGGAGCAAAAGCGGCTACCAGCTCCTGAAGGGTCTGGGGCATCGCTGTACCAAGCTTTTTCCGTCGCTGGTTCAGCTGCGCACCGATCCCACCTACCCCCGCTCGCTGAAGGGCGTCCGGGCAGAAGCCTCCGTTACCCTGCTGCGGGGAAACGGGGTACTGGCGCAGCGGCAGGGTGAGGTGCAGTTCACCGACTACGGCGTCAGCGGTCCAGTGATCTTTGAGCTGTCCCGACAGGCGGCGACGGAATCTGATTCCCTCACCCTGTCTCTGGATTTGCTGCCCCAGCTGTCGGAGGAAGCTTTAGTAGACCTGCTGGCAGAGAAGCAGCGCCGGTTTCCGGGTCTGACTCTGGACAATCTGCTCATCGGGATGCTCCACAACCGGCTGGGTCGGACGGTGCTCCGCTATGGCGGACGAAAGCTAACTCAGAGCGTCAGCGACCTCTCCCACCGAGATTTGGTCGCCATCGTCCGGAACTGCAAAGACTTCCGCCTGCCGGTCACCGGAAACCTGGGATTGGATCACGCTCAGGTGACCGCCGGTGGCATCCGCACCGATGAATTTGACCCGGAAACCCTGGAGAGCCTTCACTGCCCTGGTCTCTACGCCGCCGGGGAAGTGCTGGACATAGACGGCGACTGCGGCGGTTTCAACCTTCAGTGGGCCTGGTCCAGCGGTCATCTAGCGGGTCTTCTGGGGAGCAAACCACGCTAATGTGACAAATCTTGTTTTATTTCGTCATTTTTGTAATGTATTACATTGACACATGTCTCCTCCCGGTATAGAATTTAGATATTAGTTGCACTACCCCTAAAGAGACACGCCTCGATTCCTTTCCCGTTTTGCACTACCCACGCAAGCATAAGTGAGGAGGGGTTTCCCCGCTCCGGCACATCACGGTATTGGGGGTGTGCCCACTGCTCCTATCCATGGTAGGCAGTAGGCGTTGCACCCCAGGGAGTGCAGTCTTTGTTATAGTATCCTGTGCCGTATATAACAATGCAAAATATAGTGTTGACAATTACAGTCCAATGTTGTACAATATCCTTGCGGAGGATTTTACGATGTTTTCCGCCATTCTCCAGTATCACGACAGACGTGATAAAAAACATAACCTAAACCCTTTCTTCATCCCTTTGTATGAAGAAAAAGAACGTGATCTGCGCCCACAGACCACGTTCTTTGCTATTTCGGGAGGAAAACCCATCACTCCTCCTCTTCTTCATCCGCGAAGCCCATTTTCTCAGCCGCCTGCATCATGTACGCCTCGTACTGATCCAGCATCTGCTGGAATGCCGTGACATCACGCATCTGAGCCTCTACGCTAATTTCCCGCGCAACTACTGGCAGCAGCTGTTGGCCATCTTTGGAGCCATTTTCCACACTGCTTCGGAGATATTTTAAGGACTGATCCAGATCACGCTCCACCCGATCCCCCAGGTAGTACTGGAGCCCCAGGAAATACTGGGCTTCCTCGTAGTTCAGCTCTGCTGCTTTATTGGCCCACTCCAAGGCAGCCTGGGTATCTTCTTCCATATTGTTCCCGTAGAAGTAAGCCATGGCGATGGTGAAACAAGCTATACCACTGCCCTTTTCCGCAGCCTGTTGATAGCAGATCATGGCCTGTTCCATGCTGACTTCGACTCCGATGCCCTCTTCGTAGAACATCCCCAGATAACAAAGGGCATCTGTATCATCCGGGTCTCCCTTCACTGCCCGCCAAATATAATCCAGCGCTTTGTTCTCATCCTTCTCGGTACCGATTCCGTAGGCGCACTGCACTGCCACACGCATACAGGCCGCGTTAAGACCGTTTTCTGCGGATTTCTCCCACCAGTAGAAGGATTTACCGTATTCATTGTACTGGTAGTAGGTCCGGGCCAGCCCGTACTGGGCTCTGGCGTCACCTTCCTGTGCAGCTTCCCGATATTGGACGATGGCATCTTCCAATCTGTCCTTCTGTTTCTGCCTCAGTTCCTTATTTTTTTCTTCCATAGGTTCACTTCCTTTGCTTGTTAAAAGGGTGTATTTTCCTGTATTATAGCATTTCTCTCTATAGAAAGTAAATATGGGCTGGAGTCTCCGGTTAGTTTGACACCGGGCAGGTCTCCAGCTTTTTTCTGCCCCAGCACTCGCCCAAAGCGGCGCCGCCCAGAATCAGCACCGCTCCCCCAGCCTGAAGGGGCGTTAGATGTTCTTGGAGGAGGACAGCAGAGAACACCAGGGTGGAAAGGGGTTCCAAATAACCGCAGATGGCCACCGACTGCGCCGGAAGCTTTCCGATTGCAGAAAAATAGAGGTAACAACCTACGCCGGTGTTAACGATGCCCAGCATCAGAATGGGCAAAAGACTGCCCTGCGGCACGGAGAGGGTAAAACCCTGCCGGAACACCATGAAAATGGTAACAATGACGAAACTGACCCCCAGCTGCCACAGAGTGTTTTCCAGCCCGGTGATACCCTGAGCCTTTTTGTTAAAGATAATCATCACCGCGTACATCACCGCCGCCATCAGGCCGCAGATCAACCCCCAGGAAAACCTGCTTTCCACCAGGGTTTCCAGATCCACCAGCAGCATTCCACCAAAGGCGGCCAGAATTCCCAGAACCTTGGCCGGAACCAATCGCTCCCGGAAGAGCAGTGGCGACAGTGCCATAACAATCACCGGGCCAAAATAGCTGGCCAGAGTGGCCAGTCCTACCCCGATCTGCTGATACCCCTCGTAGAGGAACATCCAGTTACCGCCCATGGCAGCGCCGGAGATCAACATACAAAGAAACTGCTTTTTGTCCCGCAGCGCCTGAATTTTCCCACGTGTGATCAGAAACACAGCCACGAGAAACAAGCCACCAATGAGGGTGCGAAAAAAAACGATTTCATAGCTGTTCAGTGCGATGTAGCTGGCCAGATCGGAAGAGCACACGTCTGAACTCCAGTCACGTTTCG
>ENA-UOOI01003795-UOOI01003795.1-fermentation-metagenome-genome-assembly--contig:-NODE-3795-length-10841-cov-13.990358_pt1 | contig 10841 bp, 9 predicted proteins | sample MGYA00245779_ERZ724027 | MGnify/ENA primary metagenome ERZ724027 (study PRJEB28704, sample SAMN03018318) | fermentation metagenome | biome: anthropogenic terrestrial biome; feature: soil; material...
CCTCTTTCTCTTCACCATTTTATGCTATGGGGCGATTGAAGAAATATTAAGTGTCAGTTTTTTACCGTTTAAGATACAACTAATATTAATGTCGCACGCATAATGAAAAGTAGATGGATCACCAAGACTGTAGTTTGATTTGCCAGCATTTCTAGCGTCATCAAAACCTACCCTTTTAATCCACCCATTTATTGAAGTACCGACAGTTTGCCATTCAGTAGTATTATACATTACCTCAGCACTAGACGAGTAATCAAAATTCACATTATAAGGCTCCCATTGGAGGCTTCTCTGGCAATTCTTGCTATTACAGAATGAGGGACATTACTGACTGTATCAAATATGTATTGGTTTCCTGCTATACTTTGATCATAATCGTCTATTAAATTAACAAATAATGGCGAATAATGACTGGTTGATCCCATTGTCCATAATTGTCTTCCTTGACCGGTTGGATCAAGTGCCGGAAATGGCTTTGCATAACCTAAAAAGAAATAATATCTTTCGCCTAAATACCCACCAGCATAAGAACCGTAAGATTCTGCAATTAGATCGTGAACAGTTCTATAATTATCATACCCACCTCTTGTTCCAAAATGAGTCAAATGTCCTAATTCATGTAAGACAGTTCCTATTGATAATTAGTGTTTTGCGCATTATTATTATATATCGTTATATATGCAGGAGAACTCTTTGAAAAAGTAAACATTCCATTGGCACTATTTGCATTATTTGATGCTCGTATTCTAATTCCATCACTGTTTGAATAATTTAACATGTTTGATTTATTGACAAAATTGCGCTATATTTACATTGAATTTCGATCCTATAATTGTTTTATTTGAAGATATGCTTACACACAACTTGCACACAGAAATAGCAAATAAGTGAAATACTTTACAACCGTTCACCCAAAGTAGCATCTCACATCTAAATCCACATACGATGCCTTCATCACAACCTCGTCAATTACTCCACTACCTGTTCGTTACCCTTGCGGTCGTTGTCGCCCTGTTGTCACTGCTGCTGTCGAGCAAGCTGGTCGGAGAAATGGCGGAGGAAGAGCGTCGAAAGATAGAGATATGGGCCATGGCGACCGGGACGATGGTTGCCGATGAGGAGGCGGACATGAAGTTGGTGTTGAAAATTTTGCAAAGTAACACGACCATTCCCGTGATTCTCCATGATGAAAAGAGCGGGGAGATGTTGACGCACAACATCAGGCTGCCTGATACACATCAGGATGTTTATCTGCGCAAGAAAATGGCACAGTTTGGCAGCCATCATGACCCCATTGTGCTGAAAGCATCGGATCAATTGCTTTATTATGATGACTCGTATACCTTGAAGCAACTGCAGGTGTATCCCTATTTCCAACTGTTGGTAATCACCTTTTTTATCGGTCTTGCTTTCTTCGCATTAAACCGGACACAGCGGGCTGAGCAGCATAGGGTATGGGTGGGCTTGTCGAAGGAAACCGCCCATCAGCTTGGAACACCTATCTCCTCACTGACGGCTTGGATAGAATATATGAAGCTGAAAGAGGTAGATCGGCAGTTGCTGACAGAAATAGGGAAAGATATATCCCGGTTGCGGATGATTGCGGAGCGATTCTCGAAGATCGGTTCCATACCGGATATGCAGCCGACAGATTTGCGAGATGTGATAACCGGCACGCTGAGATATCTCGAAAAACGCCTGTCGACAAAAATCTCCTTCTCTCTGCTGCTGCCGGATCATCCTGTGATTATTTCACTGAATAAACCACTTATGGGATGGGTGATTGAAAATCTTGCAAAAAATGCGGTGGACGCCATGAACGGAGAAGGTGTGGTCACCATCTCCCTGGCAGAGAGAGGCAGACATATTTTGTTGGATGTATCAGACACCGGAAAGGGAATTCCCAAGTCGAAATTCAAAAGAATCTTTTCTCCCGGCTATACTACAAAAGAGAGAGGGTGGGGACTGGGTCTGTCACTGGTTAAGCGAATTGTGGAAGTCATTCACGGGTGGAAAATCGGTGTGTTGACATCGGAACCGGGAAAAGAGACCACTTTTAGAATTGTGTTTAAAAAGCACTGAAAAACCTGGTTTCCATGTTTCGGGCATCGGCATATTTTACAAGCAATCGGGCTGCGTAGGCTGCCGCTTCCTGCAGCCCGTCCCTGCCTGAATAACCGTTAATAATTATTAGCAGATGCGACGTATCTGCCGTTATTTTTGTCCGTTCTTCATCGCTTGTAGGGGTACCGATACCACCCGCGGCATCCCTGTAAACGGGCAATCCTTCAATATTCAGCAAACCTCTTCCTATCGCTTCAAATTTCTCGCCTGCCTTACCCACTCCCAGCCTCAGGTTACGCACAATTTTACCGGCGTCGAATCCGCCGATGGAATAACCCGTTTTCAGGGAAACCAGATTGATCAGGTCAACGAGTGTATTGATCCGGTACAGCTCTTGCCCTTTCAAGATTCTTCGACACAAGGCTTCAGCGGAAGGGCGGTATCTGTTGGGATCTTTTCCCAGTTTTTTATAAACCTCACGGGTGGCATAAATTGCGGGACGTTTATTGATATCTTCCATCTTGTACGTATCTGAAAACAGGGTGCAAAACGCATGGATCTCCTGCCATAAACCCTCATTATAAGAGCTGTTTTTTACATTACACGTAATTGCTGCCATATGAAATTCCGGGCACACTGCATATATATCGTTGCCTATCGTGATATTTCTCTGCTCAATATCCCGTTCAGTTCGGTCTTGTTCAATCATTCCCCAAAGATATAAAATCTCAAGCAGAAGACAGGAAAATCGTTATAAACGAATGAATATTTGAAAAATAAGCTTCGATTAATTTGTGGGACTCTATTTCAATTGCTATATTTGCCTGAATTTTTGTTTTCGTGCGATTGTTTCATTTTTTCACCAGGTATGTGGGACCTGCGAAAACGTGTTCTATCGTTGAAAAATAGAAGAGAGGCCGTTTCATATGTCCGACGAAAATAATAAGCTGCTGGTCGATTTGGAGGTTCGTATCAAACAGGTCATGTTTTTATGCGATTCGCTGAAGGATGAAAATGAGCGCTTAAAAACGGAGATACGTTCACGACAAAAGCAAATTGATGAAACGGTGAAAGATTTGCAGCAATTGAAAACAAGATATGATGGTTTAAAAATAGCCAGAACCATTACAGCGGCAACAGTTGACGTGGAAACAGCGAAATTAAAACTATCAAAACTGGTGCGGGAAGTAGATAAGTGCATAAATTTATTAAAATGAGATTTAAAAAATTTATGTGATGGGTGATGAAAAATTTTTATTAACACTAGAGGTTGCCGGCAGGAAGTATCCGTTGAAAATCAAAAAGTCAGATGAACAGGCCTTCCGTGATGCTGCCAAAAAGATAAATACGAAAATAAACCAATACCGTGTTGCCTACGGGGGAGAAAACTCCCGGATGACGACACAGGATTTTGTGGCTATGACCGCCATACAGGCATTGGCTGAGAATTTTTCTCTCGGTGATAAGAATAATACAAAACCCTTTGAGGATAAGATCGATTTTCTTATCAGCGAATTGGATAATTATCTGAAAAAATAATCTGTGCTTTTAAGAAGCAGGAGCACGGATAGACGCACCTTTTGGCACATAATGGTTATGTGACTGACTGTGTGCGATTTTTTTTGACAGGCTATGAGTAACAGAAGAGATAACCTTCTTCCGGAATAAATGAAATTTCGGCAGGAGCATATAAATCAATTTTAAATTAAACAATATGGAAATAGTGATAGGAATTATCGGTTTGGTTATCGGGGCAGCAGTGGCCTGGTTTCTGACCGGTAAAATGGCCAATTCCCGTGCGCAGAGTATCCTGAGTGATGCGGAAAAGGATGCAGAAGTAATAAGAAAGAAGATGTTACTGGAGGCGAAAGAGGAAACGCTCGCGTTGAAGAATGAGACTGAAAAGCAAGTCAACTCGCGTATATCGAAAATTCAGATGACCGAGAACAGGCTCAAACAGCGGGAGATGACGCTCAATCAAAAACAGGAAGAACTGAACAAGAGGAACACCGAGATTGATGAGGTGAGGATAAATTTGACTTCCCAGCAGGAATTTCTGGATAAGAAGTCTACCGAATTGGAACGTTTGCACAGGCAATCGGTGGAAAAACTGGAAACAATTTCCGGACTCTCTGCCGAGGAAGCCAAAGAACGTTTGGTGGAGTCTCTGAAGGATGAAGCTAAGACTGATGCACAGTCTTACATTAACGACATCATGGAAGAGGCGAAGATGACGGCCAACAAGGAGGCGAAAAGGATTGTCATTCAGTCGATACAGCGGGTAGCTACTGAGACATCCATAGAAAATGCCATCACGGTGTTCCACATCGACTCCGATGAAGTAAAAGGAAGAATTATCGGTCGTGAAGGACGAAATATACGTGCATTGGAGGCGGCCACTGGTGTGGAGATCGTAGTAGATGATACGCCTGAAGCCATTGTCCTGTCGGGTTTTGATCCTGTTCGCAGGGAGATTGCCCGTCTTTCGTTGCACCAACTGGTGGCTGACGGACGCATTCATCCTGCCCGCATTGAAGAGGTAGTATCGAAGGTGAAGAAGCAGATTGAAGAGGAGATTATTGAAACCGGCAAACGTACGGTGATAGATTTGGGCATTCATGGTCTGCATCCCGAGCTTATCAGGATGGTAGGTAAGATGAAATACCGTTCATCGTATGGCCAAAACCTGTTACAGCATTCGCGGGAGGTTGCCAATCTTTGCGCTATTATGGCCTCGGAACTGGGATTGAATCCCAAAAAGGCAAAACGCGCAGGCCTGCTGCATGATATTGGTAAGGTGCCCGATGATGAGCCGGAGCTTCCACATGCTGTGCTGGGTATGAAACTGGCAGAGAAATACAAGGAGAAACCCGATATTTGTAACGCCATCGGATCGCATCACGATGAGGTGGAGATGACTACGCTGCTGGCACCTATAGTGCAGGTATGCGATGCTATTTCCGGTGCACGCCCCGGTGCACGTCGCGAAATTGTGGAGGCGTATATCAAACGGTTGAACGATCTGGAAAATCTGGCGCTTTCTTATCCGGGTGTGGTGAAGACCTATGCCATTCAGGCTGGCCGTGAACTGCGTGTGATTGTGGGTGCCGATAAGATTGACGATCAGGATACAGAACGTTTGTCTGACGAAATAGCACGTAAGATACAGACGGAAATGACCTATCCTGGTCAGGTGAAGATTACGGTCATTCGGGAAACACGTGCCGTAAGTTATGCGAAGTAGGAGGGACAAAGTCTCATTCATAAAAAAAGGAGCCGCAAGCTCCTTTTTTTATGGATTTAAAACCATATTTCTGTTAAATTGAATTCTTTACAGGCCTGGTCATTTTTTTATTTTTTTCCACCAACAATTCCTCATTGGTTCCGATCACGGTTTTCAACTCCATCTGCAGGCGTTTAATTTCTTTTTCCTGGTTGTGGATGGTTGTCAGCAGGGCATTTAATTCCTCGTTATCTACAGTGTCGGGATATTGCGCTTTCACCCGGGCTATGAAATCGCTCAATACGTTCATGTAGTTGTTAAACGCATCGTATGGCGACATATAAGGACTGAACGGGCTTTGTCCGCCACTGAAATGTTTGGTCGACATGTAATAAAAGTGATCACTGGTTTGCAGATAAAGCCAGTCATGTTTCAGACGCCGGTCGGTACACAATCTCACTCTTTCTCCTACCTCATAGAGCGATTTCAGTGCACTTTGCTGCAGTTTGTTTCCAAGCCATGCGCTCACATCACGTTCCTCATCAGACCAGGATATGGTATTTGGTACATTGATTGCTCCAATAGATTCGTGGCTTTCCAAAATCTCTCCGGGAGTACTGAACCCGATCTCTTTTTCAAAGGCAAAGCGGGGCAGCGCTTTAATAAACTCGAAAATGCCGGTATGAGAAGGCTGAATGTTGCCCAGTGTCTCATAATTCATGAAAAGATTAAATACCTTCTCTTCGGGGGATGTGGATGCGATCCAGGAAGTAAATTTCTCAGCCGTTAGCGGGTATTCATTCCAGCTGTAGTTTGAAAAGCGATAGGTAATGTCGTCACTGAAGCGGCTGTTTTTAAGTAAGAGCTTCAATTTTGGCTGGGTTGCAGCATGATATACGTAGTTGGGACTCTTCCAGCCGAGAATGTGTTTTGCTCCTTCTGTGATCATCTTCGTGTAACCCATCTCATATACCATCTCGGCGATCTCATCGTTGTAGATCAGTTCCGTATTGCGTACTACAGTAGGCTTACGGCCGAACAGCACCTCAATTCTTTCGGCGTGATGCTTTACCTGATTCCGGAATTCCTCGGGGTCAAAAAGACTCGAAAGTGAATGAGCATATGTCTCAGTCAAAAATTCTACATTTCCTGTTTTTCCCAGTTCGCGAAATCCGTCGATCACTTCCGGAGCATAGATTTCCAGCTGTTCCAGCGCTACTCCGGAGATAGAGAAGGCCACCCTGAATTTGCCCTTATATTGATTCACCAAATCGAGCAGCATCCGGTTTGCAGGTAAGAATGACCGGGCAGCAATCTGTTGCAAAATATCCTCGTTGGCGTAATCATCGAAATAATAATGATCCCTGCCAATGTTGAAGAAACGGTATCTTTTTAACCGGAACGGTTGGTGGATCTGGAAATAAAAGCAAATTGTCTTCATCACGTAATCTTATTTTGTTATTTTTAATCTCGTATCCTGGATTGGGTGATTCTATTTTCCACCTATAAGGCTGTCATATATTTTACGAACCTTCAGGCCTGCGTCTTCCCACTTGATGTTGTCTACCTCAATCTTTCCTTCCTGTTTCAGATATTCCGCCATGGCAGGGTATGTACAAATCGAATAAATGGCGTCGGCCATTGCATCTACATCCCAAAAATCGGTCTTGATGACATTGTTCAGTATTTCCGAGCAACCCGACTGGTAGGAAATGATGCTTGGCACATTGCACTGCATTGCCTCCAGCGGAGATATACCAAACGGTTCCGATACGGAAGGCATTACATATACATCGCTCGATTTGAGCATTTCATATACCTGTTTGCCGCGGAGGAAACCTGTAAAATGAAACTTATGGGCAATGCCCCTCTCTGCTACAAGGCGGATCATCTGATCCATCATGTCGCCGCTCCCGGCCATCACAAAGCGGATGTGGTCTGTTTTCCGGATAACCTGGGTGGCTGCATCCACAAAAAACTCGGGTCCTTTCTGCATAGTAATCCTTCCCAGGAAGGTCACCACCTTCTCCTGTACACCCGGTATCCTTTCAATGGCTTCAATATCCGGACTGAGCGGTTCCACTGCGTTATGTACCGTTGTCACCTTCCAGTATGGCTGGTGATAATTTTCAATCACCGTACGGCGGGTGAGATCACTCACACAGATGATATGATCACAGTTGTCCATTCCGTCTTTTTCAATATTGTATACGATGGGATTGGGTTTTCCCCGGCTTCGGTCGAACTCCGTGGCATGCACATGAATAACCATCGGCTTGCCGGAAACACTCTTTGCATGTAGTCCGGCCGGATAGGTGAGCCAGTCGTGGGCGTGGATCACATCAAATTCGTAGGTTCGAGCAATCACTCCGGCTACGATGGAATAGTTATTGGTCTCTTCCAGAATATTATTGGGATACCGGCCTGAAAACTCGATACAGCCCAGGTCGTTTGTGTTCATGTAACTGAAGTCGGCATAAATGTTGTCGCGACGCCAGTAGTACTCACGTGGATCCATGAACTTCTCCAGCCTTGCCCTGACCATCTCCCAGGGGACATCACGCCATACAACAGGCGTGTAGTTGGCGCCGATTATTTTGGTAAAGGTCTGGTCTTCATCTCCCCATGGTTTGGGTATCACGAAGATCGTCTCCATATCAGGCTGCTTAGCCATTCCCCTGGTTAGTCCATAACTTGCCGTTCCGAGTCCTCCAAGAATATGTGGGGGAAATTCCCAGCCAAACATTAATACCTTCATGTCTCCAATATTTGATAATTACCGATGCCTTTTATATATGTTAATCCTCTTTTTTATGTAAATGACCGTATGATCCGGTGTGCCCTGAGGAGTTCCGCCACACTCATGGCAAACGAATATCCGCCATGGGCAATAAAGGGAGGATTGGGATCATAGAATTCCGATATGGAGCCAATGCAATCGTTTTGCATTTCTCCTTCCATACCCATCATAATCCGGTCGGCCAGCGACAATCCGCTCATATGGAAGACATTCAGGTATGCCTCAATATATGGGCCCAGCAACCACGGAAAAGCCATGCCGTTGAAATAAGCCAGCTTCTTTTCGTTCTCAGTACCGGCATAATGGGGATGGAATTGATCACTTTTGGGGGTGAGCGAACGAATGCCACAGGCGGTGAGCAACTCCTTGGTCACAAAATCGATCACCGATTTTTTCTGTCCTCTCTCCAGTGGTGAGTAGGGGAGCGAAACCGCAAATATCATGTTGGGCCTTACGTTCGGATCCTTGTAATAACCATCCACATAGTCGTATAAATAACCTGCATCGTTCAGGAAAGTTTCGGTAAATGAGTTGCCTGCCAGTCGTGACTTCTCTTCCAGCGTATCGGCTACTTCCCTGGCCGCCGTTTCAATAGCGATTTCCTGACCAAATTTCAATGCATTATACCACAATGCATTGAATTCAACCAGATAACCTGAACGGGGAATTACAGGACTACCATTGAGCATGGCATTCATCCAGCTAACGGCCACCTCACGCCCGTAGGTGGAAACCAGTCCGTTTTCCGGATTATAAACAAGATTAGGATGTCTTCCGGCGACGATATAATCGATGATTTCAAAGAGGAATGCACTGTATTTCTCAATAAAGGCTTTTTTGTTTTCCTTGCAGTATTGTTGCAGCGCCCAAACCACCCACAACAATACATCGGGATCTTCAATCTGTTTAAGGAAGCTTTTCGACGGCTTGTCGGCCATAAAGTTTCGCAGGTGCGGTATGGCAGAGTCCATACTCTTCTCGAAGTCCCGTGCTTTGTCCACCGCAAGGGTACAGCCTGGTAGTGCAATAAACTGATCGCGTGCCCGAACTTTAAACCAGGGGTATCCGGCAAGCAGATACTGTTCTCCATTACCGGGCATATATTTAAACTGGTGACTTGAATTTTTCAGACAGTTGTAAAAGTTTGAGCGGGGTACACGCGTGTAAATCTCATAATCGAATTCCTTTGCAAGGTGAGATGTATCTACCAGAATATCTCCGGCAGAGAAAATAATCTCTTCTTCTTTTGCGATGGACATTTCGAAATACCCCGGCACGTAGAGATCTTCCTGAAAGGTATCACCACTCTGCAAATCCTGCAGGTATTCAACACCCCGGTACCAGTCGGGGTGGTAAATAAACTCCGGCTTTTTGTTAAACTGCATAAACAGTTCGGGATAACCGAAGTACATACAAGTGCTGATGCCGTTTTCCACTTCACGATAGGAACGGTCCACCTGATCATTTTCGTGGGTGAGTTGTGATATTTTCCGGAAAGCCAGGAAGGGTTTAAACCGGATGGTCGTAGGTGAGTGGGCGTCAAGCAGAGTATATCGGATCATCAAACGGTTCTCTTTCGATGAAAACATGATTTCCTTCGACAGGATAACCCCTCCGATGCGGTAAATTGTCTTGGGGACACTGTCGCAGTTGAACTCACGGATATATTTGTGTCCTTTTGGACTGTAATGATCACCGGCATAGCGATGTATTCCGAGATTGAATTCAGCACCGTGCTGAATGACTGTTTCGTCGAAGGAAGAGAGTATAAGGTGGTTTTCATCATCCATATAAGGTACGGGCATTACCAATAGACCCTGGTATTTGGTTGTGTTGCAGCCTGATATGGATGTATTTTGATAGGCTCCCCTTCTGTTTGTCCTTAAAACATTCCGGTACAGAGAATACTCCAGATTGATCATCAGCTCTTTGTCGAATTTAAGATAACTCATCGCTACATAAAGTTTAGGGTAAGGTATATGGCTCTCAATTCCTGCGAAAGATAATAAAATTGAAGTTATATCACAAGCAAACGGGATGAATAAATTAAATAATTTTTCTGTTTTTGAGCTGTTTGTACATTTATTGTATCTTTGTGTAGTGAAGAGTACGCGCTTATCATTAGGAAAATGAATGAAAAAGAAATATCCCCTTTTAATTTCGAGAAAAAGCGTATATGGCTCGCGTTGTTACCTGCCCTTGTTATTGTTTCTTTTGTCTGGCTGGTTTTTCTGCTAAATTATAGCGGCCTGTTTGGTGATCGTTTTTCACAATGGGGAGTTCGTCCCGGAGATATAAACGGTTTGAAAGGAATTATTTTTTCTCCCTTCATTCATACAACGTTCTCACATTTGCTGTCCAACACGTTGCCACTTATTATCCTGATCTGGTTCTTGTTTTACTTTTACAGCAATATTGCCACCTTTGTCTTTATAACTCTCTGGCTCCTGAGTGGAATCATCACGTGGCTCATTGGCCGCGGTGCCACTCATGTGGGCGCTAGCGGTCTGGTTTTCGCGATTCTCTTTTTTTTGTTTTTCAGTGGCCTTCTTCGCAAGTATATTCCTCTGGTGGCTGTTTCTTTGATTGTGGCTTTTATTTACGGGAGTACTGTATGGAGCATCTTCCCCGTTACCGAACTGGTGGACCCGTCCATCTCGTGGGAAGGACATCTCTCGGGAGCAATCAGTGGACTGTTACTGGCGATCATTTTCCGGAAGCAGGGGCCGCAGAAGCCGCCCATAGTATGGGACG
>ENA-UOOI01003796-UOOI01003796.1-fermentation-metagenome-genome-assembly--contig:-NODE-3796-length-10830-cov-104.828121_pt1 | contig 10830 bp, 7 predicted proteins | sample MGYA00245779_ERZ724027 | MGnify/ENA primary metagenome ERZ724027 (study PRJEB28704, sample SAMN03018318) | fermentation metagenome | biome: anthropogenic terrestrial biome; feature: soil...
CAATTTTAGCAGTAATATTGATGGCTATGGGGAAAATTAGTCCTCTATAATAAAATAATGTTAACCGTCCCCAACTAGTCCCCCAACTAGTCCCCAACTATTTATGTTTCGTAATTTAAGAAGAATGTGAATTACGAATATATAATCATTGGTAGGGAGCGGTCTTGACCGTTCCGTTGATGAACGGGTGGAATCGGGAGAGCGAAACGGTGCCAGCACCCAGGTAGCAATTCTATTCTATGGCATTTGCGGGACAATCTGAATTTGGTGGGGCGGAACGGTCAAGACCGCTCCCTACGGCATTTATCGCTTATATAATTAAATTATCGTTTTTTAAATCATAATTTAATTAGAAATTTGAAAACATAAAAATTGCTTCGCATTTTTCTACATATGCGAAGCAATTTAAAAAGATAATTATATTGTTTCTTGTGAAAGTGCTTTCCAGAGGGATATGCAGGCTAATAACATAACAAATATAAATGGGAAAGCAGCTGCAACAGATGCTGTCTGCAGGGACTTTAAGCCTCCTGCAAGTAAAAGAGCCGTTGCAAGAAGTGCTTGTAAAATTCCCCAAACAAATTGTTTATTTCTTGGTGGGTTTAAATCCCCATTAGAGCTTAACATTCCAAGTACAAAGGTGGCTGAATTTGCAGAAGTTATAAAGAAAGTTCCAAGTAAGAATACTGCAATAAATGACAGCAGGCTTCCTAAAGGATAGTGCTTCATTACAACAAAGAAAGCAGTTTCCGGTGAAGCTACTGTAGCCTTTAATGCTTCCATTGACATCTGCCCTGTAAAGCCAAGATTTATTCCCATAGTCCCAAAAACTGCAAACCATATGAAAGATGCAATAGAGGGGGCAATTATAACTCCAAGAACAAATTCTCTAATAGTTCTTCCTTTTGAAATCCTTGCAATGAATGTGCCCACAAATGGAGCCCATGCAATCCACCATGCCCAGTAAAATATTCTCCATGCATTAACCCATGTATTGTCGCCAAAAGCTTCAATATGAAGGCTATCCTGAATGATGGTTCCTATATATGATCCAAAGCCGTTAATTAATGAGTTTATTATTTTAACTGAAGGTCCTACGAGAAAGGATAAGATCATTATTCCAAAAGCAAGATATAAATTAATATCTGATATTAACTTTATACCTTTTTCAATTCCACTAACTGCAGACCAGATGTAAATAATAGTTATAACAACGATTATAGAAATTTGGACAAACTTTGTTTCGGGAATCCCAAAAAGATATTTAAGCCCGCTGTTTATCTGCAGGGTCCCAAGCCCTAAGGATGTAGCAACCCCTGCTACAGTTGCAAAAACTGCAAAAATATCTATAAGTTTACCCCAAAAGCCGTTTACAGCCTTTTCGCCTATGAGAGGCTCAAATATACTGCTTATAAGGCCTGGCTTACCCTTTCTGAACTGAAAATATGCAAGAGCAAGGCCTATTATGCTGTAATTTGCCCAAGGGTGAATTCCCCAGTGCATAAAGGAGGATTTCATTGCAAAGTCTGCAGCTTCGACAGAGCCCGGCTGTATCCCTGTTGGTGGTGCAATATAATGGGATATAGGCTCTGCAACACCCCAAAATACAAGCCCAACTCCCATTCCTGCGCCAAAGAGCATGGCAAACCAAGATGATGTGCTGTAGTCAGGCTTTGAGTCGTCAGGGCCAAGCTTTATATTTCCATACTTGCTAAATGCTAAAACAATTGCGAAAACAACAAAAATAGACATGGATAAAAGGTATGCCCATCCAAAGTTATTTGTAAGGGAGTTTAAAAGGTAGTTGGCTGTATTTGTAAAGTTAGTTTGAGCAAATATAGCCCATGCAACAATAATAAAGGTAATAATAAGAGAAATATAGTAAACTTGCTGGGATGGCTTTCCACTATTGTCAGTATTATTTCTATTCATATGTTGCCCTCCTAATTTAAAATTTAAAGGGATTGCAAGGATGCCTTTAAATTAAGGAATCCCTGCATAATTAATGAATATTACATCATATTTTAACCTTAAAAACAGTTTGTTCTTTAATATCAGTTGTGAGAGAATCAAGTGCTACCCCAACCCTATAATATCTTAACTTCCATTGCTCCTCTTTAGTTGTTGCAGGGTCCCCAAGTGGATATGGTATTGAAATTGTAGGAACTATTCTGTTTGAACCTACAGTTTTTGCAACTGGAATAAGGTTAGCCATTTGAACTATTGTAAAACCTGCTCTTTCAAATTCTTTTACCATCGTTGCGCCGCAACGTGTGCAGGTTCCTCAAGTGGATGTGAGTATAATTGCATCAACTTCATCCTCTTTAAGGTATGGTATCATTTCATTTGCCATCCTTGCAGCTTCACCTTGGGTTGTGCCTGTTCCAACTGTTGAATAGAAGTAATTGTGAAGCCTTCCTATCTTTCCTTCTTTTTCATAAGCCCTCATAACATCAAGAGGAACAACAACATCCGGATCAGCATCGGCAGCAGCAGGATCATAGCCTGCATGTATTGTTTTATATACCCCCTCCTTTAAATCATCAATTCCTTCAATATTATATCTGCCCCATCTTGTTGCAGAAGCAGACTGAATTCTATCAGGATTGTCAATAGGAACAATGCCCCCACTTGTTACCAATGCGATAACAGCTTTACTCAAATCCTTTATAGCTGGTGCAATTGGAACCCTATCCATTTTTGGCATAGGAAGTTCTGTTTCGTAAGGCTTCCCATTTAACTTTTTAATAGTCATTTCAACTGCTCTGTCAGCGGCCATAACGCCATCTTTTCTCCAAACCTGATGTCTTATTCCCCTGGCATAGTAGCCTTCTTCATCTGCTCCTAAATTTTCTTCTCCTTTTAAGAGCTTATTTCCAAATGCAGCCATTGCCTTTACATCATCTTTCATCTTTGCAGCGCTGTGTCCGCCCTTAAAGATATACATATCCTTTTTAAACATTTCAACCCCAGGGTTTTCAATATGCATTGAAGTTATTACAGGAATATTAAACTTTTCCTTAACAGCTTTGCAAACTTGCCCGCAGGCAACGCCATATCTTCCAGCTTGGAAAGCAGGTCCTGCGAAGAATATGTCAAATTCTTTATCCTTTAAAAATCCCATAATAATTTCCATAGCCTTTTCTGTATTTGAACCTATAAAGTTATCACCACAGATAATAGTATGCGTAACTTCTGCATCAAGATGTTTTTGAAGCTCAACTGCAGGCCCTACAAGACCGCACTTTATAACTGGTTTAAAATCTGCCTTATCCTCTCCGCCAATTTGTCCAAAAAATTGGTTTACGTACATTATAGCCTTTTTCATTAGACCACCTCCTAAAATTCCTTCTTAAAATTCCCTCATGGTTTTAGGTGACCATCCAATAATCATGTCACCACAGAACATCGCATTGTTTTCCATTATAATTGAGTCATCGGATCTTACTGATGGCCCTAATATTTCATCATTAGCCCATCCGCCTGAAAGACCATCCCTTGCTAATGATTCAAGTTCCCCTAAAACTGTTTCCATTGGCGGAAGTTCTATAAGCTCTGATACGTTTCCAGTTGAGACTATAGCAGTAAGCTTCTCATCAAGTGCAACAAGAGGTTGTGATTTTCCGTCCCTTCCTGTACATTCATTTGTTACACCAACAGTTTTGACTCCTGCATCTTCAAGGGCCACTATACATCCTACGAAGTCAGCATCAGGGTTTCCATACCCTTCTTCTGCTACAATTGCACCATCTGCGCCTAAAGATTTTGCAATTTGAGCTACAAATAAAGCAGATCTATTCTTTTGTTCAAGAGCAACATTAAGATTTGACATTATAACCCCGAGGAAGTTTAATGTTTTTCCATGCTCTTTATAAAGCCTTTTTATTGTTGGGCAGTTTTGAAAGTCATAGGTTGCCCATTTTGAAGAGCAGGGCATAAAGCTCCCAGATATTACTGCACCATCAAGTACCTCATTTGGATGCATAAAAGTAGGAAGCATATGATTTGTATCCCATCCATAAACAAGATCGTTATATCCCATCTCCTCCATTTGAGATTGAGGCTGCATTACATAAACAACAGAAGGAAGTTTTGCAGTCTTTTCATCTCTCTTTGTAACTGGTTCAAGCTCGTAAGTTTCAACATCTTCTGGCTTTAAATCCTTTACGCACCCGCCAATAAATTCAGCAAGCTTGTGCCCTGCCATTCTAAGTGCTTTATTTTTTTTCTGCTGCTCATGCTTTTCAAAATCTTCATCCGTATCAGCAACAAGAACAATATTTTTAAGCTGTGAAAAATAAGTATATTTTGCACCTTCACCGCTCATATCAATAAGCCCATCCTGAAATCCTCCCCAGTGCTTTCCAACAACAAGAAGGCTGCAGTCCTTTAGAGCGTGGCATTTTCCATTTCCAGCTTGAACAAGTTCCCCAGTATAACCAGGGAAAAGAGGATCTCCATTTAACTTAACCCTTGGTTCAATTGCTTCTTTTACAGGACAAAGTCTTACTTTATCCCCAGGCTTTACAATATAAAGCTCAGCTTCTGTTATATGTTCATCTGACATTACAAAGTCTAAACATTCTTTTTTGTTGATTGTTAAAATTCCATTAGAAAAAGATGTACTTCCTCCAAAAATGATATCCTTTACATGAAAGTTACCAATTTCAAGTTTCATTTTTTAGCACTCCTCCCTTTTAAATTAATATGAAACGAATTAATTTATATTGATTATTTTATTATGACCAAGAATATGGAGAATTATTAAATTAGGTGTATTATTTTGTTTAAGAGTGTTAATTATTTATTTTCTTATGAAATGTTAAAGATTTTGTAATTTATTCTTAAGAAATGTTTATTACAATAAATATAGAAAGATAGGAAATGATATATAAAAGAGTTATTATAATAGAATGCAGTTTATAAGGGGGATTTTACGTCTATATAGTAGACCTAGGAATTAACAATGAGAGTTAGAAAGGAAGTTTAATATATGAAAGTTGCTATATTTACAGACACATATGCCCCAGAAATAAATGGAGTCGCGCTAACTACGGAAAGATTGGTCAAGTACTTTAAGGATAATGACATTGAATATATGGTCTTAGCACCAAATGTGGGTGAAAAATGCGAGGATTCAAATATAATAAGATGTAAGAGTATGAAATTTATATTATACCCTGAATGCAGATTATCCGTACCAATATATCCATATATAGTAAAAGCTATGGGGGATTTTAAACCTGATATCATTCATGTGATGACTCCAATTAATATTGGACTTTGCGGAATAAAATATGCAAAGGAATATAATATTCCTTTGGTTTCTCATTATCATACAAATTTTGGTCAGTATCTTAATTATTATAATTTTAAGCTTATAGAGGATTTATCATGGAAATACTTTAGATGGTTTCATGGGAAATGTGATAGAAATTACTGCCCATCCCAGTCGAGTTATGAACTTTTAGAAAATCATGGGATAGGCAATTTCGAGGTGGTGAATAATGGTATTGATATAGATGTATTTTCTCCAAAATATAGGGATATAAATTTCAGAGAAAGAAATGGTTTTGATCATAAGCTTGCTATTTTATATGTAGGAAGATTTGCGGCAGAAAAGGACATGGATGTATTCATTGATACTGCAAAAATGTTAAATGAAAAGTATGAGGATAAGATTCATTTTGTTATGGTTGGGGATGGACCAATGAAGAAGGATATAGTCAAAAGTGATTTTAAGAATGTTACTTTTACAGGCTTTTTACAAGGTGAAGAGCTTTCAAAAGTTTATGCTTCTTCAGACATATTTTTATTTCCATCATCAACAGAAACTTATGGCAACGTAATTTTAGAAGCAATGGCCTCAGGTCTTCCAACCGTGGCATGTAAAAAAGGCGGAATTTTTGAAAATGTGATAGATGGGTATAATGGATTTTTATGTGGTGAAAAGGATACAGAAGATTTTTATAAGGCAGTAGAAAAGTTAATTTTAAACGAGGATTTAAGAAAAGCATTTGCTAAAAATGGATTGAGACATGCAAAAGGTAAGAGCTGGGATAGAATTTTTGATAAGCTCATGGAAAGTTATGAAGAAGTTATAGAAGAATGTGAAGTAAGGGAGAGGAAAATAATTTCAACGTAAATATTTCAAAGTGAATGTCGGGGCTGTTATAAAATAGCCCTCATTTACTTTGATGCCCTAAGGTAAAAAATATAGCTGTAGGGAACGGTCTTGACCGTTCCGTTGATGGACGAGCAGAATCTAGGAGAGGGGAACGGTGCCAACACCCAGTAACAATTTCATTTCATGGCATTTGCAGGGCGATCTGAATTTGGGAGGGCGGAACGGTCAAGACCGATCCCTACCTTTTTATATTAATGTTAAAATATTATCAATACCTGGCTGTACATATATAGTTAATATCAATGATAACCATGATAAATAAATAACACTCTTTTAGCACAAATTGGCTATAGAAGCTTAAACTTACCAATATGGCAAACGTATATTTAATAATTTAATGGGTATTTTAACTTTTAGGACCTCATTATATTTTTGCAAAAAATAAAATAATAAAATTATTGATAAAAATTTAACGAAAAGTGTAGATTTTTTTGTAAAACCGTTATATAATTAAACAGTAAACAATGAATATTAAGATATAAATGCTTAAATATAAAGAAAGAGGTGTTAAAAAAATGTCAGTTACTAATGCTGAAGAATTAAAGTTAAAGATGAAAGAGGTAAGAAAGGCACAAAAAATATTTGCTACATATAGTCAGGAACAGGTAGATGAAATATTCAGGCAGGCAGCTATGGCAGCAAATAATTCAAGAATCAAGCTTGCTCAGATAGCAGTTGAAGAAACAGGGATGGGGATTGTAGAAGATAAGGTTATAAAGAACCATTTTGCCTCGGAATATGTATACAATAAATATAAAGATGAAAAAACCTGCGGTGTGATAGAAAGAGATGAAGCTTCTGGAATAGAAAAAATTGCAGAGCCAAAGGGAGTTATTGCAGCCATAGTTCCAATGACAAACCCGACATCTACAGCAATATTTAAGTCACTTTTAGCACTTAAAACAAGAAACGGTGTTATTTTTTCACCGCATCCAAAAGCAAAGAAATCAACTATTGCAGCAGCTAAATTAATTCTTGATGCAGCAGTTAAAGCTGGAGCACCAGAAAATATAATTGCATGGATTGACGAACCATCTATTGAGCTTTCAAAGCTTGTAATGAGTGAATCAGATTTAATTCTTGCAACAGGTGGACCGGGAATGGTTAAATCAGCTTATTCATCAGGAAAGCCAGCAATAGGCGTTGGGCCAGGGGATACTCCTGCTATAATTGATGAAACAGCTCATATTAAAATGGCAGTGAACTCAATACTTCTTTCAAAGACTTTTGATAACGGAGTTATTTGTGCATCAGAACAATCAGTAATAGTATTAGATAAGGTTTATGAAGAAGTTAAAAAGGAGTTTAAAGAAAGAGGAGCATATATACTCAAGAAGGATGAAATAGATAAAGTAAGAAAAATAATTCTTATAAATAGTGGTTCAGTAAATCCAAAAATAGTTGGACAAAGTGCTTTTAAGATTGCACAAATGGCAGGAGTTAAAGTTCCTGAGGATGCAAAAGTTTTAATTGGAGAAGTTGAATCTGTAGGAGCTGAAGAACCATTTGCTCATGAAAAGCTTTCACCAATGCTTGCAATGTATAAGGCAGGAAGTTTTGATGAGGCTCTAGATAAAGCAGAAGCTCTTGTAGAGCTTGGTGGATTTGGACATACTTCTGTTCTTTATACAGACCAAGTTAAATCAAGGGATAGAATTGAAAAGTTTGGAGAAAGAATGAAAACTGGAAGAACTATTGTTAATATGCCAGCTTCCCAAGGAGCTATTGGAGATATATACAATTTCAAATTGCCGCCATCACTTACACTTGGCTGCGGTTCATGGGGTGGAAACTCCATATCTGAAAACGTAGGAGTTAAACATCTTATAAATATAAAGAGCGTTGCTGAGAGGAGAGAGAATATGCTTTGGTTTAGAGTCCCAGAAAAAATATATTTTAAATTTGGATGCACAGCAGAAGCTTTAAGAGAGTTAAAAACTATGGGCAAAAAGAGAGCATTTGTTGTTACTGATAGAGCACTTTATAAGATGGGATTCTTAAATCCAATTGTAAAAACCCTTGAGAAAAACGGTATGGCAATAAAAATATTCTCAGATGTTGAACCAGACCCAACACTTGAAGTTGCAAGGAAGGGTGCAGAAGAAATGAACAGCTTCAAACCAGATACAATTATTGCAGTTGGCGGAGGTTCACCAATGGATGCTGCAAAGATTATGTGGATTATGTATGAGCATCCTGAAGTTAGGTTTGAAGATCTTGCTATGAGATTTATGGATATAAGAAAGAGAGTATACACTTTCCCTCATATGGGTGATAAGGCAATGCTTGTATGTATCCCTACAACATCAGGAACAGGTTCTGAAGTTACACCTTTTGCAGTTATCACAGATGAAAAGACTGGGATAAAATATCCTCTTACAGATTATGAGTTAACACCTGATATGGCAATTGTTGATGCTGAATTAATGATGAATATGCCAAAGGGGCTTACAGCAGCATCTGGAATTGATGCTCTATCCCATGCTATAGAGGCATATGTTTCAGTTCATGCATCAGAATTTACAAATGGACTTGCGCTTGAATCTATAAGACTTATATTTAAGTATTTGCCAGCTGCATATAGTGAGGGGTCAACAAATGAAAAGGCAAGAGAAAAAATGGCTCATGCTTCATGTATGGCAGGTATGGCTTTTGCAAATGCATTCCTTGGAGTATGCCACTCAATGGCACATAAGCTTGGATCAAAACACCATATTGCACATGGAGTTGCAATTGAACTTTTACTTGATGAGTCAATAAGATTTAATGCAGTTGACAATCCAAGAAAGCAGGCGGCATTCCCACAATATAAATATCCAAATGCTAAATGGAGATATAGTGTAATTGCTGATTATTTAAAACTTGGCGGAAACACTGAAGAGGAAAAGGTTGAACTTTTAATTAAGGCAATAGATGAATTAAAAGCAAAAGTTCATTTGCCAAAGACTATAAAGGAAGCAGGAGTTTCAAGTGAAGACTTCTATGCTACTTTAGATGAAATGAGTGTAGAGGCATTTGATGATCAGTGTACAGGAGCTAATCCAAGATATCCGTTAGTAAGTGAAATTAAACAAATGTATATAAATGCCTTTGAAGGAACAGACAATGGAAAAAAAGTTGAAAAAAAAGTTGAAAAATAGTTAATAATGATTCCCCCGTTTTTAAATCCCATGCTCTAAAACAGCATGGGATTGCTTTTTTTTCTATATAACGTCAATTTTTAAATAAATTACATCAGATTAAACTGTATATTAATGGTCATACTAAAATAGATATTATTTTATATGGAATGATCAAGAGGCGCAGTATCCGTTATTCCCCGCATTAAGCGGGGTATTACGGATGGTAACCATCGGGAAAACATTTAATAAACAGGAGTGATGAGTATGGCTTTTCCATCAAAACTCAAAGACGAAATATTGTTTGGCTCAATTATCTTATTAATCTGCATTTTATGCAGCTTTAAATCCTATAAGGCTGCTGAAAAAAGTGCTTTATGCAGTGAACCAAAGGGTGAAGTTGAGCCAAAGAGCGAAGATGAAATAAAAGATGAAGTGGAAAAAATTTATAATTTGCGGTCAAAGGCATTTGTTACCCATGATGCAAGTGAGCTGCCAAAGCTATTCGATACCTCTCAAAGATATGGCAAATGGGCATTAGAGCATGAATTGAAACGAATAAGATATTTAGATAAGTGGTCTTCTGAAAGAGACATTGAGTTTAGAAATGTAGAAAGTACAGTAAGAATAAAAAATAGTAAGATGGAAGGTAACAAGTTAAAGCTTTATCTTGAGGAAAGTTATAAATTTGAGTATATGTACACGGATGATGAAGAACCAGTATTAAATGCTTTTGGGGTAGGGATAAGGCATTGGGTTACACTTATTAATAAAGAAGATAATTGGGTAGTTTATAACGATTGGTATACAGATTGCTTTGAGGATGCACTTTCGTCCACTGCTAGTGCAGTGAGTAATGGAGAAATTGACAGCTACACATTTATACAATATATCAATGAGTTTACTTTAAAAATGAAGCCATATTATGATAGGCAAAAGGCAGTAGAGTATGCAGATAAGTATTGTGGGGCTGCCTGGGGAAACGGAAATAACTATAAATATAATAGTAAATATGCTGATTATACAGGAATTGGCGGTGACTGCACAAACTTTATTTCCCAAGTTATTGGGGATAAAGAGGGTGGAGGGCTTCCTTTTGATGGTGCATGGTATCATACTTATCCAAAGCATGGCAGAGGAAGCGGAACAAAAGCTTGGTTAAATGCAGGTGCATTTAAAAATTATCTTATTTATAGTGGAAAAGGTAGTTTGATTAGGAGAGGAACTTTTCAGGAGATAGTAAAATCGAGTGAGGGAAATATGTCTGGAGCATTAGGAAGTCTTCAACTGGGAGACCTTATTTGTTATGAAAAAAATGGGGATATAGATCATTTTGCAGTAGTAACAGGAAGGGATTCCCATGGATATCCATTGGTTAATTCTCATACCACAGATAGATACCATGTTCCATGGGACTTAGGCTGGGGAGATAAGGGAATAAAGTTTTTGCTTATACACATTAATGGATAAAAAATATTGCGTTTAAAATTAATTTTAAACGCAGCGTTTTTTGTACTGGAATTC
>ENA-UOOI01003797-UOOI01003797.1-fermentation-metagenome-genome-assembly--contig:-NODE-3797-length-10830-cov-31.384130_pt1 | contig 10830 bp, 10 predicted proteins | sample MGYA00245779_ERZ724027 | MGnify/ENA primary metagenome ERZ724027 (study PRJEB28704, sample SAMN03018318) | fermentation metagenome | biome: anthropogenic terrestrial biome; feature: soil...
TGCAGGGGACAACCCAGGTTGCCTTGTCACTGCTGGATGTATTGGGCTATCTGGATACCATACCGGTTTGTACCGGCTATGAAATTGACGGTAAGAGTACCGATATCTTTCCCATTACTCCCCTTCTGAATCGGGCAAAACCCGTGTATGAGTATCTGGACGGCTGGAAATGCAACATCAGCGGGATTCATGACTTTGAGGAGCTTCCGGAAAACGCAAAGAAATATGTGGAGTTTATTGAAAAGAAGATCGGATATCCCGTCGGGCTGATTTCCAACGGACCGAAGAGAGACGATGTGATCGTAAGATAACCGGTATCCGTGAATCGATCATCCATTGGATGGAAGAATCGGCTGGATAAAAGAAGAACCGGCTGAAAGAATCGACCGGATAAAAAGCAGAAAGAAGAAAGCACCGTGCAGAGTTGTTCCCCGCAAGGTGCTTTCTTTTTCTTTTCTTTGCTTTTTTTCCTGCTTTTGTTTCAATTCGCCGGGCACTTGATTTCAGAACCCGGCAGTTATTCTGTTTCTGTCCTGCTTTTTCTTCTTCCCGGTCTCTGTGAATGGATCGATGGATCAGCCAAACAGGGAGAAGGTTGCGAACAGGGTGGCTGTAATTGTTGCCACCAGGGAAACCACGGTAATCTGCGTATTGATGGACGGGCCGGCAGTATCCTTGAAAGGATCGCCTACCGTGTCTCCGATTACGCTGGCCTTATGGGCATCGCTGCCCTTTCCGCCGTAGTTTCCGGATTCAATGAACTTCTTGGAATTGTCCCAGAGTCCGCCTGCATTGCTCATGAGCAATGCCAGGAACAGGCCGGTAACGATATTTCCGCCAAGGAAACCGCCCATTGCCTGGGGACCTCCGACAAACCCTACCACCAAAGTACCGATGATTGTGAAAACGCCGGCAGGAATCAATTCCTTAATGGCGCCTACCGCGGCAATATCAATACATTTGTCGTATTCGGGCACGACGCCTGGTTTTCCTTCCTTCAGGCCATCAATGGTATTGAACTGTCTGTGAATCTCATCCACCATTTTCTGAGAGTTCCGGTTTACTCCCAGCATCAACATGGCGGAGAACACGGCAGGAATGGCGGAACCAATCAACAATCCGAAGAATACCAGCGGATTCATCAGATCGAAGGTAAGAGCGGTGCCGGTTGCGGCTTCCACTGTTTCCTGGAAGGCACCCAGCAAGGCGATGACGGTCAGCCCTGCCGCACCAATGGCAAACCCCTTGGTGATGGCTTTTGCGGTATTGCCGGCAGAATCCAGCTTATCCGTCGTATCCAGAACGTCGTCCCCCATATTGCCCATTTCTGCAAGGCCGCGGGCATTATCCACAATGGGGCCGTAGGCATCATTGGAAATAATCATACCGACGATGGAAAGCATTCCGATGGCAGAGATGGCGATTCCGAGCATGGCATAATTTCCGCCCAAAGGTTCACAGAGCTTATAGGAACCCAGTGCGGCAATCCCGATGCCGATCAGGGCAGGAAGCACGCTTACCAGGCCATAGGAAAAGCCGGAAAGGATGGTAAAGGCCGGGCCGGTTTTGGAGGATTCGGCAACTTTGGAAACCGGCTTTTTGTCGTCGCCGGTGAAGAAATCACTGGTAATGCCGATAATGATACCGACCAGCATTCCGAGCATGGCAGCGCCCCAGATGCGCAGGCTGAAGCTGGATGCCAGGAAAGCGAGGAGAGTCAGTACGGCAAAGACGCCGCACGTCAGGTAGGTACCTCCGTTCAAGGCCCTGCTGGGATTTCCGTTTTCGCCGACACGGGCAAATAACACGCCGATGACGGAGGCAAGAAGTCCCAGGGCACCCAGACAGAAGATCACTTCAATCTTGCCAAGCGGAGCGGCAATCACCAGGGCCGCTGCAAGGGAGGCTACCTGGGAGTCAAACAGATCTGCGCCCATTCCGGCGACGTCTCCGACGTTGTCTCCGACATTATCCGCAATAACGGCAGGATTTCGGGGGTCGTCCTCGGGGAGGTTCAGTTCCACCTTGCCGATCAGATCTGCGGAGATGTCAGCTGTCTTGGTGAAGATCCCGCCGCCTGCCTTGGCAAACAGTGCGAGAGAGCTGGCACCAAAGCTGAATGCCATTACCATATTGGCATTGCCCGTCAGCAGATGAAGAAGAGCCGCACCTGCCAGAGCCGTACTGACAACGGCCATGCCCATTACGGCACCGCCGCGGAAACCTGCCATATAGGCCGGGGCCAGGCCTTTCTTCGCTGCAGTGGCCGATCGCACGTTGGCCAGTGTTGCAATGCTGATGCCGACATAGCCGGCGATGGCAGACAGTACAGAGCCGGCGATATAGGAGACCGCTGCGAATAGGTTACTGCCGATATGGCCTTTCCATATGGGAGAAGGAAAGATGATCAGAATAATAACAGCAACAATGCCGACAAAAATAGCCAGAATACGATATTCCCTCTTCAGGAAGGTGAAGGCACCGTTTCGTACCAGCTGGCCGATGTGTGCTATGTTTCCTTCTGCCACAGGGAGGTTTTGAACCCATTTGTAGAAATAGACTGCCACACCAATGGCTATGGCAGCTATCACCAATGAAAGATACGTCCACAACACTTTTTATCTCCCCCTAATCATTAAGTAATATGTTTATATTGAAACATCATATTATAAATGCAACAACGGAGCCGGCCGGACATTTGAAACTTGTTGGCCCCCCGGGTACCGGACCGGCGGACTCCTCCTCCTAAAGAGCCGTGTTGTATACAAATACAATGATGCTTATCAGAAATATTCTATAAGGCTTTTTACAGTATTATGACTGCCTGCGCCTGAAGAAAGAATCATGATACTACAAAAAACCGGGGAATAGAATCAGTCCACGGGAAACAGTTTCATCATCAGTTTGACCAGCCCGTAAAAAAGGGCCAGAACCAGAAACACTCCTGCTACTCCAACTCCCATGACTTCCAGTGCGCCCATAACGATATCCATGTAATGAAACACCTCCTAACTGAGTAATGCCAGTATAATGGATCCTGCGACAATGGATCCGATCTGTCCGGCAACATTTGCTCCGATGGCGGGCATCAGGATAAAATTCTGGTCGTCCTCTGCCTGAGCCATTTTCTGTACAATCCGGGCAGACATGGGGAACGCGGAAATCCCGCAGCCGCCGATCATTGGATTGACTTTTTTCTTCAGGAACAGATTTGCGAACTTTGCAAACAACACGCCAAATGCCGTATCAAAGACAAAAGCAAGAAGGCCGATGCACAGGATCAGTAAAGTATTCAAAGTAAGGAATTCCTTTGCCACCATGGTTGAACCGATGGTAATGCCAAGGAGCAGCGTAACAAGATTCCCCAGCTCGTTCTGAGCGGTCTGGGAAAGGTGTTCCAGCACACCGCATTCACGGATCAGATTGCCAAACATCAATGCGCCGATCAACGGAACGGAGATGGGGGCAACAATCCCTGCGACGATGGTAACGACAATGGGGAACAGGATCAAAACGGTTTTGGATACCTTTACATCATAACTGATATCCATGTGAATTTTACGCTCTTCCTTTGTTGTCAATGCCTTGATAACCGGAGGCTGAATCATCGGAACCAATGCCATATAGGAATATGCCGCTACGGTAATGGCTCCCATAAATCTTGGAGCAAACAGATTCCCGACGAAAATGGAGGTGGGGCCGTCGGCTGCGCCGATGATGCCAATGGCGGCTGCCTCCTTCAGGCTGAAGATGCCCGGCCATATTAAGTTGGCACCGGCTGCCAGAAGCATGGAGGCAAAAATGCCAAACTGGGCAGCTGCGCCGAAGAAAAGAGTGACAGGTTGCTTCAATAATGGAGTAAAGTCGATCATGGCGCCTACTGCGATAAAAATGAGAATTGGGAATAACTCTGTTACAATACCTGCATCATAGAGAATGGTCAAAAAACCATGCTCTCCAATTGCAGCAGAGCCGGGTATGTTTGTCATGATTGCGCCGAATCCGATCGGGAGAAGCAAAAGCGGCTCATACTCCTTTTTGATTGCCAGATAAATCAAAACGCAACCGATTACCATCATTAGTACATTCTGCCAGGTCAAGCCTCTTATGCCGCTCAGCAGCTTGCTTAAATTGCCCATAAAAACAGCATCCCTTCTTATCTTTGTGATAAATTTTCTGGAACGTTCCGACCGGGCAATTATTGTAAAAAACAAACCCGGCTACGATATATTATATTGAAAGGAATGCTCCTTGTCAAACGAAAAAGTAATCAAATCTTCCATACAAATTTTCACACGAAGAATGGAAAGGTTTTCGTAATAATTGCTGTGGAATTTGGGAAAATACTAAAGAGAAAGAGAGATCAAAACGGAAAGGTGGTAGTTTTTATGGCTCAGGTTACCTGCTCGGTCTGCGGATGCACCTGTGACGAGTCGATTGCCCACAGCTGTCCCGAATGCGGAGAGTGCGTATGTGATGAATGTGCTACGCTTTATGAAGGGTACTGCAAAGATTGTTTTGACGCCGTGGCACAGAAGCTTGAATGATTCGATCTCCCGCAAACCTTCCTCTGGCACAACGGATTTGTTTTTCCGGAAGGAATCTGTCAATCCGTGTCGTACTATATAATCAGGAAGGATTATGGATCCTTACGGGGATCTTTTTTTTATCAGGTCCTGGTGAGTGGAACGATGCAACCAAAACATATCAAACAAAAAACCGGATGACAGGGGGAGGTTTCAATGATTCAGATCTATTCTGACGATCAGGTGGAAGAGGATTATGGTCGTGCAAGGGAGCTGTACGGAAAGTTCGGTGTTAATACGGATGTGGTTTTGAAGCGGCTGGCAGATCTGGAGATTTCCATGCATTGCTGGCAGGGAGACGATGTAACGGGGCTGGAGACAAACGCCAATGGTTTGTCCGGCGGAGGCATCATGGCCACCGGCGACTATCCCGGAAAGCCCCGGAACGGGGAAGAGCTGCGCTCGGACATGAAGAAAGCCATGTCCCTGATTCCGGGAAAGCAGCGGGTGAATCTGCATGCCAGTTATGCGGAGACGGACGGGAATTTTGTGGAGCGGGATCAGCTGAAGCCGGAGTATTTTCAAAAATGGGTGAAATGGGCGAAGGAGAACCATATCGGCATGGATTTCAATTCCACCTTCTTTTCCCATCCCATGGCGGATTCCGGATTTACCCTGGCCAGCCGGGACGAAGGGATCCGGGAGTTCTGGATCCGGCACGCAAAGGCATGCCGCGAGATCGCGGCTTCCATTGGCAGGGAGCTGGGCAGCCCGGTGATCCACAATATATGGATTCCGGACGGTTCCAAGGACTTGCCGGCGGACCGCATGATACACCGCCGGATTCTGAAGGATTCCCTGGATGAGATCCTGTCCGTAAAATACGATGAGCGCTATGTGAAGGATGCAGTGGAGAGCAAGCTGTTCGGCATTGGTTCGGAAGCCTATGTCGTGGGGTCCCATGAATTTTATATGGGCTATGCCCTGACCAGGAACATTATGATATGTCTGGATGCAGGACATTTTCATCCCACAGAGGGGATTGCGGACAAGATATCCGCTCTTCTGAACTTTTCCGGAGAGATTCTGCTTCATTTAAGCAGGGGAGTCCGCTGGGACAGCGATCATGTTCCCCTATTGAACGATGATCTGATGGCGATTGCCCATGAAGTCATACGCTGCAATGTCCTGGACCGCGTACACATTGCCATGGATTTCTTTGATGCCAGCATCAACCGCCTGTCTGCCTGGATAATCGGCACCCGCAATGCGATGAAGGCCATGCTGATTGCCATGCTTGAGCCTGCCGGCCTGCTGCGGGAAGCGGAGGAGAACGGGAACCTGGGGAACCGGCTCGCCCTGATGGAGGAGTTCAAGACATTGCCCTATGGCGCGGTATGGAACAAGTTCTGTCTCGACCAGCATGTACCCGTGGGCGCAGACTGGCTGAACAGTGTGAAGGAATACGAGGATTCCGTGCTCGCCAATCGAAAATAAAAAAATCAGGGAAAGCAGTGTTTTTGTCGGACCTGCCTGTTGACAGAAAAGGCCGAATGGCTTAAAATAGATTACAGTCCTTAAAAAAGGACTGTTTTGTACCCGTAGCTCAGTTGGATAGAGTGCTTGACTACGAATCAAGAGGTCGTGGGTTCGAATCCCTCCGGGTACACCACCGAAAGACCGACGATTTTGAATCATCGGTCTTTCGCTTTACTTATAAAAGCAGGGACCTTTCCCTGGACTGGTTCGAGAACCTCCCAGTATAAAAAACTAAGGATTGATATGCACAGGCAGCTTTATTTGCCATGTCCTTAGCGGGACATGGCTTTTTGTATGTGCTGACATGAAGCCACCCGCAAAATTTCCACAGTTTATACTGCAAATTCTCCAGAAAGTCTGAAAAGGTGCCCATGAAGAAAAGGAGATTGAACCTTGGAAAAAAAGAAAATCATTCTGGACTGCGATCCTGGAATCGACGATGCCCTCGCACTGATGCTGGCCCTGTCATCACCGGAACTAAACATTTGTGGAATTACCACTGTCAGTGGTAATGTACCGTCCGACCTGGGGGCATACAATGCTCTTCGTACGCTTAATTTTATGAACCGACTGGATATTCCGGTTTACTGTGGAGCAGAAAAGCCTCTGGTGCGCGATTACGTCAGCGCTCAGGATACCCACGGAGCAGATGGGCTGGGCGAAAGTGGAATTCCGCCGGCACAAGACATTTCCTGGAATTCAGGTGCTGTAGATTTTATCCTGGATACGCTGCATACAACAACATCACTTACTATTGTTGCCCTCGGACCGCTGACCAATATTGCATTGGCTCTGCAGCGCGACAGAAAGGCATTTCAAAACCTGAGCCAATTAGTTTCCATGGGAGGAAATTTCAGAAGTTATGGCAACTGTTCCCCCGTGGCAGAATACAACTACTGGTGCGACCCGGATGCCGCCAGTGAGGTTTTTGAAAATTTGGGGAGGCCAATTTATATGGTCGGCCTCGACGTTACCCGAAAAATTGTTCTGACGCCGAATTTACTTGAATATATGCATGTTCTGAATCAACACACGGCAGACTTTATACAAAAAATCACCCGGTTCTACTTTGATTTTCATTGGAAGCAGGAAGGCATTATCGGCTGCGTAATAAACGATCCCCTTGCTATAGCTTATGCTATCAACCCTGATATTTGTCACGGCTTTGACGCCTATACCGCCATTGAAACCGATGGTATCTGTATGGGGCAATCAGTAGTAGATTCCATGAATTTTTGGCATAAGGAACCGAACAGCTACGTGCTTACCCAAACCGACCCGCTCGCTTTTATGACTATGTTTTTATCCAGATTATTTCAGAAAGAATCCGGCCAAATTCAGCCGGTTCTATCAAAAATCATGGCAGGAGGTATCATATCATGAAACAGGTCTCCACCATAAAAATAACGATCACAGCGCTCTGCGCAGTCATCAATATTGTTGGCGCATACATTGCCTTGGCGTTGCGGCTCCCAGTTTATCTGGACAGCATTGGAACCGTACTGAATTCTGTCCTGTTCGGCCCTGTCTTCGGAATGTGGACTGCCTGCCTAAGCGGCATTTTCAGCGGCGTTACCTCAGATGTCTATTCCTTTTACTTTATACCGGTAGGTATGATCATCGGACTTATTTCTGGGCTTCTGTTCCGCACAGGCTGGTTCCGAAAATGGAAACTTCCTCTGGGCGTTCTCTTTTTAACGGTACCGGGAACAATTGTCAGTTCTTGCATTACCGCATTCATATTCGGCGGCGTAACTTCTTCCGGTACTTCTATTCTGGTGCAGATTCTACATCATATGGGGTTGAGTATGGTGGCCAGTTCCTTTATCGTGCAAATTCTGTCGGATTATCTGGACCGGTTAATAACGGTTATAATTGCCAGCGTCCTATTGTCGCGCCTTGGAGGGCGGTTAAAGGTACTGTTGAACGGGGGAAAATCAAATGGAGCGCTATAACCTGATTACGAAGAAAAACAGCAGAGAAATTGTGTTGCTGAAAGGCCATCCCTGTGTCTGGGGAAAATGTGCTTTTTGCGATTATATCTCAGACAACTCGACAAACGAAGTGGAAATGACAAGCCTGAATCTCCAAATCCTTTCTCGTGTCAGCGGCCAAACCGGTGTGTTGGAAGTTATTAATTCAGGTAGCTGTTTTGAACTTCCAAAGAACACACTTTATCGTATTCGCCAAATTATAAAAGAGAAAAATATACGACAGCTATTTTTCGAAAGTCACTGGATTTACCGCAATCGACTGCAGGAAATGCGAAAATTCATGGGAATTCCCATTACCTTTAAAATCGGAGTGGAAACATTTGATAACGAATTCCGGGAAAATGTGCTGAATAAACACGCATCTTTCCGTACACCGGAGGAAGTAGCATTTTATTTTGATTCCCCATGCATAATGGTTTGCATAAAAGGGCAGACGAAAGACATGATCGACAAAGATATTGGAATTTTAAAAAAGTATTTCCGTTTGGGAACCATAAATGTTTTTAATAACAATTCCACTGCAATCCAACAGGACCCTAAGCTAGTCGAGTGGTTTATGAAAAAATACGCCTATCTCAATGAAGATCCTTATATTGAAGTTCTATATCATAATACGGACTTCGGAGTGGGGGATTAAACGGAATTCTGTTAAATGGCGGAACGTTAGACTGTGGTGAAAAGAAGGCGAATTTTTTCGATGCAAAATGGCCGGATACCGGACGAGTATGTATACATGGCGAAGTTGTGTCTGATTAATTATAATTTTCAGTATAAGCAGAACTTGCATCCAAATTGAGCAAATGGCACAAAAGAGCCGCATGGTTGCTGGGTTTACAGCACAATGCGGCTCTTTTACTATGCTGGTCCGTAGTAACGGCGTAGTAACGTTATTCGATTGAAGAATTGGAGGATTGGGGGAAGGCTTTGGGTAAACAACTTCAGAAAATGGTTGCATTGTACATCAAGTCGATGTACGATTAGGGAAGTCGATGAGTTATGGGAAGTTCAACTTTCAGGAATTTGTCGGAGCAAGGGTGGAGATTCAAGCAGATTGTCGCCCCCTTTGACGAGAAAACCGGAGTATTTACGTCGAGATGCTATCAGATTATTTTTGAAAAGGAGATACAGTAGGCAGCTGCTGAAGACCTGCGAATTGCAGAGATGGGCAGCCTATGAAAAGGAGGGAGGAACGCCAATGGAGAAGCTGACATTTTCCATGGAGAATTATCTGGAAGCGGTATTTGAGCTGTCGAGCGGGGACAATGGTGCAAGAGTATCCGATATTGCCAGCTGGATGGGAGTGACACGGCCGAGTACCAACAGTGCCATGGCAACACTCTCTGAAAAAGGCCTGATCACAAATGAAAAATATGGGGAAATATTTCTGACCCCCAAAGGTAGGGAGCTTGCAAAACTTACTTCCAACAAACATCATACTATCCGCAAGTTCTTTATGGAAATCCTGAAACTGGACTATAAAACAGCGGATACGGATGCCTGTGCCATTGAGCATGTGATCAGCAGCGATTCCATCCAGGCGATGCAGGATTTTATGCACGCATATCAAGCCAATCCCAGGGATTAGCCCGCTTCGACAGGAAAATAGCGCAGAGTATCATTATAAATATTCAGAATATTAATACTCATAAATATTCAGAATGAATTTGAATTATGGAATTATGGAACTTATGGAATTATGGAACTTATGAAACTTATGAAACTTATGGAAGAGTCAATATTTTTTAGCTGCTAAAGAATATTGACTTTTTTGTTTAGCTGCTATAAAATAGTCTTCGGTGATGGATATGGATAGGAATAAAAGGGGAAGTCTAATAGAAAAGCTGTATCAGACGCAGAATATTATGATGTGCGAGCTAAAGATCTCCAGAAATTATGGAACGGCGCACAAACTGACCTATTCCGATATTTGCCTGCTGAAGTGTGTGAAGCATAACGAAGGAGCCAGAGCCAGCGACTTGTCGCAGTATCTGGGGATTACCAACGGTGCGGTGGCACAGCTTGCCAAAAAGCTGGATAAAAAAGGATATCTGGAGCCATATCGCATTGCTGGAAATAGAAAGGAAGTTTATTATAAACTGACGGATACCGGGGAAGCTGCCTGCAGGGGATATGATGGGCATTATGGCAAGCTGAAATCCGATCTGAAGGAATATATCCGGGGATTGGATGAGGATACCACAGAGAAAATCATCGGGATGCTGGATTTGATTATCAAGGACACCGCCGTGAATGAAAATTGCTCCATTGCCCAAATTGTTGGCCAGGCCGGCCATTCTCAGGGAACAACATTGAAGAGGTGCGAAAAATGCCAAAGAATTTATTGAGTGTTCATCATCTTAGTGCGTCTGCCGGAGGGAAGCGCATATTGGACCGGATCGACCTTTCGATCCATGCAGGGGAAGTACATGTGCTGATGGGCCCCAACGGCGCGGGAAAATCCACGCTGGCCAATGTCATTATGGGAGATCCGCGCTATCATGTGGAAGAAGGAAGTATTTTGTTTGAAGGGGAGGACATCACGGAGGAAAAGCCGGATGTCCGGGCCAGAAAAGGAATCTTTCTCTCCTTTCAGGCGCCGGAGGAGATTCCCGGGATTACAGTTGAGAATTTTCTGCGCTCCGCAAAGGCAGCCTGTACCGGAGAGGAAGTCAAGCTGTTATCCTTTCGGAAAGAGCTTCGTTCCAGGATGGAGGAACTGGGGATTGATCCATCCTATGCAACCCGTTATCTTAATGTAGGGTTTTCCGGCG
>ENA-UOOI01003799-UOOI01003799.1-fermentation-metagenome-genome-assembly--contig:-NODE-3799-length-10826-cov-3.151425_pt1 | contig 10826 bp, 9 predicted proteins | sample MGYA00245779_ERZ724027 | MGnify/ENA primary metagenome ERZ724027 (study PRJEB28704, sample SAMN03018318) | fermentation metagenome | biome: anthropogenic terrestrial biome; feature: soil; material...
TTACACGGCAGACCCAAAGCGTCTCGGGCATACCGAGGTCTCGCCACTCTGCTCCTTCTATTTTTTCAACTTCTGTGGCGGCCAGTACCGCACATCCTGCCGGAAAAACTACATGCAGCGCCTTGTGCTTTTTACATGCTTCAACTGTATTCGGCCCCATGCCGCCTTTGCCTACAATGAGTTTTATGCCTGACTGCTCCACAAACTCCTTTTCGAATTTTTCCATACGCATGCTCGTTGTAGGCCCTACGGAAACCATCTCAAACTTATCGTCGCTTATTGGGCGTACAATAGGGCCAGCATGCAGGATCGCAAGACCGTGCAGGTCAACCGGAAGCTTACGGTGCTCTTCTACTAAACGTCTGTGTGCGACGTCACGACAGGTCACAAGGTAACCATTCAAGTAGATGATATCTCCGACGTGTATTCCCTCTAGGTCTTCATCTTTTATTGGAGTTGTAAGTATTTTTTTGTCACTCATAATGTTACCCCCGAATGAGAAGTTATGGTGTAGCTAAGGTCCTTATCAAAGTTTATATGGCCGCGACGGTGTGACCAGCAGCCGGTGCTTACGGCAACGCCTATGGTAGACGGATGGCGCGCCGAGTTTTCAACGTTTACGCCCATGACGGAACTGTTCCCTGACAATCCCTGCGGGCCGAGACCTATGCTGTTTATGCCGTCTTCAAGCATTTTTTCAAGTGAAGCTGCGCGGGCGTTTGTATTGTGCGAACCTATCGGTCTCATAAGGGCCTTTTTGGAGAGTACGGCGGCAGTGTCTATGGAAGTTGCAACGCCTACGCCTACAAGAAGGGGAGGACAGGCGTTAAGGCCGTAACTTGTCATTACATCCATTACAAACTTTACGACACCTTCATATCCTGCACCGGGCATCAGAACCATTGCTTTGCCGGGCAGAGTGCATCCGCCGCCGGCCATATAGGCATCTATTTTAATGGAACTGCTGTCGGGGACCATTTCCCAGTAAATTGTAGGAGTGCCTTTTCCTACGTTTTTGCCCGTGTTGTACTCGTCAAAAGTTTCGACGCTGTTGTGGCGCAAAGGCGCTGCAAATGTAGCTTTGACCACTGCATCTGTCAAGACTTTTTTCATTTGACCGATAAGCGGGAAGTTTTCACCGCATTTGAGGAAAAACTGCAGTACACCTGTGTCTTGGCAGCATGGCCTGTTTAACTTGAGCGCAAGTTCCTGGTTCCTTGCCATTGTATCGTAAATAGTTTTGGCAAGGGGGGCTGTTTCCTTTTCTTTTAGTTCCTTAAGCTTAGCTGTAACGTCATCCGGAAGCTTTTTGCTCATTATGTCGATGAATTTTGCCATTTTATCCGTCATTATTTCGACGGATTGAGTCTTATCCATTTGGTGTCCTCCTGTTTCGTAAAAAATATTTATATTATATTTAACTTGTTAACGATATTATTTAGCCGGAAAAAAGGGGAAGAAGATAGGCAACAGCACAAGGCTTACAATGGTCGCGACTACTATAAGTGGCAAACCAGCTTTTACGTAATCGCGGAATTTATACCCGCCTACAGAAAGGACCATGGTATTTGCGGGCATGCCTATAGGTGTTGCATATGCGCATGAACCTCCTATTACAGTAGCCATTAAGACTGCGCGCGGGTCAGCACCCATATTTGCAGCAATCGAAACGCTTATCGGTACAAGGAGTGCTGTCGTTGCCGTGTTTGACATAAAGTTTGTAAGTACCACGGCTATCATAAACACTGCCACAAGAAGTACAAACGGCGACGCGCTTTTTCCAAGGTTATTTATAACAGTATCGGCTATGAGTTTGCCGGCGCCGCTTTTATCCAGCGCGGAAGCAAGCGCCAACGTTCCGCCAAAAAGGAATATGGTCTGCAGATCTATGGACTTCATTGCCTGCTTTTCTGAGATAGTCCCTGTAAGTATTAAAAGTATTGCGCCAATGCAGCCTGTTACATGCAGTTTAATGCCGATTTGGTCTTCAAAGATCATGCCAAGTACTGTTAGGACAAGTATTATTAATGAAAGGTTTTGCTTCCAAGCAGGTACTTTACTGTAATCTGTTTTTGTATCAAATGTATCTGATATGTCATTTTCGCCCAAATTTTTCCCATCCGGGAGAAGTTTGTAGCCGAAAAGTGCAAAGTAAATTATACCGCATATAAGTATCGGAAGGCCTACTATTCCGTAGTCAAAAAATCCAAATTGCATATGCATTTTTTCGAGGGCTGATTGGGCAATCATATTGCCTGGCGCGCCTATGAGCGATAAGTTTCCGCCCATGGCAGCGGCAAAAACAAGCGGCATGAGCAGTTTTGAACGTGAGTAGCCTGACTTTGCGGCTATCCCGATTACTACGGGAATAAGCACTGCCGCAGTGCCTGTGTTTGAGAGAAAGCCGGACATGAGGCCTGTTATTATCATTATCGCAACTATAAGCTGACGCTCTGTTTTCGCAAATTTCGTTACCAAACCTCCTATCTTATTTGCCATACCGGTTTCAAATAACGCACCGCCTACTATAAACATTGCAACAAACAATATTACGTTGCTGTCTACAAATCCTGCGAAAGCCTCTTTGACGTTGAGCACTTTGAAAAGAATAAGCGCAATGCATACAATCATAGATGTAAGAGCAAGGGGGATCTTTTCCCACACGAACATGATTACCGCGAACAAAAGCAAAATCAATGTTATGCCTGCTGAACTCATTAATTATACCTCCCACTAAATTTAACAAAAAATCATATATATATGATAATGTATACAATATCATATATATAATATCAATACTAAAACAGTTTGTCAAGTATTTATATAAATTGTGACTAAAAACTCTTATTTTATACAAATAAAAGTGGCGGCAGGTTTCAGCCTGTGCAGCTGGAACAGTGCCACCGTTTTTACACTATGTGCAATAATATTTTAAAATAGGTTTTAAGGATTTACCTCTTCAGGAAAATGTGTGAGCACGTTTTCCATGCTACGCATAATATGGTCCTTCATAAGTCCGCCTGCTGTGGCGGCATTATGCGCTGTAAGTGCATCTAAAATTTTACGGTGTTCTTTTATAGAGATCTGCGCATATGTATCCCGTGTCATTTTATGGCCCATAGAAAGGCCGTTCCACATGGACGAAAGCAGCGATTTAATTTTTTCATTGCCTGCTGCTGTCCAAATGGCCATATGGAAAGCCTGGTTATAATTTGAGTATTCCCTTGAGTCATGTTTTGCCAAGGCAGTCTCTGCCTGTTCAAATGAATTTACAACATCGGACAGGTCAGTTCCCTCCCGACACGCCATCGCGGCAGCGGCGCTTTCTAAAATTGCACGCGTTTCATAGTGGTCATGAATTGTTTTTTTACTAATGCCGAGGACTATGGCACCCTTGTTTGGGCGCAGGCGTATAAGCCCGTCGCCTGCTAAAATTTGAAAAGCTTCACGGACAGGCGTGCTTGACACTCCAAGCTGTGAAGCAATGCGTTCAAGTGTTATAATGTCGCCCTTTTTGAGTTCGCGGGTAAGGATGGCCTTCCTTAAAGAAGCAGCGACCTGTTCCCTTGCCGGTAACAGTTGTATTCTATGTAAAACTTTCATTTTTTTACCCCTTGTTCTTCTATAGATTGGGCAACGGCTTTAAAATATGAATCAAATCTTTCAGACAGCAGGCTGGTAAGGCCGCTTTCCAATACGTTCACAGCATTGCCGAGGGCTTCTGCCCTCAATTTAATATTAAAAGGATAATATTTGAGAGTACATGCCAAATATCCATTCAGCATTTTGCTGTGCATCTGCGCTATATAACGGTCACCGAGCTGAACAGAGAACTGCCTGTGTACGGACAGTTCATATTCAGCACATGTATCAGGCGTTTCACAAGATAAGAAATTAAGGTAAATATTGTAGGCCTGTGCTATAGGTGATAAATCGCATTTTTCGTTAATTAAAAACATTCCGAGCTTTGCTTCAAACATAGATAAAATGCAAAAGTTATGGTAAATATTCTTTTTGTGTACAGCGATAACCTGTACATGGCGGTTAGGCAGACGTTTTAAAAACCCTTCTTGTTCAAGCTGCATGAACGCTTCACGCACGGGTATGCGGGAAACTTTGAGCTCTTTTGAAATGGCCTCTTGAGTGAATTCAGTTTTACCGTCAATCATGCCCAAAAAAATCTGGCGGCGCAAAGACTCTAATATATAGTCTTTTTTTTGAACAAATTTCAGCGGTTCCATGGTAGCTCCTTTTAAAGGATAATGATTAATTTTAATATAACACATTTTACCCGAATTATCAAATTATAATTAGCAAATCGGCACAATGGGCATTTACCGTTTATATTTATTACTTTGAGGCAAAGGCTTTGCCGCTCAACTTTACTTTTAAATAGGTGCGTTTTGAAATGTAGCTTATATTATATTTTAATGGACACTTTCAATGCTAATATAAAATTTAAGTACGTCTTAACAGAAGTATGGTTTGTGTAACGGTTTCGCCATAGGAAACATATATTAGTCTAATGAAACAATTTGGCAGCTGGCTTTACTTTATAGAGGAGAGCAAGTTATGTGTGACAAGGAAATTACTCTTGACAAACTGCCGCTCGGTGAGGCGGCCCGCGTTACGTCGCTTATGTCACGGGGGCAGGAGAGGCGAAGGATGCTTGACCTTGGCATAGTAGGCGGCACGAAAATAAAACCGCTTTATAAAAGCCCGTCCGGGAACCCTGTCGCCTACCTTATACGCGGCGCGGTCATAGCGCTGAGGAGCGACGTTTCGGATAAAATTTTGGTTTCAGTATGAAAAGCGTATTTACACGGCGGCCTAAAGTGCCGGCGGTCTATTAAGACATTTAATGGAGGTAGTTCCGATGGGACTTTCAAGCGAAAGCACCGGCACCGGCGTACTTAAGTCATGCAAGGGTACGTTCAGGGTAGTAAAAGAGTTTCCGGACGATAAAGTCATAGCGTTGGCGGGTAACCCAAACGTAGGGAAAAGCACCGTCTTTAACAGCCTTACCGGCATGAAACAGCACACTGGCAACTGGCCAGGCAAGACGGTGTCCAATGCCCTCGGAAGGTACGGCTATAAAGGCACCGGCTTTATTTTAGTAGACATTCCGGGAACCTATTCGCTTATGGCAAACTCGGAAGAGGAAGAAATAGCGAGGGACTTTATCTGCTTCGGCGAACCGGACGCAACGGTAGTTGTGGCGGATGCCACCTGCCTTGAGCGCAACCTGAACCTTGTGCTTCAGGCGATGGAAGTTTCGGATAACGTGGTTTTGTGCGTAAACCTTCTCGATGAGGCAAAAAAAAAGAAAATAAAGATAAATCTCGGCCTGCTTTCAGAAAAGCTCGGCATCCCGGTGGCGGGCACAAGCGCGCGCAGCGGCAAAGGGCTTGACGGCCTGATGCAGGCAGTAAGCAAAACCGTACTGAAAAAGGGGAACTCAAAGCGCCTGAGGGTAACATACGATGAAAAAACGGAGGCCGCCGTAAGTATGGTGGAACCGGCGGTCTCAAAAAAACTTTGCGGCAGGCTTAACAGCAGGTGGGTGGCTTTAAAACTGCTTGAAGGCGACGAAAGCCTGCTTTTGTCACTCGGAAATTATCTCGGGTATGATATATCTCAGGACAGCGGTACGGCGGCCGCCATGTCAAATGCGGAAAAATATCTTGAGCGGAACGGTATAAGCAGAGAGGAGCTGCGTGACAAAGCTGTTACAGCAATAGTTGACACGTGCGAAAGCATAAGCCGTGAGACCGTGTCGTACCCGGAAAAAGATTATACGGAGCGCGACAGAAAAATAGACAGGGTACTTACGTCTAAAATAACAGGCATACCGATTATGATACTGCTGCTCTGCGCGATATTCTGGATAACTATAACAGGCGCAAATTACCCCTCTGAACTTATAGCAGGGGGACTATTCTGGCTTGGGGAGCGCCTTTCGGAGTTTTTCAGAAATATCTCGGCGCCTGAGTGGTTTTCCGGAATACTTGTAAACGGCGTTTACCGGACGCTCGCGTGGGTAGTTTCTGTAATGCTTCCGCCTATGGCTATCTTTTTTCCGCTTTTTACGATACTTGAGGACTTAGGCTACCTTCCGCGCGTCGCGTTCAATATGGATAACTTTTTCAGAAAAGCCTGCGCACACGGCAAGCAGGCGCTCACCATGTGCATGGGGTTTGGCTGCAACGCCTGCGGGGTTATAGGCTGCCGCATAATAGATTCGCCGCGCGAAAGGCTTATAGCCATACTTACAAACAACTTTGTGCCGTGCAACGGCAGGTTCCCAACCCTTATAGCTATAATAACCATGTTCTTTGCCGGTACGGCGGCAGGGGCGTCACAGTCGGTCATCTCGACGCTTGTCCTTACAGGGGTCATCGTTTTAGGGGTTGCGGTAACGCTGCTCGTTTCACGCATACTTTCAAAGACGTTTCTCAAAGGGATGCCGTCGTCGTTTAACCTTGAGCTGCCCCCTTACCGCAGGCCGCAGATAGGCAGGATAATCGTACGCTCTATTTTCGACAGGACGCTTTTCGTGCTGCGTCGCGCGGTTATAGTTGCGGCTCCCGCGGGGCTTATAATATGGCTGCTTGCAAACATCTATGCCGGCGGCTCAAGCCTGCTCTCTTTATGCGCCGGTTTCCTTGACCCGTTCGCGAAGCTTATAGGCATGGACGGCTATATACTTATGGCGTTCATCCTTGGATTTCCTGCAAACGAGATAGTGATACCTATAATCATAATGAGCTATTCGGCTTCGGGGATGCTTACTGATTACGGCAGCCTGACCGCGCTCCGCGCCCTTTTTGTTTCACACGGGTGGACTTGGGTGACGGCTGTCTGCGTAATGCTCTTTTCACTCATGCACTGGCCGTGCGGCACTACGTGCATGACGATAAGGCGCGAAACGCAGAGCGCCAAGTGGACGCTGCTTGCCGCGGCCATACCGACTGCCGCCGGATTTATAGCCTGCTTTACAGTTGCCGGAGCGGCGAAACTCCTGCGCCTTGTATAACCATCTTATTAACAGCATACAAAAACAGTATGCCGGCCATCCGCGAAACGGGCGTGTACCGTTTTAAGTTGCGGCCGGCATAACGAGGATATATTATATGGCTAAGCCTTCTTTTTGCCTGCTTCTGCGCCGCCGTCATGTGCACAAACAGGCCGTACGTATGTTTCAGGATACATATTGTCATTTATAATATTAAAATGATGCATGACCGCTAAAACAAGCTGTACCTTGTCACGGCGGCTAAGGGCGTTGACAATTTGCTCATGTGCGTAGTGGAGCTGCCTGCCTGTTTTTGGGTCGAGAAAGATATGCCTGCGCATATCGTGGATAAATCTGTCTATGGTGCCTGACAGGGCCTGTAAGATTTGTATAATCAGCGCGTTGCCTGAAGCTTCAGCGATTATTTCATGCAGATGTTTGTCGAGCACATCCCCTCTCGAAGGGGAGCAATCCCGCATCTCCGTAATTATTTTCTCTAAATCGCCGATTTGCTCGTCCGTTATGCGGTCGGCGGCGAGGACAGCGGCTTCAAGCTCTAAACCAGTACGCAGTTCGGCAAGCTGCTTATAATCGATTTTTTGTAAAAGTATAAGCAGGTTGAACGAGTCCTGCAGGTTTTGCTGTATATTGCAGGATATAAAATTGCCTGAACCCTGGCTGCTTATGAGGAACCCCATATGTTCCAGCTGCCTTATGGCCTCCCGCACGGAGTTGCGGCTGATGCCGAGGCGTTCGGCAAGCTCCCTTTCAGGCGGGAGCTGTTCCCCGAAGGAAAGGCTGCCGTTTTCAATTTCCTGTTCTAAATAAGCCATAACTTTTTTATACGATTTTTGCTGCTCAGCCATTTCTGCCCATCCCTTTACGTATTTTAACCGTATTATATCACAAAGAAACACAAAAAGTATATACAATCGGCCATAAAGGTAGAACCAATAGCTGATTTTTTATATTTGCCTGTATTAAATTACACTAAAATATTACGACATATACTTGACTTTTTAAGAATTAGCTATTATGATTATATCATAATAGTTTAATTATTAGGCAAGAAAAAAATTTTAGCGTTTACATGGGTAGTACCAATTTTAATATGATTTTCCAAAGGAGATTAATTACAATGAGCCAGTATCAAAAAGTAACTGCGGAATTTGTAAAAGCGCTGAAATCCGCTGTCTCTGGAAAAGTAATGTCAGGTGCTGAGATAAATGAAGATTTCTCGCATGACGAAATGCCTATTTATGGCAAGTCGATGCCGGAGGCAGTTGTTGAGGCAAAAACTACGGAGGACGTTGCGGCCGTGATGAGTCTCTGCAACGAGCACCGTATACCTGTTACTCCGCGCGGCGCAGGTACCGGCCTTGTCGGCGGGGCTGTGGCTGTTGACGGCGGCATCATTCTTTCCACCGCGAAAATGAACAAAATCATAAGCTATGACGAAGATAACATGATGGTGACAGCCCAGGCGGGAGTGCTGTTTAACGACCTTGCGGCAGATGCTGAAAAGCACGGTTTCCTTTATCCGCCGGACCCGGGCGAAAAGTTCGCGACTGTCGGCGGGAACGTCGCTACCAATGCTGGCGGCATGCGTGCCGTTAAGTACGGCACTACACGCGACTATGTGCGCGCCATGACAGTTGTTCTGCCGACAGGTGAAATTATTCATTTGGGCGCTCCCGTTTCAAAGAGCAGCTCCGGATATTCCCTTATAAATTTAATGACAGGTTCTGAAGGTACACTCGGCATCGTAACAGAACTTACCCTTAAACTTCTTCCGCTGCCTAAAGAAGTTGTCAGCCTTATAGCGCTTTATGAAAACCTGCGCGACTGTATAGCCGCCGTGCCTAAAATGATGCGCGCTAACCTGCACCCTCAGACAATGGAATTTATGGAACGCGGCATTGTTAACGTGTCCGAATCTTATTTGGGTAAAAGTACATTCCCGCAGAAATTTGAAAACAAGGATGTAAATGCCTATTTGCTTATTTCGTTTGAAGGCGGCGACGACGGCAGCCTTGACGGCGTTATTGAAAAGGCTTCCGAGGTCGTGCTTGATGCCGGCGCGCTCGACGTGCTCGTAGCCGATACTCCTCAGCTTAAAAAAGATGCGTGGGCGGCGAGGGACAGCTTCCTTGATGCTATCAATTCGACTACAAAACTTGTAGATGAATGCGATGTAGTCGTACCGGTCAGCAAAATCCCCGACTTTCTCGCTTATATAAAACTGCTTGCGCAAAATTATGATTTTACCATACAAAACTTTGGCCACGCGGGAGACGGTAACTTACATATCTATTGTTGTTCCAATGATATGGAAATACAGGACTTCAAAAAGCAGGTTTCTGATTTTATGCCTAAGACATATGCAAAGGCATATGAAATGGGCGGCCTTATTTCCGGTGAGCACGGCATAGGGTACGGCAAGCGCGATTATTTAGCCGAGATGGCCGGCCCTGTAAAGATGCGCCTTATGAAAGGCATTAAAGATGTTTTTGACCCCAACGGTATTCTCAACCCGGGCAAGGTCTGCTGCAAATTATGATTAAGCGCTTAAAGAGCCGGTTATGAAATTTTGAATATAATTCAAGGAGGATATAAAATGTCATATTTAATTTCTGATGAGGCAAAGGACCTTCTTAAGGATGTACATGAGTTTTGTGAAAAGGAAGTAAAGGAGCAGTGCAAAGAGTATGACCGCAGCGGCGAATGGCCTAAGGATATTTACAAAAAGGCCGTAGATATGCAGCTGCAGACGCTTGAAGTGCCTGAAAAATACGGCGGGCCGGGGCTTGACAGGGTATCTGTCGCCGCGCTTATTGAAGAAATGGCAAAAGCCGATGCTGGCTTTGCAACGACAATTTCCGCGAGCGGGCTCGGCATGAAACCTGTATTAATTGCCGGTACGGAAGAGCAGAAAGAACGTGCATGCCGCCGTATAACCGAAGGCGGGTTTGGCGCTTTTGCACTGACGGAACCCGGGGCGGGCTCAGATGCCGGCGCAGGTAAGGCAACTGCCGTAAAAGACGGTGACAGTTACATACTGAATGGCCGTAAATGCTTTATAACAAACGGCGGGGTCGCCTCTTTTTATTGTATTTCCGCAATGACGGACAAATCAGCCGGCACGCGCGGCATGTCGATGTTTTACATTGAGAAAGGTACGCCGGGGCTTTCCACGGGGCATGAAGAAGACAAGATGGGCATACGTACTTCAAACACGTGCGATGTCGTGCTTGAAAACTGCCGTATTCCGGCTTCAGGCCTGATTGGCAATGAAGGGCAGGGCTTTAAGACGGCAATGAAAACCCTTGACCAGGCTCGCACGTGGATGGGCTGCGTAGCAACGGGCATCGCGCAGCGCAGCATGGAAGAAGCGATTGCTTACGGCAAACAACGTATCCAGTTTGGCAAGCCTATATTAAAAAACGAAGTATTGAAGTTCAAGATTGCCGATATGGAGATTGGAATTGAAACGGCACGCCAAATGGTCGCGCACTCCTTAACGCTAATGGACAAAGGGATGCCGTATACAAAAGAGTCAGCCATTGCAAAGTGCTACGCCGGTGATGTTGCTGTAAAAGCAGCGTCGGAGGCAATACAGATGTTTGGCGGCTACGGTTACAGCCGCGAGTACCCGGTAGAAAAGCTTTTACGCGACGCAAAAATATTCCAAATATTCGAAGGTACAAATGAAATACAGCGTATTGTCGTTGCAAATAACACAATCGGCAAATTTTAAGCGGAGGAGAGAAGTTTAATGGAGATTCTCGTATGCATTAAACAGGTACCGGAC
>ENA-UOOI01003800-UOOI01003800.1-fermentation-metagenome-genome-assembly--contig:-NODE-3800-length-10825-cov-9.888022_pt1 | contig 10825 bp, 16 predicted proteins | sample MGYA00245779_ERZ724027 | MGnify/ENA primary metagenome ERZ724027 (study PRJEB28704, sample SAMN03018318) | fermentation metagenome | biome: anthropogenic terrestrial biome; feature: soil; material...
AAGGTTATTGACAGACTTTGCATAAAGCTTTGAGTCATTTTTACTTTCTATATAGCTAAAAAATATAGCCTGTGATTCCAAATCAACTGCCAGTGGATATACGGCTGCTGGTCACTGCCCTAATTTTGCTACCCGCTGCTGCTTAAACTGTTATAAATGCTGGAAAAATTACCATTTAACAAAACAATCTTAAAGATTATTTTGACATCAAGTGATTTTTAGACTCAGGTGGAGTTTGCTTGTAAGGAATGCTTTTCTCCACCTTAACTTTATTAACAGTATTCTTAGTGTCTTCAGCACTTAGAATACGTTATCCCTTGAGGGAAGAATTTATTCGACAAATCACAGTTCCAATTTTACAGGATATAGTACCTGCAATCAGGTACTTAAAAACTTCTTGACATCATCTTCTTTTCCAAATAACGTACATCCGTCGGTATGTTCTCCAAGCAATATTTCATTATCTTTGAGTTTTTTGAATAATGGTGATTTTAAAGCTTCTCTCAGGCTGGAGTCTTTTAAATTCACATCTGAATAGGGTGAGAGGGGGCATGGCTCTGCGCTGCCATTGGCATTTATGTGAAAAAATCCTCTCCCGGCTGCCAGGCACCCGCCCATGTATTTCTCATCACCGGGAAATGATAAAAATACTATGTTTTCAAATAATTGCCTTAATTTCTCCAGACTTCTTTCCAGCAGGAGGCGTTCTATGTCTGTGGGTGCAAGCTTTTCGGTGGACTTTATTACTGGAGTATATTCTACAAATATCAGTACTCTTGTTCCTTTATCATAAAGATCCTGTACAAATTCTTTATTTGTGACGGCTTTTATATTTTCAGTTGTTACAGTTATGGAACATCCAAATAAAATTTTTCTTTTATTTAAAATATCCACTGCAGCCATTATTGAATTATAGGTGTTTTTCCCACGTCTGGAGTCAGTCTGGTATTCATTGCCTTCAATGCTTACTATTAGCACCAGATTTCTATTTTTATCAAATAAATTCATATAATCTTCATCAAATAGGGTTCCGTTTGTGAAAATGGGAAAAACTATTTCTTTAACAGAAGAAGCCTTTTCAACAATATTTCTTCTCATTAAGGGTTCTCCGCCTAAGAGCAATATAAATAAGATTCCAAGTTCCCTTGCTTCATTAAATAGCTGTTCCCATCTTTCTTCTGATATTTCACTGTCCTTTAAGTTATCTCCGCAGGAACTGCTGGCCCTTGCATAACATCCCTTGCAATATAAATTGCGGTTGTTACTGACAGCATATATTTTATTAAAAATTGAGTTTCTTTGGGATTTTTTACAGATGACTTCAAGACGTTCTTTACTATGATTTCAATGCCTCTGCTCATATACTCGGATAAATTAAATTGGTACTATGTCAATAAAAAGCACAAATTAAAATGGTTTTATTAGTAGTTGATATGCAAGAGTAAAATATCATGAATAATGGAGTGATAATGCATGAAAAGTAGTAAATTATTTCAAGCAATGAACTTTTTAATTATATTCCTTATATTCTTTTTAATTTTTACTATAGGATTCGATATTATTAAACTAAAAAATAATATAATTAATAACTTTATACTAGGAGTAATAGGAGCTTGTTTAGTTCAATTATACACAAATATATGCAAAAATATTTATAAAACAAAATAATTGGCACAAACATAAATAGTAAATTGAAAGGGAGTAAGATATGGCTTCTAGTCAAGAATATTTAGATTTTATTATTGGACAATTAGATATACTAAACAATATTTCCTATAGAAGAATGATGGAGAATATATCTTATATTTTCAAGGAAAAGTTTTTGGGGGAATATATAATGATCGTTTTTTAGTTAAAATAACCCATGCGAGCAAACGTTTGATGGTTAAGTCAGCCGAGGAGTTACCTTATGATGGTGCAAGACCAATGTTTTTGGTTGAGGATGTTGATAATAAGGAGTTTCTATATCAGCTGATTACGGAGATTTATAAAGAACTTCCTACTCTGAAAGTGAAAAAGAAAAAATAACTTGAAAGAAAAATTAAAATGAAATTAGATGGTATTGGAATATTTGTTAGTAATATGAGAACTATGGTTGAATTTTATAAAAATGTCCTTGGATTTGAAATTGATTGGGACGGAAAAGAGTCAAATGTAATGTTGAAAAAAGATGGAGTATTGTTTATGTTTTATGGAAGAAATGATTTTGAAAAGATGACAAATAAACGATTCAATTATGCTAAGGGTATAAATGGCCATTATGAGATTGCTCTAAGTGTTCCCAGACATGAAGATATAGATTTAATATATGAAAATGTCATTTCTAAAGGAGCGGAAACAGTGATGGAACCAATAACAGAGCCTTTGGGGGCAAAGGACATGTTATATTGCAGATCCTGAGGACAATCTTATTGAAATTGGTTCATTTAATAAATAAATTCCGAATTAAAATTGAGTAATATGAATATTAAATTTATTGGAGGAGACTTTAATGAGAACTAAACATGTAATAGTGGAAGATTATAATCCAGAATGGAAAAATGAATTTGAACTTATAAAATGTGAATTATTAGCAGTTTTATCTGGAAAAATAAATTCAATTGAGCATGTAGGAAGTACATCTGTGGAGGGATTGGCGGCAAAACCAATCATTGACATAGATGTTGTGATTGACAAAAATTTTGAAGAAGTAAAAAAAGCATTAGAGTCTATTGGATATATATATGAAGGAAATTTAGGCATATCTGGCAGAGAAACATTTGCTTATAAAAATAAATTACATTTAATGGCACACCATTTATATGTATGTGATAAAGACAATGAGAAATTGCATTGGCATATAACATTTAGAGATTATTTAAGACAGCATAAAAAAGATAGGTGTAGATATAGTTCAATAAAAAAAGAAATGGCTTTGAAATATCCAGAAGATATAGACTCGTATATTGCAGGAAAGCAGCCCATAATTTTAGATATCTATAAGAAATGTGGTTTATGTAAATGAATTCCAAGTCAAATTAAGAAAAGGGGAAAATATATGATGAAAGCACAAATTAATCTTATTACAATTTGGACAAATGATATAGATAAAATGAAAAAATTCTACAATCAAGTTCTTGAGTTTAGAATTGAACCTTGGTAATTATGTTGAATTTGAAAACGATGGAGTAAGATTTGCTATTGTATGAGAGATGTTATGTATGTGTATAGTAGCGAATATAGGAAAAAGTCATCTGGACAGGGCTTTGAACTCGCTTTTCTATGTGAAAATCCTAATGATGTTGATGAATCATTTAAGAAGTTAATCTCCAAAGGAGCAATTTCTATTCATGAACCACAAGATATGCCTTGGAATCAAAGAACAGCACTATTTGCTGACCCAGATGGAAATATACGTGAAATTTTTGCAGAAATTATATAATATGTGATCTTCTTAAAATTTGAAATAAAGATTATTTAAAAGTAATATCAAGACAAATAGGAATTTAACGAGTTGTTTTGTAAGGATTAAAGCAGTGAAAATTATATTAGGAAGGAATAAAGGTTATTGTGGAGCTTAAACTTCACAATATCTTTTTTTGACTAGGGTGATGAAAAAGCTGAACTGCTTTTACAATACTTTTATGGTATAGGAGCAAAAAAAGACAGGATTTATGTTTGCTGTTGATATATAATATAAAGAAAAGCCCAAGAGAAGGGAGCTGATCTTAAATGAATTATAATGTCTGTGTTAGAAAGTCTATTGAATATATAAATAATAATTTAGATAAAAAAATAGGGCTTGAGGATATTGCAGGGAGAGTATTCATGTCGAAGTTTCATTTTCATAGAATCTTTCATGCTGTTACAGGGAAATCTGTAGCCGAATATATAAGGGAAAGGAGACTTGAAGAAGCTGCAAAAGAACTTGTAAATACGGACAGCAAAATTGTGGATATAGCGTTGAAATATCAATTTAGTTCGCAAGAATCTTTTACAAAGGCGTTTAAAAGGCTTTATGGAACACCTCCCGGAAAATTTAGAAAGAATCTGAACAATGGTATTGCTTTTATGGCGGCATAATTATGGTAAAGGAGTGGTTTGATGAGTTATGTACCAGTTGTTGTTGAACATACAAATTCAGGAGATCGATCCTATGATATATATTCCAGGCTTTTAAAGGACAGGATAGTAATGTTGAATGATAAGGTGACAGATGCAGCGGCAAGTGTCATTGTGGCACAGTTATTGTATCTTGAGTCCGAGGATCCTGATAAAGATATCAGTTTTTATATAAACAGCCCGGGAGGTTCCATCACTGCAGGGATGGCGGTGTATGATACAATGCAGTATATAAAACCGGATGTGTCAACTATATGCATTGGTATGGCCGCCAGTATGGCATCTTTCTTACTGACAGCAGGTACAAAGGGAAAGAGATATGCACTTCCCAACAGTGAGATATTGATACATCAGCCATCGGTGTATGGAGGAATGCAGGGGCAGGCTACGGATATAGAAATTCGTACCAGGTGGCTGCTGGAAACTAAGAAAAAAATGAATAGAATATACAGTGAAAGAACAGGCAAACCTATTGAAAAGATAGAAAAGGACACGGAAAGGGATTATTTCATGTCTGCAGACGAAGCTGTAGATTATGGAATAGTAGACAAAGTGCTTTTAAAAAAATAAAATCATAATTCAATGTTAAAAAGAGACCTTATTGTAAATATAAAGGCCTTTTTTTGAATTTAAATGGATTTTTTGAAATACTTGTTATAATATGTAGATAAAAGAATTTTTAATAAATGGAAAAGAGGTAAATTCTGTTATGGAAAATAAAATTCTCGTTGTATACTATTCTCTTGAGGGGAACACGAAATTAATAGCTGAAGCTGTTTCAAAGGCTGTGTCGGGCGACATACTGCAGATAAAGCCAGAAAAAGATATAAATCCCAAAAGCAAAATGAGATATCTTATAGGGGGCAAGAAATCTATAACTAAGGAAAAACCGGAACTTATGCCTTATGATGTAAAAGCCGAGGATTATGACGTCCTGTTTATTGGAACCCCGGTATGGGCCGGAAATTTTACTCCTGCCATCAGAAGCTTTTTTGCAAAAACAAATTTGAAAAGCAAGAAAATAGCTTTATTCAACTGCAGCGGCGGAAACAGCGGGAAGACTTTTGAAAATATGAAAAGCGAACTTGAAGGAAATGATTTTGTAGGCGAAATCGAATTCAAGAATCCCCTTAAGAATGATACAGAAAAAAATATAGAAAAAGCTAAAAAATGGGCTGAGGATGTCTGTAAAAAATTATAATTGAGAAGATTTAAAAACAGAGATGGGCCGATAAGACATAATAACATAATACATATATGTTAAATTATTGTATAATATTTTTAGATATGTTATAATTATTAGCATAATGTGTCTATAGATTTGAGCTATTTACTGTCGGTTGAATCAAGTGATTTGATTTCAAGAGAATATGACTTTCAGGGTGGAAAGTTCCTTTAGGGGCTTTCTATTTTTTTGTCCAGGAGGAATTGTATATGGAAAAGATGTTGCTTAATATTGTGCTGATTCTTATATTTACAAAGGCAGGAGGTATTATAAGCAGAAAGTTTAAGATGCCGGAAGTTTTAGGAGAGTTGATTGCAGGTGTTGTACTTGGTCCAATTGTATTGAATATTGTGCAGTATGATGATAATATCAAGCTCCTGGCAGACATTGGAGTAATTATGCTTATGTTTCTTGCAGGTCTTGAAACCAATGTGGAAGAATTTAAAAAGGCGGGATTTTCTTCGCTTGTGATTGCAGTAGGGGGCATAGTGCTTCCACTTGTACTTGGAACTTTAAGTGCATATCTATTTTTTGATAATTTTTTAGAAAATGTATTTGTTGGGGTTATTCTAACTGCTACGAGTGTGAGTATTACAGTAGAAACCCTTAAAGAACTTGGAAAGTTAAATACGAGAACTGGTATAAATATTCTCGGTGCGGCGGTTATAGACGATATATTGGGACTTATGCTTATATCCGTGGTTCTTGCGGCAGCCCAAACCTCCGGATCTGCAGGAATATTATCAGTTGTGTATGTATTTGCAAAAATAATTTTATTTTGCATTTTTGCCATAATTGGAGTAGTGTATCTGCCTAAATTTATGAATAAATTCAAGAAACATATAAAACCTGGCAGAGAGCTGCTTACATTTTCCATAGCTTCAGCCCTGTTAGCGGCGTATATTGCCGAAGTCTTGGGTATAGCCTCTATTACCGGTGCATATATATGCGGCCTCATGTTTTCATCATCTCTTCACAGGGAATATCTGGAAAGGAATGTGAGGTCAATCTCGTCGGGATTTTTATCTCTTATATTTTTTGCCAGCATTGGAATTGAAGCAAACCTAAAGGAAATTAACATGGATGTATTTTTTATCACCCTAATTATGTTTATCATAGCAGTAGTTGGAAAACTTGTTGGATGCGGCGGTGCTGCAAGGCTTCTCAAAATGAGCAGGAGTGAATCTGTTCAAATTGGAATCGGCATGATTTCAAGGGGAGAAGTTGCCATAATCACCGCCAACATAGGTCTCCAGAAGGGAATAATTACGGAGGAAATATTTCTTCCAACTTTAATTGTTGTAATTTTAACTACAATCATAACACCTGTTTTACTTAAATTATCATTTTCCCATAAAGTGGAGAAAAAGTATATATAGATTTAGATCACTTATAAGTTATTATCAAAGTAAATCATGAATTGATTCGTATGATTTTTCTAAAAGGAATTTCCCATTTTTTCCTTGTTTTCTAAAAATAAAAATTACTGGTCATTGTGGGTACCCCTTCCGCAGATTTGATAGCCTTTTTCACTGCTGTAAACTTTCCAATGTGTTTTTGATTCAAATTCACTATTACCCATGGAATGTCTATTTTTGCCTTTTTTCTGCTTTGTATCCTTGGTTTTATCAGACCTTGATTTTGCCATAAAAACACCTCCTCAATATAGCTTTTACTTAGAGAAACTTTTTATTCCAATATAAAAAATATATAGCTGATACTTTAAATATCAACCAAAATAAATTGGTACAACCTATAATTTGGTCTAATTATGAGAATTGAGGCTATAAGTGATATAATAGTAAGTGTAACCATTAAAAAATATTAATAAGGAGAGATAATATGGGTATTACAGTAAAAAATACCATTAAAAAATTTAAGTCAGACGTATCCGAGCATGTAAGTGAAAAATTAGCACAATTGGATTCCATATGCTATCTGCAGAGAAGACAATCCGATTACAAATTCAATATACATCAGAAGGAAAATAAGAAATTAAATTTACCTGCGAGTGATGGAAAACCCTGCATTAGAGCTTATGTATATGGCAATCTCATGTTTTCTGAAAACAGTATTTATTTGTCAAACAGGTGTATAAATAACTCGGAATCTCTGGAGCATGACAGCTACAGAAAAATTTACAAGAATCAGTATGACAAGTTTGTCAGCAAGCTGCAGGGCATGGGCAGTGAATATGAAAAGCAGAACTTTAAAGAACAAAATATGATTAAGGATGAAAAGGATGATATGGAAGGTATAAAAATTACAGACGACAATGTCGATGAAATAGTAGATGACATACTTGACAATGTGCAGCCTCTTTCTCCGGAATATATAAAGATGTTTTCAGATATATAAATGGGCAGCCGGCTGCAGCTGTTTGAAAAATTATAAACTAATATAAATAAAATTAGCTATCCAGAATTGGATGCTTTTTTTATTGAATGTTTTTTCAAATTCAAGTACTTTTATGAAACCCGTACAGGTACTGCAATTTGTGTCCAAATCACTATGGTATAATTGAATAATATTTTCTAGATATGTGCATTTATATACTGAGGGGTGAAAATAATGAAAATTGTGGTGATATACAAGTCGAAAACGGGTTTTACGAAAAAATATGCGGCATGGCTTGCGGAAGAACTGTCCGCTGATATTTTTGAATTTGAAAAAGTCACTGTTGGTATGCTGACAGGTTACGATACTGTTATCTATGGTGGAGGATTATATGCTGTCAGCATCAATGGAATAAAGTTTATATTGAAAAACTTGGATAAACTCAAGGGTAAGAAGATAATTGTGTTTGCAACCGGTGCATCTCCTGAGAGAAAAGAGACAACAGATGAAATAAGAAATAAAAATTTTACTCTGGAACAGCAGAAACATATACATTTCTTTTACATGAGAGGCGGTTTTGATTATAGTAAATTGAAGACTTTTGACAAAATACTTATGACACTGCTGAAATGGAAGATAAAAGGGAAAAAGGAATTGACGGAGGATGAAAAAGGTATGCTTGCCATTTATGACAAGCCAGTGGATTTTACGAGAAAGGATAATATAAACAAAGTGGTTGACTGTGTGAGAAAACAGTAGCCAATATTAATAAATCTGTAGAAATTAAAATCCTCCAGCACCTCCACCTCCAGAACTGCCTGAACTTGAACTACCTGAAACAGAACTTGAACTTCCAGAAGCTCCGGTTCCAAAAGAATTGTATATATAGTAATTGAAATTTTCGTTTTTATTCAAATTCATACTGTCAAAGAGAAGGTAATAATATACCCAGCCCATATTTTGTGAAGGATTCTGAAATGAGGTCATATTCCTGACATAGTGCTATTCTTCATGTTCAGGGCTTCTGCATAGGGAATATAAGATTCTATGTAATCTGTACCAGTATTATAAGTAAAATCTGCATTTTTAATGTAGTTTTTAAATTTGATCCATTTATTGTATTGAGATTGCCCGTAAGGACTTCTTTTAGTACAATAATATATACCGCAGATCATTACAAATATGGATACAAGCAAATTGAATATTCCCAAATAAGCATTGAAAATCAGAGATACAATGGAAAATATAATTAGCCATTTTCCGGTACTGTTGGCTTTTTTATCACAGTAATTTCTTGATTTTACTTCTTCTACTACAAGTTTTGACCATTTTTGAAAATGGTGATAAAAAGAAGAACTTTTACTCGATTTTTTTATAGACGACGTATTGACACTTTCACCATTTCCAAGTATGTCGAATAGCCAGTTTATAAAATATCTCTCATGTTTTAAAAGTTCCTGTGCTGCTTTCCTAATTTTTTTAATTGAGAAATCAATTTTATCTTTCCCGTTTTCAGGTTCTAATTTTTCAATGGTCAAGTAACTTCTTCTCCATAAATCAAGTATTGTAGCATATATTGTCCTTCCATTTACAACTCTATTTACCATGTAAGCTGCTGCTGCAGGAGTACATTCTTCAGGAAGTTCTGGAGGAGAGTATATGTTGTATATATCCTCAGGATTGTTTCTGAATTTTTTCCATATAAGGAACATGGATATGATAAAAAAAAGTCCTAAGATCATACTTGTATAATTAAATATCTTTTTTATGATGAGGGCACGGACCATTTTCTGCTGTTGTTTTTCCCTGTAATCTGCCTCTTCATTTAGGATTCTGTCCAGGGCATTTTCGTTTCTTATCTTTGAAGACAGTGGAATTGAACTTGCCGGAAAAAGTACTCTGGTTTCTACCATTTCTTTTGAATTAACATGGGGAAAGCTATAGTCCACACTCCTATTTTTGACAGATACATTTCCACCTGAAACAGTGTGGCAATAGGCTTTTATATCTTTATTTTCTGCAATATTGGGGATGTTGATGTGAATTTTTAGATTGTTTATTTCAGTTTCATTGTAATCGGACCAATATTCGTAGAAAAATTCACCTGTATCCTTGTATTTTGTGGCAGCGTTTTTCATGGTATAGGTTATTTTGAAAGTTTTCTCTTCATCCTTTGAGGGGGAATATATTTTGATCCTATAGAGATCTGCATCCTGTTTTAATATTTCAAATACATTGCTGTCCCCATTTTTAGCATTATTTACCTTTTTAAGAGGTATCTCCTCTCCAGTTCTGGACTCATAGTACACTTTTGCATTGTACATACCACCTGTATTCCTAGTAGATATGTCCCTGTAAGCTCCATTGTATTTTTTGCTAAAATTATAAGTTATGAATTCTACCATATCAATGGAACCATCTTCTTTTATGCTAGTTTCTACATTGAATTTGGACAGATCCACTCCATCTGAAGCTGAAACATTTTAATTTGTATAACATTTAACAGAAGAAAATTTATTGTTCTTATGAGCGTATTCCAAAAATAAACGTATTCATTTAATAAATTTATAAAGTGTACGATAACATACAGGTGAGGAGGTTGAATTTGCATGAAAAACTACAAAAATAAAACTAACAACTTAAAATTTAAAATCTTATTTGTACCCATAATTATAATATTTATAACCATTTTAGTGATATCTTCCGTATCAATAGGAATAGCTAGAAGTAAAGTTATGTCTCAGATGAAAAATGACAGCATAATGCTGTCCAGCCAAATGTCCAGCAGGGTAGCTAACGATCTTGATTCTGAAAAGACATTGAACGAATCCATAGAAACCAGGATAATTACTTTATCAAATTTTATAAAGGACAACAACGATAAGGTGAATGATGATTATCTAACTGTTCTTGCCAGAGAATTTCAGGTAGATGAGATAAATGTTTCAGATCCTTCCGGAAAAGTGATATATTCAAATCTACCCGCCAGTTTAGGACATGTCTATGGAAAAAAGGAATCTGCATATAATGTACTAAATGGTGGAAAAAATGTGCTGATGGAAGCCATAAGGAAAAGTAACGAGCGTAATAGCTATTACAAATATGGCGCTGTGAAGAATTCAGACGGTGGAATCATACAGATAGGGGTGCTGGCAAATAAGG
>ENA-UOOI01003802-UOOI01003802.1-fermentation-metagenome-genome-assembly--contig:-NODE-3802-length-10824-cov-3.410623_pt1 | contig 10824 bp, 10 predicted proteins | sample MGYA00245779_ERZ724027 | MGnify/ENA primary metagenome ERZ724027 (study PRJEB28704, sample SAMN03018318) | fermentation metagenome | biome: anthropogenic terrestrial biome; feature: soil; material...
GAAAATTGTCAGAACCGGCGGCAGCGGACTCATCGATGAAATCAACCGTTCCGGTTTTCAGCAGCTTGCCGGTTCGGAAGCGGTCTGACAGCGCGGGGGGAAACGGAATATGGGAAAAAAGAAAACCATGGTGCAGGATATTGACCGCACCATTTACGATATCAAGGACGCAGTTCATCCGGCGTATAAGGTCGGCGAGGGCCTGACTCCGGAGATCGTCAATGAGATTTCCGCGGCGAAAAACGATCCGGAATGGATGCGGCTGTTCCGGTTAAAATCGCTTCAGGTCTATCAGAGTCTTCCCATGCCGACGTGGGGTCCGTCCCTTGACGCGCTGGACATGAACGAAATTGTCACCTATATCCGTCCGAACACGCCGATGCGGGCCAACTGGGCAGAAGTCCCGGATGATATTAAAAACACCTTTGTGCGCCTGGGGATCCCCGAAGCGGAGCGGAAATCTCTTGCCGGCGTGGGAGCTCAATACGATTCCGAAGTGGTGTATCACAATGTCCGGGAGGAAGTGCGCCGCCAGGGAGTGATCTATACCGATATCGAGAGCGCCATGCGCGATCCGACTTACGGCCCGATGGTCAAAAAATACTTTATGAAGCTTGTGCCTCCGTCCGATCACAAGTTTGTCGCTCTGCACGGGGCGGTATGGTCGGGGGGATCCTTTGTCTATGTGCCGCCGCACGTCCATGTGAAGATCCCGCTGCAGTCGTATTTTCGTCTGAACGCACCCGGCGCCGGTCAGTTTGAGCACACCCTGATTATTGTAAGCGAAGGCGCCAGTGTTCATTTCATTGAGGGATGTTCCGCGCCAAAATATAATGTGGCGAATCTGCACGCCGGATGCGTGGAGCTTTATGTCGGGAAAAATGCGCACCTGAGATACTCGACCATCGAGAACTGGTCGAAAAACATGTATAACCTCAACACCAAACGGGCTTTGGTGGAAGAAGGCGGAACCATGGAATGGGTGTCGGGATCCTTTGGATCCCATGTATCCTACCTTTACCCCATGAGCATTTTAAAAGGGGAGAATTCTAGAATGGAATTTACCGGCATTACGTTCGCCGGAAAGGGGCAGTCCCTTGACACGGGGGCCAAAGTTGTCCACGCGGCGCCGCATACGTATTCGGACATCAATACCAAGTCCATTTCGAAAGACGGAGGTTCCTGCACTTACCGCAGCTCGGTTGAAATCCAGCCGCAGGCGTATGGATGCAAATCCTCGGTTTCGTGCGAGTCGCTGATGCTGGACGATCGCTCCCGCTCCGATACGATACCCGTGATGGATATCCGCAATGACGACGTCGACGTGGGGCATGAGGCGAAAATCGGCCGGATCAGCGACGACGCGGTTTTTTACCTGATGAGCAGAGGAATTTCAGAAGAAGACGCGAAGGCCATGATTGTTACGGGCTTTGCCGAGCCGATCGCGAAGGAGCTGCCGGTCGAATACGCGGTGGAAATGAATAACCTGATTAAACTGGAAATGGAGGGCGCCATCGGCTGATGCCGGGGCGGAAGTTGAAGAATGAATCTTGCGATTAAGCATGCAAATATTCTCCCGGCCCGTACCTGGATCAGACTGGGGCTTAATGACGCCGAAGTGTCCGGGGAAATCCCGGAGGCGGCCCCGTACGCGGGAGATCGGCCCCTCGGGAATCTCCCGTCCGGGGTTACGCTTTTTTCCGGCCCCTCTCCGGCGGCAGAGCTGAAAACCGGGATGGGGCGTGAGACGGAGAACTTCATCAAAAAAAATAAAAACTGCGGTTTTGGCATCCGCGTCGCTGCGGGGGTTCATGCGGATAAACCGGTTTTCTTCACCTATCGGATAGGGAAAACCAGTCCTTACGTGGTGGATGAAACCACTGTCATAGCGGAAAAGGGCAGCGAAGTCACGGTGGTTGTCTCCTATCTTGGCGACGGGGAAGACCCCTGCTTCCACGCGGGCGCAACCCGGATCTATGCGGAGAAAGACGCGGCGGTGCACCTCGTGATGGTGCAGATGCTCGGAGACCGGTGCCTGAGCCTTGACGATATCGGCGCTTCGGCCCAGGAAAACGGATTTGTGGACGTAACCCAGGCGGAGCTGGGCGGGAAGCAGGCATATGCCGGCTGCAGGGCCGGCCTGGAAGGCAGAAAGAGCCGTTTTGAGCTCAACGAGATTTATTTTGGGGATAAGGACCGTTCCCTTGATATCAATGATGTGGCGCAGCATCTTGGGGAGAAAACGCGCAGCGAAATCCACGTTTCCGGGGCGCTGCTGGACAGGAGTGAAAAGACGTTCCGCGGAACAATCGATTTCATCAAGGGATCCAAACAGGCTGTGGGCCGGGAGAGCGAGTTTAATCTGCTTTTCAGCCCGGCGGTGCGCAACCGTACCGCCCCTTTGATCCTCTGCTCCGAAGAGGATGTGGATGGTCAGCATGCCGCTACGACCGGAAAGATTGACGAGGACAAACTGTTTTATCTGATGACGCGCGGCTTAAGCGAACTTGACGCGAAAAAGTTGATTATCGAAGCTCAGTTCCGGCCAGTGACGGACCGCATCCCGGACGGGGGCCTTCGAAACTCTGTTTTGGAGTATGTGAAAGAGAGGCTGAACAGAATTGAACCCTTATCTTGACGATTTCCCTGTTCTGAAGGAAAAAGTGAATGGAAAACGCCTGGTCTATCTGGACAACGCCGCCACGACCCAGAAGCCGGTGCAGGTGCTGCGGGCGGTGGATGAGTACTACCGCAAGTTCAATGCCAACCCGCACCGCGGGCTGTATGCCTTGAGCGTAAAGGCGACGCAGATGTACGAGGACGCCCGCCATACCGTAAAGGAGTTTATCGGCGCCGATAAGGACTGCGAGGTAATCTTTACGCGAAACGCGAGCGAGTCGCTGAACCTCATCGCGTACAGCTACGGCCTTACGTTTCTCAAAAAAGGCGACGAGATTGTCCTTCCGGTCAGCGAGCATCACAGCAACCTGGTGCCTTGGCAGATGGTCGCGCGTGTCAAGGGCGCAAAGCTTGTGTACCTATACCCGGACGCCCGCGGCCGCCTGACCGACAAGGAAATTGACTCCAAAATCACCAAAAGGACGAAACTGGTGGCGGTTGCCCAGGTGTCCAATGTGCTCGGAAGCGTTTATCCGATTGAGAAAATCATCCGGAAAGCCCATTCCGTCGGCGCCGTCGTCGTCCTGGACAGCGCCCAGGGCATTCCGCATTATCCCGTGAACGTCAGCAAGCTGGATGTGGACTTCATGGCTTTTTCCGGCCATAAAATGCTTGCCCCCATGGGGATCGGCGTCCTCTATGGGAAGGAAAAACTGCTCAACGCCATGCCTCCGTTTTTGATGGGCGGAGAAATGATCGAATACGTACACGAGCAGTCCGCGACCTTTGCTCCTCTGCCCCAGAAATTTGAGGCCGGAACCCAGAACGTGGGAGGAGCCATAGGCCTTGCGGAGGCGATACGTTATCTTCAGAAAGTAGGCTACGGGACAATTCGGAAAACGGAGAACAGGTTGCTGCGCTATGCGCTGGAAGGGATTTCCAAAGTTCCGCACGTCACGGTTTATGGGGACACCGATGCCGCGGAAGACCGCTGCGGAGTGATTTCGTTTAATGTGGACGGTGTTCACCCGCACGATGTGGCGACGGTGCTGGACGCGGACGGGATTGCCGTGCGCGCCGGGCATCACTGCGCCCAGCCGCTGATGGAATATATGCATGTGAATGCGACCTGCCGGGCCAGCCTGTATTTTTATAATACGGAGGAAGATATCGACGCTTTTCTGCAGAGTCTGAAAAGGGTCAGGGGGTGGCTCGGACTTGGATCTTGATCAAATATACACCCAGATTTTAACGGAACACAACAATTCTAAGCGCAACAAGCATCCCATCGAGAATCCGACCGTGACGCTCAAGGGCGTCAACCCCAGCTGCGGGGATGAAATCTCGCTTCAGCTGCGCCTTCAGAACGGCGTGATTGCAGACGCCGGGTTTACGGGCATCGGCTGCGCGATTTCGCAGGCGTCGGCGTCGATCATGATTGATCTTGTGAAGGGAAAAACGGTCTCAGAGGCCCTCAAGCTTGCGAAGACCTTTTTTGGAATGATCAAAGGCGAGATCACAGACGAAAACGATCTGGAAGTTCTGGACGAAGCAGTCGCCCTGAAGGGCATCGCCCATATGCCAGCGCGCGTAAAATGCGCGGTGCTGGGATGGCATACTCTGGAAAACGCGCTCGAGGGGGACCAGAGCCCCGATTCTAAACGGGAAAAATCAAAAAAACAATAAAGGGGTCTGAGTGATGAAAATCGTTCGTTTCCAGCCAAATCCGGACAGCAGGGCAAGGGTCGTCGGTTACCTGCACGACGTATCCAGCGAAATGCCCCAGCGGGAAACGCGGCCGTGTGTCGTGTTTTTCCCGGGCGGCGGTTATGTATTCCTCTCCGAACGCGAAGCCGACCCGCCTGCGATGGATTTCTTCGCAGAAGGATATCAGGTTTTCGTGCTTTACTACTCCATCGGGGATCAGGCGGCGGATATGCGCCCCCTGATCGACGGATCGCTGACCCTGATAAAAATCAGGGAGAACAGTGAAAAATGGAACATATTCCCGAATAAAATCGCCGTCTGCGGGTTTTCCGCGGGAGGCCATGCGGCCGCAAGCCTTGGAACCCTGTGGGACAGCCCGGAGCTGAAGGCGAGGATCGACACAAAGGGCGGCAGGAACCGCCCCGACGCCATGATCCTCTGCTATGCCGTGATTTCGGTGGGCAAATTCAGCCACAGCGGTTCCGCCAAGGCTGTGACGGGCGGAAACCTGACGCCGGAAATGGTGAAATTCTATTCTCTGGAAAACCATGTGACTCCGAAAACACCTCCGGCGTTTATCTGGCATACGGTGGAGGACGACTGCGTCCCCGTCGAAAACGCGCTGCTTTTTGCGGAAGCGCTGCAGAAGCAGCATGTTCCGTTTGAATGCCACTTGTACCAGAAAGGCGGACACGGCATGTCGGTTTGTACGGAAGAAGTCGGTTCGCCCAACCCGCACTGCGCCACATGGGTGCCGCTCTGCAAAGAATGGCTGGACGGTTTATTCGGATTTCAGCCCTGATTTTTCTGCGGATTGAGGAAAAAAAAGGAACCTGCCCCGGCATGAGGCGGTTCCCTTTTTTTGTTCTTATGCCGCCCTTCCCCGGGCGGCGGATTCAGAGATTATGTCTTCTTGATGAACTCGGTGTGGCAGACCGGGCAGGTGATGGCGATTCTGCCCTTTCCCTTTGGGACGCGCAGCGTGCTTCCGCATTTGGGGCAGCGGTAATACCGCCAGACTTTCCGATCCCGGAAGCGCATCGCCGTCCGACGGCGCCAGGAAGAAACCCGGGTAAAAAAGCCGCGGATCCCCCGCCAGATGGGAAGCCACCAGCCGAGAAACCATTCGTTTTCCTTCCAGCGCTGCGGGCCGTTTCGCGACATCATTCGGAAAATGCTCCAGCAGAGCGCTGCGAGAGCTGCGTAAAAAAGCAAGGGCAGCTTCAGAATGTCAGCCGCCAAAAGAAGAATACAGTAAAGGACCAGCAGAGCCGCGGAGAGAGGATCGCCCCCGTGCCGCCCCGCCATGACCCGGCTCAGCCAGTACCCGAACCTTTCCATCCAGTTCATCCGGAACACCTTCCCATTGATAATGTGATGCGGAAATTTTTTCCTCGTCAACTACCACCGGCTAAAGTCAGCGGCACGCAGAGGGGGCAATGGATACCTTGTGGATTGTTGCTGTGCCAATCCTGATCCCCGCACCGTTCTGCTCCCTTTCTGCAGGATCCGCTGGCACGGAGAATTTCGAGTTTTGGAACTTTGATATGACTTTCATCGATAAACCAGTATCATGCTTTTCTTCCTTTTTAAGCTGATAGATCTATTGATTCAAGGCGAACATTTCGTTATAAAAATCACCTGGCATCCGAGTTTTCTTTGATAATTGTCTTCTCGGCGCAGAACTGGGGGTAATCCGCATTTATAGCCAGAGTTGGTATTGCAATTTTTTGATGTCTTTCGATTTCTTTTTCATTTCCTGTCTGTCATTATTATATCATACGCCGATGATAAAGCAAATAAAAGGGTTCTGGGAACGGTATATACCGCCGATACATTTCCAGTTCCTGCATGAGTACCCTGGGAAATCAAAGAAAAAATGTCGCCGAAAAATACATCCGTAACCAAAAATACAATGAGACAAAAAAACAGGCCCTGTAAAAATAAGGGACCTGACCATCCCTATCGTCACGGAAATTCCGGCCCGCATTCATGAAAAGCGGGAAGGCACGCTTTTGAGGAAAAACACGCAATAGCAGAATTCATGAAAGTGCCTTTGCAATAGGTTTATAGAAAGTTGCATAAATCGCTAAAAGCGGAGGAAATGTTGATAAAAATTGTCCTATTATCATGATTCTGATAAATAAAGCGAATATTTACCTTGTAGAACTTGCAAAAAAAATTATTTGAGCGTATAATCATATAAATTTACATAAAGGGACGGGGTCAGTCTACAGGATAGAAAAGGCGAGCCAGGAAGCTTGAGGAAGGTGCCCGGCTTATTTTATTATATCCGTGTGGTTTATCAGAGGAAAGCAGTATAGCGCTGCTTAGAAAAAGCAGACGCCCCGGAAACCGAATTAAAGACAGGGGGAAAACTTATGGAAAAGCGTCGAATGTTTAGTGCCGCACTGGCGGCCCTGATGGTGGCTCTTCCGCTTGGAGGATGTTCCAAAGGAAACGGCGGAGGCGGGGACACCATTAAAATCGGAGGCTTGGCGCCGCTTACGGGCAATGTGTCCGTTTACGGCGTGGCGACGAACAACGGGGTCCAGATGGCGGTAGCGGACGCAAACGCAAAAGGCGGCGTGCTTGGAAAACAGATTCAGTATATCTACTATGATGAAAAAGGCGATGCGACGGAAGCGGTCAACGCCTATAATAAATTGGTTCAGAATGATGAGGTTGTAGGACTGGTAGGAGACGTGACGTCGGTTCCCTGCATTGCCGTGGCGCAGGAAGCAGTCAAGGACGGCCTTCCGATGATTACCGCAACAGGCACGGCAGCGGCAATCACGGCGGTGGGCGACAATATATTCCGCGCCTGCTTTACGGATCCTTACCAGGGTCAGACGATGGCGGAATACGCGGCGAAAAAACTGGGTGCCAAGACGGCAGCCGTTCTTTACGACATGTCGGACGACTATTCTTCCGGTGTGGCCGAGGCGTTTGAGAAAGAAGCGCCGAATGCCGGAATGACCATCGTGGAAAAGCAGGCATTCCAGCACAACGATGTCGACTTTAAGTCGCAGCTGCAGCAGATTCTGAGTAAAAAACCGGACGTTCTGTTCCTGCCCGATTACTATCAGGATGTCGCCCTGATAGCGGTTCAGGCGAAGCAGATGGGAATTGACGCCACCATGATGGGCGGCGACGGCTGGGACGGTGTGCTGGAAAAGATTGATAAGAGCAATATTTCGGCGGTGAACGGATCGTATTTCTGCAGCCAGTATTCCGCGGAAAGCAAGGATCCGGCCGTGCAGAAATTCATCAAGGCCTACAAGGCAAAGTATAAATCGGATCCAAACATGTTTGCCGTTTTGGGATATGATGCGACGAACATCCTCCTTGAGTCCATCAAGAAAGCCGGAACAACGGATTCCGCCAAGGTTGTGGACGCGATGAAGAACATCAAATTCACAGGGCTGACGGGGGAGATTACGTTTGACAAGGATCGGAACCCCGTCAAGTCGGCGGTCATTATGTCCATTAAGGACGGCGCCTATAAATTCGTCGAATATTACGAAAAATAACGAGATGGCTTCTCCAGCGGGAAAAAGGGCGGACCGATCGCCCTTTTTCCCGTTGCCGGAAAGGAAAAAGGAAGGTGCTTTATGAATTTTCTGTCGCAGATTGTCAACGGGCTCGGCATCGGCAGCATCTACGCTCTTGTGGCGCTCGGGTACAGCATGGTCTATGGGATTGTTCAGCTGATTAACTTCGCCCACGGCGACATCATTATGGTAGGCGCGTATGTAACTTATCTTGTTCTTGTCGTGGGAGGCGCTCCGCTCTGGTTGGCGGTCATTGCTTCCATTGCGTTCTGCGCGCTGGCGGGCGTATTGATTGAACGTCTGGCCTACCAGAGGCTGCTTCACAAGGGCGCCCCGCGGATTTCCCTGCTGATAACCGCCATCGGAGTCAGCATCTTCCTTGAAAACCTGTTTCAGCTTCTTTTCACTTCCTCCGCGAAATCCATGCCCAATCTCTTTCCAGGGTCGCCTGTATCCCTGGGCGGGCTTAAAATCAGCAGGGTGACCGCCATTACGCTGGCTACATCCATCACGCTGATGATTCTTCTGCAGCTGCTTGTCAACAAGACCAAGATGGGAAAGGCGATGCGCGCCACGTCGGAAGACACCGGAGCCGCCAAACTGATGGGAATCGGAACGGACAGAGTGGTGGCCTTCACGTTTGCAATCGGATCCGGCCTTGCGGCGGTCGGAGCGATTCTTTACTGCAGCGCGTACCCGCTGATTAATCCCTATATGGGTAATTTACTGGGCCTCAAGGCTTTTGTGGCCGCTGTGCTTGGCGGCATCGGAAGCATCCCGGGCGCCATGTTCGGCGGATTTCTGATAGGAATCGCCGAAAGCCTTACCAAGGCGGCCGGCGGATCTCAAATTACGGACGCGGTGGTTTTTGGAATTCTGATTTTAATTCTTCTTTTCCGTCCGGAAGGCCTGTTCGGCCACAACGTGCCGGAAAAAGTTTAAGGGGAGTGCGAGCAAATGAAAAATCGAATGTCGACTTCCCACGACTCTCCGGAAGGGCAAGGGGGAAAAGCGGATCGGATCCAAGGCCAGACAGTGCAGTGGCCGCAGTGGATTAGAAATTTCCTTCTGGTGCTGCTGCTTTATGCCGTCTTCGAAATACCGATAGCGAACAAGGATATCAACCGCTATTACAGCGGAATCCTTATCATGATCTGTATTAACATCATCCTGACCGTCAGCCTGAACCTGGTAAGCGGTTTTCTGGGTCAGCTGGTGTTGGGACATGCGGGCTTCATGTCGGTCGGGGCCTATACGGCGGCTCTGTTTTCCATGAACTCGGGTCTGCCGGAGAACGCGGCGTTCCCGCTTGGACTTCTTGCCGGAGGTCTGGTCGCAGCGCTGTTTGGCGTGATTATCGGAATTCCGGCGCTGCGCCTCCACGGGGATTATCTTGCCATCATTACGCTGGGGTTTGGAGAGATTATCCGGGTGCTGATCCTCGCCATGCCGTTTACGGGAGGCGCCCGCGGCCTGACGGTAAAAACGATGATTTCCCGGCATCCTGACGCCTTTTTTTCGTGGTCTTTCGGGCTTGCCGCGCTGACGGTGTTTACCGCGTATACTTTTATCCATTCCCGCCACGGACGCGCGGTCATCGCCATCCGGGAGGATGAAATAGCCGCCGAGGCGTCCGGAATCAACACAACGTACTATAAGTTGATTACCTTTGTCTTTTCCGCGTTTCTCGCGGGCATCGCCGGAGGACTTTACGCGAGCCATGTCGGTGCCCTGACGCCGGTAAAGTTTGATTTTAACTATTCGACAGAAATTCTTGTCATGGTGGTCCTGGGAGGAATGGCCTCCATTACGGGGTCGATTATTTCTGCGAGCGTACTCACGATCCTTCCGGAGCTTCTGCGGGATTTTTCAGCCTATCGGATGCTGGTATACTCCATTATTTTAATCATTGTGATGCTTTTCCGGCCATCCGGTCTGATGGGGGAACGGGAATTTTCCATGAATCGGTTCGTCGGTTTTCTTCGGACTTTTTTCAGCAGGAGCAGAAGAAAACCGGACAGCAGCAGAGGAGATGCATAAAATGGCTGTTTCGGCAGTTTTGGAAACCACGAATCTCGGAATCGCGTTCGGCGGCCTTCAGGCGCTGGACGACATCCATTTTTCCATCCGGGAAGGGGAAATTATGGGTCTGATAGGCCCAAACGGCGCGGGAAAAACCACGGTCTTTAACCTGCTTACCAGTGTCTATACTCCCTCGAAAGGCGAGATCCGGCTGGGGGGAGACAGTATCGTCGGGAAAAAGACCTATCAGATTACCCGCAACGGCATTGCCCGTACCTTCCAGAATATCCGGCTTTTCAAGAATATGACGGTGCTGGAAAATGTGGAAACGGCGATGAACAGCCAGATGCACTACTCCATTTTCTCCGGAATATGCCGTCTCCCTTCTTCTCGGCGCGAGGAAAAAGAATTTTCGGATCGCGCGCACCGGCTTCTTCAGATTTTCGGCCTCGATTCTTCTTCGGAGGATATGGCAAAAAACCTCCCGTACGGCAAGCAGCGCAAACTGGAGATCGCCCGGGCTCTTGCTTCCGCGCCGAAGATCCTGCTTCTGGACGAACCGGCGGCCGGAATGAACCCGACGGAAACCAACGAACTGATGCGGACTATCCGTCTCATTCGCGATCAGTTCGGAACCGCAATTTTACTGATTGAACACGACATGAACTTTGTGATGGGGATCTGTGAGAGGATCGTCGTCCTTGACTACGGGAAAATCATCGCGGAAGGCACCCCGGAAGCTGTACGCCATAACCCGAAAGTAATTACGGCGTACTTGGGAGGCGAATAGGATGGGCGCCATGCTGTCGGTAAAGGACCTGCATGTCTACTATGGCGCGATCCACGCAATCAAGGGAATTTCATTTGAGGTCAACGAAGGCGAAATTGTTACGCTGATAGGCGCAAACGGAGCCGGGAAAAC